>Ga0187782_10001265_pt1 | contig 18190 bp, 19 predicted proteins | sample 0715_SJ02_MP15_2_FD_132454 | JGI IMG/M metagenome (GOLD analysis project Ga0187782, IMG submission 132454) | Tropical peat soil microbial communities from peatlands in Department of Meta, Colombia - 0715_SJ02_MP15_20_MG | ecosystem: Environmental > Terrestrial > Soil > Wetlands > Peat | place...
CGCAGCCTTCACGTGTTGTGCGTTGGACTCGATTCGCCCCAATTCGCAAGCTTTCGCCGCGAGCGAGAGTGTCTTGAAGAAGCGCGCGGCCCAAAGCCATTTGTCGATGCGTATGGCGGCGGCCATGCGCAGGCGATGGTAACAGGAATTGGCCGCAGATTGCCAGATGCTGGAATTCAGTGTGGTTGAGAAACGAATCGTCCTTGGTTTTGCGATTGCGGGGCGAACTACCGCTTAGGCTGAACCTGCCAAATGTAGAGGTGGTCATTGTCGCTGGAGGTAGCGACGTCGAGACCTCGCAAGTGAGTTGCGCGGTTGAGAGCGGAGCGGATGTTCTCTTTTGAGTCGGGAAGGGCAGACAAGGGAACCTTGAGCGCTGTTCCGGGTTTGAGTTTCGCGATATCGGCGAGTAACCGCGTGATGATGCGTTTGTGTTTTCCTTCGCGTCCTTTGGGGACGTCAATTTGGAGAATGGCGGAAAAGTCTTCAATGACGGCGCCTTCATCTTCGACGGTGGACTTGATTCTTTTCGATGACATGGCGTGGATGCTCCAAGGGGTCCCACGTTTATCGTATCGCAAACGTCGCACAAACGTGGCGAAGCAGTACCAGTATACTAACAACTCGAACGGATGACAACGGTTAGTCCTGCGCCATTCCGGCAGCAAGTCTAGCTGCGGCTATGGATTTCGAATTACAGGAGGGGTCTGGGAATAAGCCTCTCCACGGCCATTCCAGCGGAATAACTCCTCAATGAAAAAGAAATAGGACGTAGCTGAAAAAGTTTGGTAGGGTGCAAGAACGAGGAACACAAAACATGACTGGAAGATCAAACTCCCCCGTCGTTCCGATCGATTCAGTTCCGCCCGAGGACACGAGCTCATATCGGCCAGTGGTAATGATCGTGGACGATGAATCGGTGATTGCAGATACTTTGGCGGAAATACTTTCGCGAAACGGATACGCAACGATCACCGCATACGACGGAGACGAGGCGCTGGAGACAGCACTGCTTACTCCGCCGGAGGTATTGATTACCGACGTGGTGTTGCCAGGGATGAACGGAATCGAATTGGCGATCGCCATGCGCCGTATGTTTCCGGAGTGCAAGATTTTGCTGTTCTCAGGACAGTCTGTGGCCGTGGACCTGATGGCTCCGGCGAAGCGTGCAGGGCACAATTTCAGTATGCTTCACAAGCCGGTTCATCCGGCCGATTTGCTGGCGAGAGTGTCGGAGAGCCTGAGGCCGATGAGAGCGGCTGTGTAAGCGCGGCGATGGCTTAATAGCTCCGGCAACGGGCGCCGGCTGCCGGAATCGCCCGCTCCGGATGCCCTTCTGGAGCACTACCTTTAGCTTGCGTGGACCCCACAGCTGCTGCTCGCGGGGCCGAGGGCGGCCTTGACATCGAGAAACGCGGTTCGCAACGCGCGGCCGATTCAGGCGGCGCGCAGGCGCTTGACTTTGATCCGGGATTCGTTTTTGCGGGCCTGGGCGAGATCGTAGGCGAGCTGCATGCGGAGCCACGTTTCAGGAGTGCTGCCGAATGCCTTGGTGAGACGGATGGCCATTTCCGGGCTGATGCCCGATTTGCAGTTGACCACGTTATTGAGCGCCTGGCGAGTGACGCCGAGAACGCGAGCGCCTTCGGTGACGGTGAGACCGAGCGGTTCGAGGCAGGCATTGCGGATGCTGCGGCCTGGATGGGCTGGATTCTTCATGGGCATTTGGTGCGCTCCGGTTTGATTCCGCAATGATTGACACTTTCTACCGCGATAATACTCTGTAAAGCGACAATTGTCACTTTTCAATAGCGAATTCGACTGGCGCTCGCCATTCAGTTACAGTTGTATCGCCAGTCCCCAAAGGCGAGGGACCCTTCGACAAGCTCAGGACAGGCTCGGGCCGGAGCCGTGCGTAACACCGGCAGTCGAGAATCGGGCATGACCGCCTAGCCTAAAGAACGAGTTTCAGAAAACGCCCGGCGAGGGCAGCGGATTTGTTTCGGACAGTCTTTAATACCTGCCGATTTCAGCGTGCCGCAATGGTGGCTCTTTGACGGTCAGCTTGGCTTGCATCCCTCTCGTTGAGGCGGAACGGGTCGAAACGGAAAGCGCCAGGCATGAACAAGCGTCCCCACAAGTAGCCGTACAAGAAGCCGCACAGCGAAAAAAAGATACAAATCGCAAGCGCAAATAACTTGTACGCCTTCACGTCGCCCATTCCCTTTCCGATATAGTTCGCAAGCGAGTCCAATTGTCCCGGGAGCTTAGTGAGTTGCGTCAGGCCAGCCCCGACGATGAGCTTCGTCAACCAATCCGCAATGTGTTCCAGATTAGTCGGGGCCTCGGCGCTAGCCTGGTCACTTTCTGTTTGACCGTATGTTCTCTGGTCACTGGTGCTGGTTCTCGCCGATGGCTGCGGAAGTCCAAAAATGAACCCCAGCAGGAGGCCGGTGATCCACGCCGCTCCCGCAGTCAAGACACCAAGAGCAGCCACGACGCCCGGATTTGCCCCAGTTTGCGCTGCAGCAAAGCCGACCAGAACGGCTACGCCAATAGCGATGACGCATCGGATCCGCGCCAACCAGATAAAAGGGTCGTCTCCTTTATGCGCCTTTCTTTCCGTATTAATTGCGCTCAGAAGGATTCCCATTAGAAATACTGCTGCCGCGGAAATCAAAGTTAGCTGCAAAGCATCCGGTGATCTGCGGTGATTTAGGTAGGCGAGCAGAATGGCTAGGCATAAACTGGATGCTACCAACACTAGCCACCACGTTTGCAGACTTTTCAGAATCGCTGAGAGTTTCTCCCGGCGATTTTCGGTATCGATGTGTTCGTTCGAGGTGGTCATAGAGTCCTTCCAGACAGTCCTCGGCTTCGCAATGTGGGTGGGATCTCCGCTTGTAGTTCGCTGCCCTAAACCAAGGACTCTCGAATTTGGGGTGTCTGGTTCTGCATTGCAGAACGAGCAGAAGCTACACCTCGCTGAACATCGGGGTCAATGGCACCGGTCACAGTGCTTTGCTCCCCCTTCGGTGCGATGCTGGCGTGCGCCTTTGCGACGTTCTGTCGCGCGATCGATACCTGGAATCGGCCTTCTCGCCACTCGAAAACCGGAAAGCCGGGGACAGACGGGCCGAATCAGGCCCTTTTCAGTCATTGTCCACTCGCGTATCCTATCCGAAAGGGGCGAATTCCATGGCAAGCCCATCGTACGATTCGGCGCTCGAACTGGCCGGCTCGCTTCCGGCCGAAGAGCAGTTGCGGCTGATCCGCGCCCTGCTGACGCAGAGTTCCGCTGTGAAGCCGGGCGCCGGCGAAAGCAGCGTCCTCGAACTGAGCGAACTGGGCGCCGAAGAGTGGAAGAACATCGACGCGCAGGAGTACGTGCGCCAAGAACGAAGCTCATGGATTGGCTGAACGCGCTGGCCGGTTCCACGGTTGCCGTCGATACTGCTCCCTTCATCTACTACATCGAGAACAACCCAGCGCACCTTCCGTTGGTCGCGCCATTCTTTGCCGGCCTCGATCGGGGCGAGTTCCGCGCCGTCACTTCCACAATTACCGTGACCGAAGTGCTGGTCCATCCCCTGCGCAAGGGCAATCGGGCATTGGCAGAGAGGTACTTTCACATTCTCACCACGTCGCGAAATCTCGCCGTGCTGCCGGTGTCCGACGCAATCGCTTCAGAGGCGGCGGAATTGCGCGCCTCGCATGGTTTCAAGACGCCTGACGCGATCCAGATCGCCACCGGGCTTGTTGCAGGCGCATCGGCGTTTTTGACTAACGACGCAGGCCTGACTTCCATATCTCAAATGAGATCCATAGTGTTGGACTATATTCGATCCTCGCCTTAGCGAAGTAGCGAGCTGCTGTACACGGTCGTCCTCTTTCAGAACCGCATTTACGCGACTAGTTCTGGTTCGCTTCCCGCCAGAGGGCGACACGGCCGAGGATGCCGTCCTGGTTGGAGACGATGGAGACGTTTTTTGGGGGGGCGTAAATTCGATCTCCTGCACAGTCTGAGGTACGCATTCAGGCCGCTCGCACCTTTTCGACCGCAAGGCGCAATCCCATGGCCTTGAGGATGGCGGAGAGGCTGCGAAGTTCGGGGTTGCCGTGTTCGGAGAGTGTGCGGTAGAGCTGGGTTGGATTGAGGTTTGCCCTTTTCGCCACGTCCTGCACGCCGCCGAAAGCTTTGGTCATCTGGCGCAACACGATCAGCAACTCGCCTTGCTCGCCTTCTTCGAGAATGCTGTTGAGCAGATCGAGGGCGTAGGCAGGGTCGTCCTTGAGCAGTCCGGCCATCGCTTCATCGTGATGTAAATCTTTCATCGTTAGTTCCTCTTTTGCCAATCGGCCCAATACTCGCAGGCGCGGTCAATGTCCGCATCCTGAGTTCGCTTGTCGCCGCCCGAAAGCAGCAAAATCACTTGCGAACCGGCGATGGCGTAATAAACGCGATAGCCGGGCCCGACGTCGATGCGAAGCTCCCAAACGCCATCGCGGCAAAAACGGCGATCGCCGAAGTTGCCGAGCTCGATCCGGTTGACTCTCCGGTCAATGGCGATCCTCGCCGGTGTGTCGCGCAGTTGCCGCCGCCATTCCATGTAGACGTCCTTTTCGCTTTGCGTCAGGTAATGGCGAATTTCAAACACAGCTACTCGCCCATTTTCGTTTATAGACGAATCAAAAGTCAAGTGGGAAATCGATCGATGGATTATGCCTGCTCGCGCCATAGCGCGACGCCGCCGAGGATGCCGTCCTGGTTGGAGACGATGGAGACGTTTTTGGGGAGCTTAAAGGCGATTTTTTTGGTGTTGCCGCCGCCGAGGTAGAGGTGGTCCCAGTTGAAGGTGGCCTGGGTTTGGGCGATGGCTTCCTGGAGGCGCTTGTTCCAGTGCTTTTTGCCGTAGCGGTCGAGGCCGGCGCGGCCAAGGTAGTCCTCGTAGGTTTTCTCGCGCCAGGGGTGGTGGCCGAGCTCGAGGCCCGGACAGAGCCTGCCATCGGTGAAGAGCGAGGAGCCCATGCCGGTACCCAGGGTGAGGATCATCTCGACGCCGCGGCCCTTGACGGCGCCGCAGCCCTGAACGGCGGCGTCGTTGGCCACGCGCACGGGCTTCTTCCAGCGTTTTTCAAGGTCGCGCTGCAAGGGGAAGTTGGCCCATTGGGGATGGAGATTGACGGCGGTGTAAATGACGCCCTTCTTGGTGACGCCGGGGAAACCGACGGAGACACGGTCGAAGTTGGGCAGACCCGCGCGGAGCCGGTCGAGAATGCGAAGAACGGAGCGCGGCGTGGGAATGGCAGGTGTGGCGACACGCTCGCGTACGCTGATGGGCTTGCCGGTGGGGGAGAGCAACATGGCCTTGATGCCGGAGCCGCCGATGTCGATGGCGAGGGTGATGGGGTGCGCATCGCTGCGCCCCTGACGGGGCACGGTCGAGCTTGCGGTGGTCATGGAGATGATTTTAAACGCCAGGATTTGCGCTTAGCGATTTCCAATTCGCTCGATGAAGAACCCGCCTACCGCCCCGACAGCGGCGGCAGCGACGGCAAGAGCTGGAACCGCCGGAAGGAAGACGACTGTCATACCGCCCAGCGCAGAAGCGAGTCCTGCCATAGTCGCGGCTTGCATCAATGGAGATTTCTTCGCTTGGGGTCTCTTCGATTCTAAAGAGCTGCGCTGCGCGGGTGCTGCAATTCCGGGCATGGGACCAACTCCATTCGCTTAGCCATTATAGACCACATAACCTTGGATGAGGATCGCGATCACCAGGAAAGCGGCAACTCCCGTGACCGCGGCAGGCGGCTTCCAGGTTGCTTTCTGGCCCCGCTCGTTCATTGCGGCAATGAGCAGAATCATGCAAGCGAAACCCTCAAAGCCGAGAAAAAAGGCGACGGCGGGAAGTCCCTGCTGCGACAGGATCTTGACTAGGAGTTGCACTGCCAGGATCGCTCCGCCGTAGAGCCATCCGAAGGGATCGAGGGCCTCCTTCCAAGCAAAGGTGAATCCGGTCTTTGGGTTCGCGGCGATAAATCGCGCCAGGCCCCAGAAAAGATACAGCGCACCAGCGCCACAGAGGGGCAGAAGCCCCTCGACGAACATCCAGCGAACCGCGTGGTCTGCATTTAGTTGCATCTCACTCAGCCATCCCAAACAAGAAGGTAATCGGAAGGAATTCCGATGTGGTGAGAGGCAATTGTCTCACGGGACGGGAGAGACTTTCAGACGCCCAGACTCAGAAGACGCGCAACCAGCAGGCTCTGGCGAATTCTTCCCATACACTGGAAGCTGTCTCCCATGCCTGTGTATTGCGAAGTTGCGTTGCCGGTGCCGCTGGACCACACGTTTACTTACGGGGTTCGGCAGGGACAGAAGCCGCTACGCGGCGCGCGGGTGATTGCGCCATTTCGCAACGAAAAGCTGATTGGTGTGGTGACGGCGACGGAGGCGAAGCCCGATCCGGAGATGGAGATTCGCTACCTGGAAGCGGTGCTCGATGAGGAGCCTCTGCTGAGCAAACACCTGCTGGAGTTGGCGGAGTGGATTGCGCAGTACTATCTGGCCCCGCTGGGCGAGGTATTGCGCGCGATGTTGCCGCTGGGGGCCGAGGTGCGGCGGACGGTTTATTACCGGATCACGGATTTGGGGCGGGATGTGCTGGCGAGTGCGGTGGAGGGGAATGGTGGGATAGGGCTTTCCCACCCTAGCGACAAGAACAAAGGCGTCGCTAGGATGGGGCACCCGCCGGTGGAAGGGGATTCGGAATTTGAGGATTCCCACCCTTTTGGCACAGGACGCGAAAAGGATGGGGCACGGAGCGATGTGGTTTCCCACCCTAGCGACAAGAACAAAGGCGTCGCTAGGATGGGGCACCCAATGCATAGGGGGAAGCTATCGAAGGAAGCGCAGGACATGGAGCGGCGCGTACTTGCGCGGCTGGTGAAGGGCGAAGGGGTGAAGGTGTCGACGCTGCGGACGGCGACTGCGGCATCGTTGCCGCTGCTGGCGGGGATGGTGCGCAAGAAATGGATTGCGCGCGAGACAGCGGCGGCGGAACGCGATGCGCGGCGCATGGAGAGGATTGCGGTGCTAGTTCCCAATAGGGACCTGCCCACGCTGACGCGAAATCAGCACACGATTATGGCCGAGCTGGCGGCCAACGGCGGCGAGATGCCGCTGGCGGAGTTAAGAAGGCGCGAGCTGCCGCCGTCCACACTGCAGACGCTGGTTCGGCGGGGGCTGGTGCGGATCGATGAGCGGCCGCAGGCATTCCGGCTGGGAGGGATTGCGCCGGCGACGGCGCCGTTCAGTTTGAATGACGCGCAGAGCGCGGCGCTCAAGACGATTGCGGGCGCGCTGGGGGCGTTTCGGCCATTTCTGCTATACGGGGTGACGGGATCGGGGAAGACGGCTGTGTATCTGGCTGCGATGCAGCGGGTGCTAGAGCGCGGGCAGGCATCGATATTACTGGTTCCGGAGATCGGATTGACGCCGCAGACGGTTGGGTTGCTCGATGCGGCGTTTGGAGAGAAGGTGGCGCTGTTGCACTCGGCGCTGACGCCGGAGGAGCGCAGCGAGCAGTGGCGGCGCATACGGAGCGGAGAGGCGCCGATTGTGGTTGGAACGCGGTCGGCGATTTTTGCGCCGGCGCCGAATTTGGGATTGATTCTGGTGGACGAGGAACACGACCAGAGTTACAAGCAGGAAGAGACGCCGCGCTATAACGCACGCGACGTAGCGGTGATGCGCGCGAAGCTGGAAGGTGCGGTGGCGGTGATTGGTTCGGCGACGCCGTCGCTGGAGAGCTGGCAAAACGCGGAGAAGGGCAAGTACGCGCGCATTGAATTGCGCGACCGGGTGATGAACCGTCCGCTGCCGGAAGTGGAACTCGTCGACATGCGGTGCGAGTTTCAGGAGACGGGGCAGGACCGGCTTTTTTCGCGATCATTGGTCGATCAAACAAGGGCGACGCTGGAACGCGGCGAGCAGGTTTTGATTCTGCTGAACCGGCGCGGGTATTCGTTTGCGGTGATTTGCCGGGCGTGCGGGGAGAAGCTCGAGTGCCGGGACTGCGCGATTGCACTGACGCATCACAAGGCGGTTGCCGAGGAGGGGGGCGAAGCGCGGGTGGGGCAGCGGCTGCAATGCCACTATTGCGGATATAAACGCACGGTGCCGGCGCGATGCCCGAAGTGCGCGAGCGAGCACCTTTACTATTTGGGCGCGGGGTCGCAGCAAGGCGAGGAGCGGTTGCAGGAGATATTTCCGGGCGCGCGGATCGGGCGCATGGATCGCGACACGGTGAGAGGGCGGTTCGACCTGGAGCAGATACTGGCGCGGCTGCACTCGGGCGAGATCAACCTGCTGGTGGGGACGCAGATGATCGCCAAAGGGCACGACGTGCACGGGGTTACGCTGGTGGGCGTGGTGGGATGCGATTACGCGCTATCGATGCCGGATTTTCGCGCGGCTGAGCGGGTGTTTCAGTTGATGACGCAGGTGAGCGGGCGGGCAGGGCGCGGCGATTTGCCGGGCCGCGTGGTGGTGCAAACGTACTACCCGGATCACTATGCGATTGTTGCCGCGACGGCGCACGATTACAGAGCGTTTGCGGAGCGGGAGCTGAAATACCGGCGCTGGATGCACTATCCGCCGTTCGGCTCACTGGCCAATGTGCTGGTGCAGTCCGAAAAACTGGAAGAAGCAGCGGGATGGGCGGCGGCGCTGGGCAATTGGCTGGGGAAGGCGGCGCCTGAGGGGGTGCGCGTACTGGGTCCGTGCACGGCGCCGGTTGCGCGCATCAAGGGCGTGCATCGCTTTCACATGATTCTCAAGGCCCAATCGCGCAAGGCGCTGAACGCGGCGCTCAAAGGGACACTTGAGCACGCGGCCGAGGCCGGAGTGCCGCGGCGGAACCTGGTGGTTGACGTTGACGCGCTGCGGCTGATGTGAGAGGTGCGGCTCGGCGGTCGATCCTTTCGGAGCGCCTGAGGCAGCCGCGATTGATCTATGCCTGGTTGCATAAATAGCTTGGGGCGATGGAAAACATCCCTCAGGGGCTAGCTAAAGCCCGAATGTTTATGTGGCTTTGGCGGCACGACTAAAGTCGTGCCCTTTCAAAGCGCTATTTATGCAACCAGTTCTAGGCCTGGGGCGGTTGGCCGTCGCCGATGGCATGGAGTTCCTTGCCCGGTTTGAAGCGTACGGCTTTGCCTGGCGTGATGCTGACTTCGGTTCCGGTGCGGGGGTTGCGGCCGATGCCGGTTTTTCGCGCGCGGACGCTGAATACGCCGAATCCACGCAATTCAATGCGCTCGCCGGCGGCCAACGCCTGTTTGAGGCCTTCGAAGACCGTATCCACTGCAGCCTCAGCCTTGGTGCGCGGCAGGCCTGTGCGCTCGACGACGTTATGAACGATATCCTGTTTAATCAAGGGGGTCTCCTTGTTTGAAGGGAAGTCCTGGGCGTACGACGATCTACATCGCACATAATACAGACTTTGCTGAAATTTTGGAATACCGGAATTTGGGGAGCGGTGGATTTTTCCGGCCGAAATGGGGCGAGCGGAAGATGCATGTCGATTCAAAGCGACGGATCGATTGAGGAAAAGGCCTTGAAGCGCCGCAAAGTCGAGCCGTTCAGCGAGAAACAGGCAGCCCCGGGGGCGCGATCTCGAATGGCCTGAGGCCGAATCGGCGATTATTCCGGCGAATTTATTTGCGCCGACGCGTCCTATGGAGTAATTTCGTAATCCCAGGGATGTTCTTAGCATTTGCATGGGGAAACAAGCCTACGCGCGCGGGGGCATCATAAGTATGTATCACGCCCTTCGAACCGGAGTGGGATTCGTCACTCCGGAGATCGCAATACAACACCCCTGCCGGCGGGAATCTAGGCCAACGAGGGCAAGTAGCAGATTTGTTCTTTCGGCCGAATCGGCAATACGAAATTCGCTATGCCGAACGCAAGGGGAAGTAGCGGAAACAACAGGGCGGTGTGTTGCCCAAGCTTCGAAGTGGGGCCGCACTGGAACCGGCAAGAAGAGTTCGCAAGGCGGCCCAGTTTATTGACAGGGCCCGTCGGTGTCAACTCCACGCCGCCCAGGGCCCACCCTGGGGAGTACCGATGGGAGCGCGATGACAGCGAAAGCTCTGGAACCACAACCAATCCGCATCGGATTGCTGGCCAGCGAACCGGTTCGCGTGGCGGGCCTGGCCAGCATCTTTGACCTGCCGGCGCAACACGATCAAAAGCAGCTTGTGCCGGTGGTAGGAAGCATGCTGGATTTGCTCGCCAACCGGTTTATTGCGTACCTTGTGGTGGATCTGCATTCGTTACCTAGCGGCCTGGATGCGCTGGAGGCGGCTCGCCGGACGCGGCCGGACATCCATTCGATTGTGATCGGTCCGGAAGGGGACGATGAGTTGGTTGTGAGATCCATCATTGCCGGCGCAAGGGCTTATCTTGGACAGAGCGCCGGGCCCCAAACAATCCGCGAAGCAATCGAAGTAGTTACCGCCGGATCTATCTGGGCCCCGCGGCGGCTTCTTTGTCACGTGATCGACCGACTGCTGAAAACTGCCAGCGTGACACCTGTTAGCGACAACTCGCAGCTTACGCCACGCGAGGAACAAGTGCTCGAACTGATTCTGCGAGCCCATTCAACGCGAGAGATTGCGGCACGATTGGGCATTGGACAGCGCACAGTGAAGGCCTATGTGGGGCGGTTGATGCGCAAGACAGGCGTCGACGACCGTGTGAAGCTGTCCATGTCCGCGCTCAAGCGTTCCTTGTTGCCGACGAACGGGGACCGGGGTGGGAACGCAGGAACCAATCGATGAAATATTATCAAATAGTAAACCTGATAGGTTACTTTCAGCCATGGTCCCCAAGTACTCTTGTGCTATTTTAAGCTTTTCCTCATAGTTATCTACAGAAACAACGCAGATCTGGGGAAAGGAGTTCCCAGGCAGCATGATTCCATGAAGCCTTGGAACTCCTATTTTTTCGCTATTTGGCGAAAAGTCAGTTCCGTTGGTCTGTCCAGCCCTCCCCTAAATTCACTCAACCCATCTCATTTAGAATTCCGGCATTCCGGCAGCGCAAGTTGCGGCCGATGCCTTTTGGCCGCGGTTGCGGAAGTGCCGGCAACAGTACATGCCGCACCATTTGCGCTATTTTTCATTCAAAGAGCATGTGAGTTTGGCAGGTAAGTGCTGTAGGCTGGTCGAGATGGTTTCGGCTTTGCCAGCGAGCGGGTGTTGCGGCAGAAGTTCTTGGCTCGGGCAACGGTAGAGCCATGGCCGACATCGAGGCTAGTATTCGAGGCCGGAGCCATCGGAATAGAAAGGACACGGGTATGAAAAAGGCGATTGCCTTTGTTTGCCTAAGTTTTCTGTTCTCGTCCCCCTTTGCCGTCGCCTCCAGCAGGGAAGATTTGCAGTCGCGCGTCGACGCGGCGAAAAACGTCCTGGACCAGATCATGAATGCCCCGGATAGAACTGTTCCCACCGACATTCTTCGCTCGGCAACGTGCGTAGCCGTGGTGCCCGGAATGGTGAAAGGCGCCTTTGTTTTCGGCGCCCAATACGGGCAGGGCGTGGTGACTTGCCGGACCGGACATGGCTGGAGCGCTCCGGTGTTCATTCGGATGGCCGGTGGATCGTTTGGATTCCAGATTGGCGGGCAGGCAACGGACCTGATCCTGATCGCGGTCAACGATCGCGGGATGCAGGATCTGCTCAAATCGAAGTTCAAGATTGGCGGCGACGCGTCGGCGGCAGCGGGTCCGGTGGGACGCGCCGGACAGGCGTCCACGGACTGGAAATTGAGCGCGGAACTGTTGAGTTACTCGCGCGCCAAGGGCCTGTTCGCGGGCATCGATCTGGATGGAACCAGTGTGAGCCAGAACCATGAGGACACCGAGATCTATTTCGGCGGCCCTGAGGAATTCGAGAACGTGCTGCGCGGCAACGTAGCCGTTCCGGCCGGCGCGGTTCCGTTTGTGCGCGATGTTGCCCAACACTTCGTCCAGGCCAAGGCGCAGGCGCAAAAATAGCGGGACCTAGCCGATTGCGGCAAAAGAGAGCGCATACGGAAAGCGCCCGCATTCTCGCGGTTCACGCGAAGACGAAACGGGAGTGCCGGCGCCGGCCAGGGCGCAGGCGGCAAAGCCATTGAGCGGCTAAACTGGTTCTTGCGTCAAAAGATGCGGGAATTTCTCGAGTATGCGCTGGTGTTAGCCGTCGCGCGATGCCTGGGGCTCATGCCGCGAGGGCTTGCGCGCTTGTTCGGCCGGGCGATCGCTCGATCCGCTTTTTTTTGCCTCGGGCGTCTGCGGCGTGTTGGCGAGCGAAACCTGGAGATGGCTCTGCCGGAGCTCGACTGCGTGACGAGAACCGGAATTATCCGTGGAGTGTACATTCACCTCGGCCGGCAACTGGTCGAGTTCTGCCGCATGACGCGGTACACCCGTGAGAATACGCGCGACGGGATGCGCACCGAAGGCCTGGAACACTATTTGGCCGCTCGCGCGCGCGGCAAAGGAGTTCTGGTCATCACCGGGCACCTGGGCGCGTGGGAGCTCTCAAGCTTTTACCATTCGCTGATGGGTTATCCCATGGGCATGGTCATCCGCAGGCTCGATAACCGGCGGCTGGATGAGTTCGTAAACAGGATTCGCTGTCTGCACGGCAACTTTGTGCTCTCGAAGGACGATTTTGGTCGCGGGCTGGTGACCGCGATGCGCTCGGGCGGAACGGTGGGCATCCTGATGGACACCAACATGACGCCGCCGCAAGGCGAATTCGTGGAGTTTTTCGGCATCGAGGCATGCACCGGGACAGGATTGGCGCACATTGCACGCAAGACCGGCGCGGCTGTGCTTCCGGGATTCATGTTGTGGGAACCCGAGGAAGGGAAGTACGTGTTGCGGTTTGGGCCGGAAGTGACGATGCCGGAGACGGAGGATGCGGCGGCGGATATTCTGGAGGGCACACAGCGTGCGACGGCGGTGGTTGAGGCATGGATTCGGCGCTATCCTGACCAGTGGTTGTGGATTCACCGGCGCTGGAAGACGCGGCCGGCGGGAGAGCCGGGGCTGTACGGCCAGTGATCAGTGATCAGTGGTCAGTTGTCAGTGATCAGCGATCGGAGTGTGAGCGGCTGGCGATGAAGATTGGCGAACTTATCGAGACATTGGGCGGGAAGCTGGTGCAAGGGATGCCCGAGCAAGAAATCGATGGCGTCAGCTCGAGCCAGTTTGCGAGCCCTTCGGAGCTGGTCTTTGCCGAAAATGCGGATTCGGTTGCAAAGGCGCTCGATAGCTTTGCCGGAGCGATTGTTCTGCCTTCTGGCTGCGCGGCTGCTTGCCCGTCCGATCGTTGCATTATCGAGTCTGAGCAACCGCGGCTGTGGTTTGCTCTGGCAGCCAAGCTGCTCAAACCCCTCCCAGCGCCAACGGGGATTCACGCGACCGCAGTCTTTGGCGCACAGGCTGAGCTTGGCGGCGGCGTATCGGTTGGGCCTGCCGCGGTGATTGGGGATTTTGCAAAGATTGGAGCGGGAACGCACATCGAGGCTGGCACGATCATCGGCAAACACGTCCAGATTGGGAAGTTTTGCAGGGTTTATCCGAGAGTTGTGGTCTACCCGGGAACGCAAATCGGCAACTGGGTGACAGTGCATGCGGGAGCGGTGTTGGGCGCAGATGGATTCGGCTATGTGCGAGATTCGACCTCCGGCGCGTACACGCAGTTTCCGCAGCAAGGCGTGCTTGTGATCGAGGACGATGTGGAGATTGGCGCCAACTGCACGATTGATCGCGGCGCACTCGGGGAGACGCGTATCCGACGCGGAACGAAGCTGGACAATTTGGTTCACATTGCGCACAACTGCGACGTTGGCGAGGACGTGGTGATTGCGGCGCTGACGGGAATCTCGGGATCGTCGACCATCGGCAACGGCGCGGTGATTGCGGGGCAGGTGGGTATTGGCGATCACGTGCGCATTGGACCGGGGGTGATTTTGGGCGGGCAGGCGGGTGTTTTCAGCGGCGCGACGGTGACGAACGAAGGGCTCAAACCTGGAACCGTGCATTGGGGCACGCCGGCGCGGCCGCTGAAACAAGTGCTGCGCGAGCAGGCGACGCTGGCGCGTTTAGCAAAGAAGGGGACGAAGGGACTAGGGGCTAGGGACTAGGGGCTAGGGACTAGGGGCTAGGGACTAGGGGCGATGGCCATTATCGTGGTTGGCGGGAGCGGGCGCGGTGCGGAAAGACTTCGCTGATTTGCGGGCTGATGCGCGCGTTGCCGGAGATTCCCTGGACTGCGGTGAAGATCACGGCGCATTCTCATGGTTTCGCCGAGCCGGTCTATGAAGAGAATGCGGCAGGCGAGGGAAGCGACACCGCGCGTTATTTGGCTGCAGGAGCGCGGCGGGCGCTGCTGGTGACGGCGGAGAATGCAACGCTTGGGGCCATTGTGAAGCGGATTCTCTTGGAATCTGCGCCGGATTCAGGCGTGATTTTCGAATCCAATAGTGTGCTTGTCCATGTGAAGCCAGATCTCTGTCTCGGCGTGGTCGCAAGGCCGACGGCGGGTTCGAAGCCGTCGTTCGAGATGGTTGAGCGGTGCATGGATGCGATGGTCGAGCTGGCGGGGCACGATCATGTGATTCCAGGTGAAAGGCTTGGATTTCACCTGGTGTCTTTGGAGAAGCCATCGGCTCCCATGATCGCTTGGTTGGGTGAGCACCTGCGTAACCGGTGACCTTGACTTCCGGCGAGCACGGAGGTAATGTGAGCCAACACACACTAGATTGGCGATCCTTAGTCTTATTTGGAACCCGAGGTGTATGAAATTTGGACACTGTACAGATTTCGGACAGTGGCGCAGATGCAATCACCACACAGTCGCAACCGGACCGGAAGGCTGGTGCGCCGCCGATAGACGAGGATGGGCTGGCTTGGCTGGCTCTGACGCTGGCGCCGGGGTTGGGGCCAAAGCGGATTCTGGATGCGGTGAAGCAACTGGAGTCGGCGAGCCAAGTTTTTGCGTTGCCGCTAACTGCGCTCGAAGGGCTAAAGTTTCCGGCCGAGGCAGCGCAATTTCTGTTCGACGGCAAGGGGCGGCGCGCGGCAGAGGAGGAGTGGCAGCGGGTTGCGGCGCAAGGCGCGACGATTGTGAGCTACTCGTGCGCCGAGTATCCGGAGCGGCTGCGTGAGATCTACGATCCTCCGCCGGTGTTGTGGGTGCGCGGAGACGTGAAGCTGTTGAGCCGGCCATCGATCGCCGTGGTGGGAACGCGGCACCCGACGCCCTATGGATCGGGCGTGGCCGAGATGCTGGCCAGGGATTTAGCGGCGCGGCGGCTGCTGATTGTGAGCGGCATGGCGCGAGGCATCGATTCCTGTGCGCACAAGGGTGCGCTCACGGCGCGTAAGCCGACGGTTGCGGTATGGGGAACGGGGATCGATGTTGTCTATCCCAAGGAAAACAAAAAGCTAGCCGAGGAAATACTTGCCGGGGGCGGGGCCATCGTGAGCGAATTGCCGATGGGGACGTTTCCGGCGCCGCAGAATTTCCCACGCAGGAATCGCATTTTGAGTGGCCTGAGCGTGGCGGTGCTGGTGGTGGAGGCGGGTGAAAACTCGGGTACGCGGGTGACGGCACGGTGTGCGGCCGAGCAGAACCGGGACTTGTTTGCGGTGCCGGGCAACGTGACCAACAAGGGTTCGTGGACGCCTAACACTTTGATAAAACAGGGCGCGAAGCTGGTGGCCACATGGGAAGACGTGTGGGAGGACTTGCCGTCGCAAGTGCGAATCGAGCTGGAGGAGGAGGCTCCGGCTGCATCCGGTGCAGAGGCTTGTGCATCTTTATTGCCTGATCCCGTGCTGAGGCCCCAGGAGGCGATGGTGCTGGAGGTTTTACGCACGGATGAGAGCCTGCAAATTGACGAGATTTTGGACTTGCTTGATACGCAACTCACTTCTTCTGAGGTGTTTACAGCGCTTTTTGAGCTGGAGATGGCTGGCCGGGTGCGGCAGTTGCCGGGCAAGAACTACGTAAGGACGATCTAGGAACGAAAAGCTGACGATTCAAACTGGGAAAGTAGTAACCTTTCGGATTCGATCCGATCTATCGGCTCCAAAGAGAGGAATTGCAGAGGGTTACGGGCAGCAGCGGGCCTGCCTTTTGGGAAGGTGCGAAGCGTGAGACGACGAAATCAAACGGTCGCCGGTAGAAATGAGATGGTGTTCCGTGGTAGGGTGCAACACTTGCGGTTGATTTTTTCCGTTGGAGGCACGGAAAGATCGAGGCGAACGATGAGAAACGCCGCCGCAGGACGTGAACTGAAACTGAGTTTGCGAGTCAAACAAGTTGAAAAAGATCGAGAGAGGGAACCGGGTTCAGAATGGCAGCAAGTAAATCATTGGTGATCGTTGAGTCGCCGGCCAAGGCCAGGACGATTGAGAAGTATCTGGGCAAGGGCTTCGATGTTCGCGCATCGGTGGGCCACATCATGGACCTGCCCAAGAACGATCTTGGCGTGGAGCTGAAGAAACGGACTTTCGAGCCGGAGCTGATCGTCTCGCCGGGAAAAGAGAAGGTTGTCGAGCAGCTCAAACGGGCGGCAGCGAAGGCGGATGAAATTTATCTGGCGCCCGATCCGGACCGCGAAGGCGAGGCCATTGCGTACCATCTCGCGCTACAACTGGGAACCAACGCCAAAGAGAGAAAGAAGATTCGGCGCGTCACGTTCAACGAGATCACGAAGAAGGCGGTGCAGGAGGCTTTTCAGCACGCGCGAGACATCGATCGGAATCTTGTAGACGCGCAGCAGACGCGGCGTGTGCTCGACCGGTTGGTGGGCTACCAGATTTCGCCATTACTGTGGGACAAGGTGCGGCGCGGGTTATCGGCAGGGCGAGTGCAGACCGTGGCGTTGCGGCTGATCGTCGAGCGGGAGCGCGAGATTCGCGCGTTTCAGCCGGTGGAGTACTGGACGATCGACGGGCTCCTCAATCCAGAGCGCCGGAACGACGAAAAATTCAAAGCCAAGTTCATCGGGATTGGCGGCGAGCCGGCGCGTGTCGCGAATGGCAAGGATAAGGACGGCAAAGAACAGTTCATTGCGAACGCGCTGCCTGACAAGAAGACGACGGACGAGGTGCTGGCGGCTCTGGAAAAAGCGAAGTGGTCGATCGCATCGGTGCAGTCGCGCGAGCAGCAGCGACGGCCGCTTCCGCCGTTTATCACCAGCCAATTGCAGCGCGATGCCGCGAACAAGCTGGGATTCAATGTGCGCCGCACGATGGGAGTAGCGCAACGGCTTTATGAGGGTGTGGATATTGGAACGGAAGGCACGGCGGGCCTGATTACATACATGAGAACGGATTCGCCGCGCGTAGCGCCCGAGGCCGTGACAGCGGCTCGTGAGTGGATCGCGAAACAACTCGGCAAAGAATATCTGCCTGCTTCGCCCAATGTGTACAAGGGCAAGAAAGACGCGCAGGACGCGCACGAAGCCATCCGGCCCACGGATGCTGCGCGGACTCCGGAATCGGTTGCGCGCTATCTGAGCGACGAACAACTGAAGCTTTACACACTTATATGGAAGCGATTCGTCGCATCGCAAACGGTTCCCGCGGTGTTCGACGTGACCACGGCGAACATAGCGGCGGTTTCATCGAAGACCGGCAAGACATACGATTTCCGCGCCAGCGGGTCGGTGATGCGCTTCGACGGATTCCTGAAGGTGTACGAGTTCTCAGAGGAGAAGAAGGACGAGGACGACGAGACGTCGAACCGGCTGCCCAGCCTGGACGGCGTGAGGGCGCTCGATCTGGACAAGCTGCTGCCGGAGGAGCATGCTACGCAGCCACTTTCGCGTTACAACGAAGCATCGCTGGTGAAGGAGCTGGAAGAGCGCGGCATCGGGCGGCCGTCGACGTATGCGTCGATCATCAACACCATCCAGGACCGCGAGTATGTGGTGAAGCACGGCGGATCGCGCGGGCGGTTTTATCCGACGGAGATCGGCGTGGTGGTGTGCGACCTTATGGTGAAGAATTTTCCGTACATCTTCGATACCGCGTACACGGCCAAGCTGGAAACCGAACTCGACGACATCGAAGAAGGCCAAGAAAAGTGGACCGATCTTCTGAACGGATTCTACGAC
>Ga0187782_10001266_pt1 | contig 18187 bp, 9 predicted proteins | sample 0715_SJ02_MP15_2_FD_132454 | JGI IMG/M metagenome (GOLD analysis project Ga0187782, IMG submission 132454) | Tropical peat soil microbial communities from peatlands in Department of Meta, Colombia - 0715_SJ02_MP15_20_MG | ecosystem: Environmental > Terrestrial > Soil > Wetlands > Peat | place...
GGACGAGTTCGGCCGCCAGAGGATTTGGGCCCCAAAGCCCGGTCGGTGGTTGAAGCGTCCGTAGGACTGCCACCCGTTGATCAGCCAGGGTTCAATTTTGAGATGCTCGCTGGGAAAGATCTGTACCCGCATGCCGTTGAAGAACCAGGGCGTGTTGGAAGAAACGTACGACGGCTGATATGCCCAGTTATCGAAGTTGTAGTAGCTGAACAGGCCAATATAGGACATGAAAATTCCCGCATCGATGTTGATTCCGTGCAGCGCGTTGATGTGATACCCGCCATAGCCCTCCGAAATATAGCGGTAGGCAGTATCGAGGTCCCACTGGCCGCGGGCCGGGCTGGCGTCGTTGCGCGGGGTGGTAAATGAATACATGCCAAACTGCGTCATCAGCCGGGCACGCACGTTGTCATAGTGGAAGTCGCCGCCGACGCCCAATTGGGTCACCTGGAACTCATAGGCGCGAAAGACCTCACTCGACCCGCCAATGGTGTCATCCGCGGGATGATTAAAGTCGACGATGTAATCGACATCGGACCGGATTTCAGGGGTAAAAAACTTGCTGTCGAATGCCGGGGTTTTGGTGCGCGCATTGCCGTTCAGCCAGGTAAAGTCGCCGAAGGCGAAAGGCTCCGCGCGCTGCGGTTTTGCGGGTCGAGGGGAAGAAGACAGCACGGGCTCGCCTTGCACCGATGGCGCCGCACCGGTAGTGATAAGCGCAATCGGGTTTGGCGGGCTCGCCTCTGTATGAGCCACGGTCGTGGTCGGCGGGTCTGCGGCCTCACGACGCTTCAGTTCTGTTTCCAATTGCTCGATGCGGGTACGCATCCTCTCGAGCTCTTCGAGAATCTGGCTGTTCCCGTTCTGGGCAGCGGGGTCGGGGGTGGCGGTGGTGGACGGATTGCCACTGCTCTCAGCGTCCGACGCACGCATGTCCTTCCCGCCGTCGGCTGCCTGTCCCAGAGAAAGGGTCGCATTCCCCAGAAACACAGCGATCAGTACTGCGAGCCCCCAGCACGGTATGACTGCTGTTCCCTTCCGACACATCTCTTGCGTTCTCAAGTACGCCTCACCTTCCAGCCGGAATCGATTCTTGCCGGCCACGCCACTAGAAATCACAGCTTAAGAATGGACTTTGAAACCCACGCAGCCCCTGGTCGCGACCATCCTCTCTCGATACCAAGGCACCCGATCGCCTCATCCCTGGCAGCACAGGGTTTGCAACAAGTTAGTTCGACTCGGCCCACACCACGACACCAGAACCGAGCGGCGGACCACATACGGCTTGTTCGGAGATAGAGTTGGCCAGGCCTACGACTGGCAGTCGTCCCGGTTTAGCAGCCCCATTCGGCTTCTCCCGGTTTTGCAAAGTAGCGCCTTGAATCTTCCTTTCCGCTGGCGGCTAGCTCCAATACAGCCAGGCGAGCAGCAGCAATCAGACGATTCTTTTCCTGCTGTGGCATGTCCTCCCATGCTTCAGAGCCGGGCGTGCCAGGGCAGCCGAAATCCGGCGCTAGCGCCTGGTGATAGTGATGAAGAAGCTCAGCCAATTGTTCTGGGGATACCTCTTGGATCGACATTCAACACAGTCCTTTCGCTCGCCTAATGCGGTTTCGATGGGGTGCACGCTCGAAACCCAAAAGCGCACGCGAGTGAATCTCTCGAGCCCACCCTACCAACATTGGGCGCTAGATCATTCGATAAGAAGACGCGTAAGTTTCGAATAAAAGGTTCATAAAGATTTCGTAAGCGTTTCCTCGCCAGTTACGAACTCCGACACTCAATCGGGGGCTCGATGGCAGCTGACGTCCTATGCGAGAAGAACCGTGAGTGAAGAGCGCACGCAGATAAAGATCACTGCGGCCAGTACGAGCATTGGAGGTTGGTTCGGTGAGTAGAGCTTAGCTGCCCTGACATTTCACTTTACTTGTTGCGTGATAATGTGAACGTCGACGGGAGGAGCATCGCGCAAAAATTTGTGTATGACGGAGAGGTATAGGTAGCGGCGCCATCCGCTTTGCGCAGAGCGGCCGAATACAACTTGTGTGATGTGTTTCTCGCGCACAATTTTGGCGACCTCTTCGGCGACGCTCTTTCCTTTCGCGCGCACGATCTCGGCGCCCAGATTCCGGGCAAATTGTAGGTTCTGACCCAAGGACCGCTGATCCTCCGGACTTTCGTCCGCCCCAATGTCCACGTAGATTACGAACAGCTCGGCATCGATGCGTTGTGCCATGCGCGCTGCCCGCGCAATCAGATATTGGGCCTCTGGACTGGAACTGATGCCAACCCCGATTCGCTCGCGAACCCCGAGGCTCTTCCCGCCCTCTTCCTTTTCCATGTAGAGTTCGAGACTTCGGTCCACCGCTTGAGTAACCTGTTGCAGTGCCAATTCGCGAAGAGCCAGCAGGTTTCCCGGCCGAAAGAAATGTCCCAACGCGCGTTCTGCTCGTTCGAGCGGGTAGATATCCCCCCGGCGCATTCGGGTCTGCAGGGCCTCGGGCGTCAAATCCGTCAGCACGATTTCGGTGACTCTCTGCAGGACCCAATCCGGCACAGTTTCTCGAACCTGGACCCCGGTGATGCTACGGATGATCGGCACCAGGCTTTCAATATGCTGCACATTCATGGTGGAGAGGACGTCGATTCTCGCGTTCAGCAGTTCCATGACATCTTCGTAGCGCTTGGCGTGTTTGCTGCCTTCCACATTGGTATGAGCCAACTCGTCGACCAGCACGACATGGGGTTGGCGTGCCAGAATTGCGTCTACATCCATCTCATCGAATGACGCGCCTTTATACTCCAGGTCGCGCCGGGGGACCGTCTCAAGCTTCGAAACCAATTCGGCCACTCCCTTCCGTCCGTGCGTCTCGACCACACCGATGACGACGTCTTCGCCGCGGCTATTACGGCGAATTCCTTCCGCCAGCATGTTGTAAGTCTTACCGACACCTGGGGCATAGCCCAAGAAAAGCTTGAAAATCCCCTCCTTTTTCTGGGGACTGGTTTCCTCCAGCCACTGTTCGGGCGTCTTCGCCATTTCGACCTCTCCTCAGGCAAGGGTCAGAATCTCGAATCAATTGAATCTGCCACGTGAAAGGAGCTCTGACAACCGCATATTACGCTTCCTTTGGGTACCAAGGCGGCTTGAGCCATCCTCCGGTTGGGCTCAGGTGCTCCAGGGGAACTCTAGGACCGTCGCTTCACCTTTTTCCCCCGGCTCTCTGCCTCGGGTGGCCGGGAAAGCATCTGGCGAAACGGCGGGTCGATGAGTCGGGAAAGCTTACGTAGGCTGCTCGAAACCTACCGTCAGGCGGCTTAAGAGGCGCGGAACAATCAGTTGAGATCGGACAGAACCGCGGTCGTGTAGCCAGTGACCGCGCCATTGAGTCCGACGACTGTCCGAACCTGCCCCGGGCTAAAGGTGAGCACGCCGCTATTGATCAACACGACCGTTCGCCCGGTTGGCGTGAAGTCGATCTCGTAGTTGCCTGCGGCAAGGGAGAGATAGCTAGACGCCGACAGAAGATTCAAGGCGCTGACGGTGGGGCTGACGGTGTTGAGAGACGTACCTGGCCGAACCACATACACGTCCGCGGTTCCGAGAGAAGCTGAGGCGTTGATCACTCGCAGATTCATATTCTCAGCAGAAGGAGGGGAATTGTTATCGGTCAGCAGGATGGCCGAGAGGGTCGGAGGGTGGCCCGCCACCATGACTGTATACGACGTTCCTGACACGAGGCTCAGGGTTTGAGTGATCGACGCCATAGTAGCTGCCGGTGGTGCGACTCGAAGTGTAGGCGACCCTGCCACTACATTGACATAGCTTGACGCGGTCGCGTAGGAAACGCTGTTGGCGAAAAGGCTGCTGTTCATGTAGCCATTCAGGGTTGCCTCTCCCGGCGACGCATTCAACATGCGTACCGGAGCGGTGCTCCCGCTACTACCGCATCCCAGCGCAGGCCACAAAGCCGCGATGGTCATGGCCAGGAGAACCTTCGAGACTCGGCTCACAAATGATCCCTCGAGAACATTTTAATTCGCTCGATTTCTGGGCCATCGTTTTCGCAGAGGCTCCGAGTGAGTAAAGAAACGCTGGCTTTTTGAAAATCTATGTAAAGTCCGGTCCACGGGGCTCCGCAGGCTGTTACCGTGGATGAGTATATGGCTAACAGTTGTCGCTTGAAAAGTACCGGTTCATTTGGCCGGCCGGCGAGTACGGATGCGGAGCGTACGTCAGTCGAGTGAATCCTCGCCACGGCGAAAACGCTGGGTGAGGCAGCCGCTTGGGTTGACTAACCGGGAACCTCGACCGGCGAGTTCGGTCAAACGGGTTGTCCGCCAGGAACATCAGTGTAAATCTGTTCGTCGGGGGCTATCAGCGACCAGATCACATGGATCAGCAAAAGCCTAGTGCCCAAATTTCGGTAGATCCTGATCTTCCTCCGCCGAAAGGAGCTCCGACTTCCGCGAAAAAAAAGCATTGGAGCTGGGCTGTTGGTTTCCTTCTCATTTGCGCCATCTTCTACTGGGGCTTTCGCCACCCGGTTCAGCAACCAGCAGGTCAGGGGGCAGCCGCGGGTGGGGGAGGGCGTTCGGGCTTCAGCGGGCCTGTCACCATCACCACGGCAACCGCCACACAAGGTGACATCGGCGTTTATCTCGACGCCATCGGTACGGTCACAGCGCTCTACACCGATTCCATCACCGCCCAGGTCACCGGGGTAATTACCGCCGTGCACTACAAGGAAGGTCAGTTGGTGCACAAAGGTGATCCTCTGATCGATATCGACCCGAGGCCATACCAGGCGCTGGTGACCCAGGCGCAAGGAATCCTGGAGCGGGATCAGAATTTGCTGGCGCAGGCACAAATGGATCTCGATCGCTACAAGGAAGCCTGGGCCAAAAACGCCATTCCGCGCCAGACCCTGGAGGATCAGGAAAAAATCGTGCTCCAGGATCGGGGGACGGTAAAAAATGACGAAGGCACGCTGCGCTACAACCAGGTTCAGCTGCAGTATTGTCATATCACCGCACCCATCAACGGACGCGTCGGCTTGCGGTTGGTAGATCCAGGGAATCTCGTCACCGCCAATGCCACCACCACCTTGGTGGTGCTTGCCGAAACGCAGCCTATCACGGTGGTCGCGACCATCTCCGAGGACTACCTGGCACAAGTGATGGCGCAGCCTCAGCGAGGCCTGAATCTTCCTCTCGAAGCCTGGGACCGCACGAGCGCAAACAAGATTGCCACCGGTAAAGTTATTTCCTTCGACAATCAAATTGACACGACCACAGGCACGGTGAAGGTGCGTGCCCTGTTTGATAACGCGCAAGGCACGCTCTATCCGAACGAGTTCGTGAATACACGGCTGTTGGTCACAACCCTTCATAATCAGACGCTGCTGCCGAGCTCCGCCATCCAGCACAACGGCGCCGCTGCCTTTGTCTATGTCGTTCAGAATTCCCAAGCCAATACCCGCAGCGTCAAAACCGGCGTTTCCGACGCCGGAAAAACCGCCGTCCAAGGCCTGAACCCGGGCGAAGTGGTTGCCGACAGCAGCTTCGAGAAGCTGCAAAACGGCTCTAAAGTGGCGATTTCCGAGACTCCGCTGCCCAACTCGCCGAGCGAGGGCAAATCGCCGTGAGCCCGTCGCGTCCATTCATCCTGAGACCGGTGGCGACGATTCTGCTGATGACAGCGATTCTGCTGGTAGGGGTGGTGGCCTACACGCAATTGCCGGTCTCGGCACTACCCCAGGTCGACTATCCCACCATTCAGGTTCTCACCTTTTACCCGGGGGCAAGTCCGGACGTTATGGCCACTACGGTAACGGCGCCACTCGAACGCCAGTTTGGTCAAATGCAGGGCCTCAGCCAGATGACATCGACGAGCGCTGGCAATGTTTCGGTCATCGTTCTGCAATTCAACCTCTCACTCAATATCGATGTGGCAGAGGAAGAGGTGCAGTCGGCGATCAACGCGGCGCAAAGTTATCTCCCGGCCAATCTGCCGACTCCTCCGGTCTACAACAAGACCAATCCCGCGGATGCGCCGATCCTGACCCTGGGGATCACTTCGAGCAGCATGCCTCTGTCTCAGGTCGAAGATCTGATTGACACGCGGCTGGCTCCGAAGCTGTCTCAACTCAACGGGGTTGGGCTTGTCAGTATCAGCGGCGGACAGAAGCCGGCGGTGCGGATTCAGGTCAACCCCACCAAGCTGTCCTCCTATGGCATCGACCTCGAGGACGTACGCACGGCACTCACCCAGAGCAGTGTGAACGCGGCCAAAGGAAACTTCGATGGTCTGCGGCAGGATTATCAGATTGACGCCAACGATCAGATCACCGACGCGAAAGACTACCGCAATGTTGTCATCGCATATCGCAACGGGGCTCCCGTTCTGGTGAAAGATATCGCCAGCGTGCTGAACGGTGTAGAGAACGTGCAGCTGGCCGCCTGGATGAATGCGACACCTGCCGTGGTCTTGAACATCCAGCGCCAGCCCGGTGCCAATACGATCAGCGTCGTCAAAAGCATCAAGAAGCTCCTTCCCCAGCTCGAAGCCAATTTGCCGGCCGCCATTCAGATTACGCAGCTGACCGACCTCACCACCAGCATCCAGGCTTCCGTGGACGATGTTGAGTTCGAGATGATGCTGACCATCGCATTGGTGGTCATGGTCATCTTTCTGTTTCTGCGCAGTGTGCGTGCGACCATCATTCCCAGCGTTGCCGTGCCGCTCTCGCTCGTGGGCACCTTTGGTGCCATGTATATTCACGGCTACAGCCTGGACAACCTTTCGCTGATGGCATTGACGATTTCGACGGGTTTTGTCGTGGACGATGCCATCGTCATGATTGAGAACATCTCGCGCTTTATCGAAGCGGGCGAATCGCCCTTGGAAGCAGCTCTCAAGGGCTCCGCACAGATCGGCTTTACGATTCTCTCTCTGACCGTTTCCCTGATCGCCGTGCTGATTCCTCTGCTCTTCATGCGCGACGTGGTAGGACGACTTTTCCGCGAATTTGCCGTAACCCTGGCAGTGACGATCATCATTTCGGCCGTGGTTTCGCTTACCTTGACGCCGATGATGTGCTCGCGCATTTTGCGCCACGACCCCAAGTCCGAGCAGAGCCGGTGGCACCAGGCATCGGAGCGTGCTTTCAAAGGCATGATCGAGTTCTACGGCCGCACCCTGACGGTGGTGCTGCGCCATCAGACGGCGACGCTTTTGGTGGCGGCGGCCACCCTGGTGCTGACCGTCGTTCTGTACATCGCGATCCCCAAAGGCTTCTTTCCCGTGCAGGACACCGGCGTAATTCAAGGCATCTCGCAGGCTGCGCAATCCATTTCGTTTTCTGCCATGGCCGAGAAACAGCAGCAGCTCGCTTCCGTCATTCTCGCGGACCCCGCTGTCGAGAGCCTCTCCTCTTTCATAGGCGCCGATGGGACCAACACGACGCTCAACAGCGGGCGTATGGCGATCAATCTGAAACCCATCAGCCAGCGCGACTTGAGCGCATCCGACGTCATTCGGCGGCTGGAACAAAACTTGGCTGACGTACAGGGGATTCGCCTTTTCATGCAGCCCGTGCAGGACATCACGGTGGATGACCGGGTGACCCGCACCCAATATCAGTACACCCTGGAAGATCCGGACATTAACGAGCTCAACAGCTGGACAGCAAAGTTCGTCGCTGAGCTTAAAAAGCTATCCAGCTTGGAAGACGTCGCCACCGATCAGCAGACCGGAGCACAAGCGATTTCGCTGAACATCGATCGCGTCACCGCCTCGCGCCTGCGCATAGCTCCGGCTACCCTCGACAACACGCTGTACGACGCCTACGGACAACGGCAAATCAATACCCTGTACACGCAGTTGAATCAGTATCACGTCATCATGGAGACGCAATCCGAGTGGCGGCAGGACCCCGCCAAGCTCAGCTCCCTCTATCTGCAATCCAGTGCATCTACGGGCACCAGCGGCGCGCCCGCTTCGAACTCGTTCTCCGCCTCGGGATCTAGCTCAGCCGGCTCGAACGCGATCACAACTTCCGTGCTGTACACGCCATCCGCCCAGACCCTCGAGCCTTCGGGAACGGTGATTTCGTCGGCGAACAGCTCGAGCGCGAGCCCTTCCCTGAATGGCGGCACCTTTGCCGGGACTACACCCAATACAACAGTTTCCGCGACCGCGGCCAACGCCGTCCCGCTCAGCACATTCGTCCGCGTAGCCAACACAACCCAACCTCTGTCCATTAATCACCAGGGACAATTTCCCTCCGTCACCGTCTCCTTCAATCTGGCCCCGAATGCTGCCCTGGGAACGGCCATCAGCGATATCCACCGAGTCGCCGACAACATCCACTTTCCGGCAAGTTTGCAAGCCGAGTTTCAAGGAACCGCTGCCGCCTTCGAAAACTCCCTCTCCAATGAGGCTCTGTTGATTTTGGCTGCTCTGGTAACCGTCTATATTGTGCTCGGTGTGCTCTATGAGAGTTTCATCCACCCGGTCACGATTCTTTCTACCTTGCCGTCCGCTGGAGTGGGAGCGCTCCTGGCACTCATGCTTTTCCATCAGGACCTCAGCGTGGTCGCGATCATCGGCATCATCCTGCTGATTGGGATCGTGAAAAAGAACGGCATTATGATCGTCGATTTCGCACTCGAAGCCGAACGCGAGCGTGGAAAGAGCCCGACTGAGGCCATCTACGAAGCCAGCCTGTTGCGCTTCCGCCCCATCATGATGACCACCATGGCCGCGCTCCTCGGTGGCATTCCGCTCGCCCTGGGGCGCGGCTATGGCTCGGAGTTGCGCCGCCCGCTGGGCATCGCTATGGTCGGAGGCCTTCTCGTGAGTCAGGTGCTCACACTCTACACCACCCCTGTGATTTACATCTTCTTTGACCGTTTGGGGGAGCGCTTTGGCCAGCGAGAGCCCACCGGGCACGGCAACGGCAACGGGGCGCAGCCGGAGCCGGAAAACGCATGAGCTTTTCCGACACCTTTATTCGACGGCCGGTGGCCACAACGCTGCTTACGGCGGCCGTCGCGATTGCCGGCGCGATCGGCTTTACGGTGCTGCCGGTATCACCGCTGCCGCAGGTGGACTTTCCGACCATATCGGTGTCGGCCAGCCTTCCCCGAGCCAGCGCGGAGATCATGGCGTCCTCGGTGGCAACGCCACTGGAGCGGCAATTCGGGCACATTGCGGGCGTCACGGAGATGACGTCTTCGAGCTCGCTGGGCAGCACTTCGGTTACGCTGCAGTTTGACCTGTCGCGGGATATCGACGGCGCCGCCCGGGATGTCCAAGCAGCCATCAACGCGGCGCGCACCTATCTGCCGGCCAACCTGCCGGCAAACCCCACCTACCGGAAAGTAAACCCGGCAGACGCACCCATCATGATCCTGGGGCTCACCTCCGATAAGTACCCGACTCCCAAGCTCTACGATCAAGCCTCCACGGTCATCGAGCAGAAGCTTTCTCAAATTCAGGGGGTAGGCCAGGTGGTGGTTGGTGGCGGGGCGTTACCCTCGGTGCGCGTCGAGGTGAATCCGACACGGCTCGAAAGCCTGGGACTGACAATCGCCAACATCCAGTCGGTGCTCAGCCTCGAAAATTCAGATATGCCGCGCGGGCGCTTGTCGAATGGTGCGTTTACCGCCGACATCCTTGCCAACGGTCAGATTTCAGACGCCGAGCAATATAAACCGCTCATCATTGGCTACAGCAAGGGTCAGGCAGTACGCCTCTCCGACGTGGCTGAGGTCGTCAACTCGACGCAGAATCTGCGCACCGCGGGATACCTCAACGGTGTTCCCACGATCACCGTCATCATCTTTCGCCAACCGGGCGCGAACATTATTCAGACCGTGGACCGGGTTCGCTCGCAACTGCCATTCCTCACGGCGATTCTGCCGCAGGGCATCAAGGCGACCATCGTGCTCGACCGCACGACCACCATTCGCGCCTCGGTCAACGACGTGGAACGGACGCTGCTCATTTCCGTTTTTCTGGTGGTTCTGGTGGTCTTTGTCTTTCTGCGCAACCCGCGCGCCACCATCATTCCGAGCGTCGCCGTTCCGGTATCACTCGTGGGCACGTTCGCCGTGATGTATCTGATGGGCTTCAGCCTGGATAATTTGTCGCTCATGGCGCTCACCATATCGACCGGTTTCGTCATCGACGATGCCATTGTAGTTATGGAGAACATCTCCAGGTACCTCGAGCAGGGTATGAATCCGATCGAGGCGGCTCTCAAGGGAGCAAGAGAGATTGGCTTCACGGTTTTTTCCATCAGCATCTCGCTGGTCGCCGTGTTCATTCCGATTCTGCTCATGGCGGGCATTGTCGGAAGGCTCTTCCGTGAATTCGCGGTGACCCTGGCTACGGCGATCCTGGTCTCGATGGTGGTCTCCCTGACGACCACTCCCACGATGTGCGCTCATCTGTTGAAGGCGGAGGAGCCCGAACAACACGGGCGTCTCTACCGCTGGAGCGAGAATTTTTTTGCCGGCATGCTTTGGGTCTATCGCAAGTCGCTCGAATGGGTACTGCAACATCCAGGTTTCACCCTTGCAGTGCTCGTGCTGACCATTGCCCTGAACTTCCTTCTGATCGTGCGTATTCCCAAAGGATTTTTCCCACAGCAGGATACCGGGGCCCTGGTCGGCGGTGTGCAAGGACCGCAGGACGCTTCCTTCCCCTTTATGAACTATTCCATTTTGCAGCTGGTCGACATCATCAAGGCGGATCCTGCGGTCGCCAATGTGAATGCCTACACCGGGGGAAATGGGGCGAGCAATGGAGGGTTCATCTATATCGCGCTCAAGCCGCTCGACCAGCGCAAAGTGAGTGCCGCCCAAATCATCAATCGGCTGCGGCCGAAACTCAATCGCCTTCCCGTCGCTTCCGCCTTTCTGCAAGCCGTGCAGGATCTTCGCATCGGCGGCCGCTCCAGCAATGCGCTCTATCAGTACACCATTCAGTCCGACAATATCTCGGATCTGGTGCACTGGGGGCCGCTGCTGCTCACCTACATGAAGAAACTCCCGGGTCTGCAGGATGTCAACAGCGATCAGCAAAATTCCGGGCTGCAACAATTCCTGACCTATGATCGGGTCACGGCGGCCCGTTTGGGTCAGACGGCGAGTTCGCTCGATAGCGCGCTCTATTCGGCTTTCGGCCAGTCCGAAGTTTCGGTCATCTACTCCCCGATGAACCAGTACTACGTGGTGCTTGAAGTCGCCCCCGAATACTGGCAGTCTCCTCAGGACCTCCACTACATCTACATCAAGAGCAATCCCCAGTTGAACGATGCCAGCGCGATGACGCCGATCTCGAGCATCGCCAAGGCACAAACCAACACTACAGCGTTGCAGGTGAATCATACAGGGCTGTTTCCATCCGTGACCGTCTCCTTCAATCTCGCGCCCAATGTTTCCTTGAGCCAGGCAACCCGGGAGATTCAGCAACTCGAACAGCGGTTGGGCACACCCTCGACCATCCAGGGCTTCTTCGCCGGGACGCTCGAGGCTTACCAGAAGTCCCTCGCGAGCGAACCGATCCTGGTTACGACCGCGTTGCTGGCGGTCTATATCGTGCTCGGCATTTTGTACGAAAGCTTCATACATCCCCTGACCATTATTTCCACGCTGCCTTCGGCGAGTGTTGGCGCGATGCTCGCGCTCATGCTTTTCCACATCGATCTCAATGTGATTTCGATCATCGGAATTGTGCTGCTCATAGGGATTGTCAAAAAGAACGCCATCATGATGATTGATTTCGCTCTTGTGGCGGAGCGCGAGGAAGGCAAGAACACGAGGGACTCCATTTTTGAAGCTTGCATGCTACGCTTCCGTCCCATTCTCATGACAACCATGGCCGCAATGTTCGGGGCTCTTCCGCTGGCATTCGGGACGGGGACAGGTTCGGAACTTCGCCGGCCCCTAGGAATCACCATCGTGGGCGGGTTGCTGTTGAGCCAATTGATCACCCTTTATACCACCCCCGTGGTGTACCTGGAGCTCGATCGCCTGCGGCTGCGCGCGACCGGCAAGTCGCGCGGCACTTCGCCGGCAGGAACTGGCCATGAGGTACCGGGGAATCTATGAGGACGAGCTCAGAACGCCCCACGGATCATCGCCGAACACTGGTGCTGTGTGTACTGGCGCTAGTGGGAGGCATGGCCGGCTGCGCGGTTGGACCAAAGTATCATCCCCCGACCGCACCTGCCACCGCTGTACCCAACTACAAGGAATCCACGGTCAACTTCCAAGCCAGCGAAGGATGGAAGGTAGCCAGCCCGCAAGAAGCTATGTTGCGCGGCCATTGGTGGGAGATCTTCCAGGACCCGGAGTTGAATGCGCTCGAAGAGCAACTCGACATCAACAATCAGAATATCAAGCAGTATTTTGAAAATCTAATGGAGGCACGCGCCGTGATCCGCGAGGCCCGGGCACAATATTGGCCGACGGTGACCACGAGTCCTTCCTGGCAGCGTGCGCGATCCTCCGCCACCCTGGCCAATACGTACAACACCAATGCCCCGGGCTCAAGCAGAAGCAACAGTGCAACCGGCCAAGCCGTTTCCTCCGGACAGCAGACCACCATCTGGTCCTTTCCGGTTGATATTTCCTGGGTTCCCGATTTTTGGGGAAAGATTCGCAATGAAGTGCGGGAAGCGCAATATGGCGCGCAGGTGAATGCGGCCGACCTCGAAAATGAGCGGCTCACGGAACAGGCAAGCCTGGCCCAATACTATTTTGAAATCCGGGGACAGGATGCATTGCAGAAGGTCCTCGACGAAACCGTCGAGGCGGATCAAAAGGCGTTAGAGGTCACGCGGGCGGCCTATGATTCCGGAGTGGACGACTACATCTCGGTGGTCGAAGCTCAGACCACGCTCGAAAGCGCGCAGTCCCAGGCTATCAACCTCAAGATTGCGCGAGCACAGTACGAGCACGCCATCGCCATGCTGGTAGGCAAGATTGCATCCGAGTTTTCGATCCCCGTGCGTCCCGAGGTGATGGCACCGCCTCGGATTCCCGTAGGCATGCCTTCGGAACTGCTCGAGCGGCGTCCTGACATCGCTGCGGCGGAGCGTACGCTCGCCCAGGCGAACGCTGTCATCGGTATCGGCTACGGAGCGTTTTTCCCCACCATCACGCTTTCTGCAGCCGGCGGTTTCGAAAGCTCCACGGCCAAGAATTGGTTTACCTGGCCAAGCCGTTTCTGGTCCATCGGTCCCACGATTTCGCAGACGATATTCAACGCCGGTTTATATCGCGCTGAGTTGCAACAATATACCGCCACCTACAACGCCGATCTGGCAGCCTACCGTCAGGCGGTGCTGGTTGCTTTCGAGCAGGTTGAGGATTACCTGGCTGCCGTGCGCCTTTACTCCCAACAAATCGAGAAGCAGCAGGCCGCGGTCAGCCACGCCCAGCAATTTCTCACCTTGGAAATGGTCCGTTACCAGACCGGAATCGATCCCTACGTCAATGTGGTTACGGCACAAACCACGCTGCTGGCGGACCAGCAAACCTTGGTGACGATCCAGGTAGAACAAATGACCTCGTCCGTCTCCCTGATCGAAGCTCTAGGCGGGGGATGGGACCGGACGCAGTTGCCCGCAGCCAAGCAGTTAACGAAAAAACCACCGCCTGCTGACACGGCTCGTCAGCGATGAAAACCGTGGTCAAGCCACGCTTTCGATTGCGCTCCCCGACAATCGAAAATGCAACGCGACGCGCCGGATTTAACAGATTGCCCACCAAAAACAACAAGCCAGGCGCTCTCGGTAAAAAATAAGTTTCCGCGCGGAGCCACCAGTCCACTATTGTCCGCCGAGCGCCCAGTAACTGCTTCGGGCCAGCACTTTGCCGGTTTCCGGCCTTTTCAATCTGACCCGGATGGAGTGTACGCCGGGATGCGGATCCTTGGGCACGAAGCTCAGCAGATAGCGACTGTGGAGGTGGTTGGTGAAGTCCAGCATGTGGTTTTCGAAGCTGTCGCGCGTCGAAAAGGATTCGTATTCCCCGCCGGTCATCGCCGCCATGGCTTTGGGGGAATTTTTTCGCATCGCCTGAACTCCCATCACGATGGGCGCCATCAGGTCTGGACCTTCGTGCATCTCCTGCGGATTGTCTCCGCGCATCGTATCCAGGAGGTTAGACCGCGATGGCGAGAACGCCAGCGCGTACATGCTGGTATTGCTGCTTCCCACCAGATCCACCACCTCGTTTATCTTCCTGGCCCAAACGCTGCCGTGATCGCGCGTCTCGCTGACGAGCAACAGCACCCGCTGCCGATTGCTGGGCACCTGGTCTAACAGTTTCTCTGAAAAATACACCGCATCGAGGATGGCAGCGCCGCCGTCGCCTGCCTGGAGATTCTTCAACTCCCGCGCGATCTCACGGCCATCGCTCGTGAAGTCCTGCTGGAGTTCCACCCGGCTGTCGAACTCGACGATCGCAACTCGGGTTAAGCCCTCGCTCATCAGAGGATCGAGCATCGAGCCGAGCCCTTCGATCCTGGGGAATTCGTACGCCGCTCTGCGTCCACGCTGGACTGCGATCACGAGCGAGACCGGCTCTGATTCGGCTTCCTCATCGAGCCGCGCCGCCTGCTCAACACCGTCGTCCTCGACCACAAAATCTTGGGCCCGAAGTCCATAAATCGGCCTACCATCACTGCCTTTCACCAGAGTAGGCACCAGGACCAAGTTGGTCTCACTGCGGAAGGTCGGCCCCTGTGCCGCCATAGTTCCCCCCAGCAGGAGCAGAAGAAGAACTAGGCGCACCATCCCGGGACCTCGAAACGGCAAAGGATTACCACGACCGCCCTGACTGAGTCGAACATATCGATTCAATTCTCGAGTACGAACCTTTCCGGGGGCTCGTGTCCGGCCTGCCCAGGCCGAGTGCGGCAATGTCACCAAAGTTTCATCCCATCCCATGCCGTTACACAACTTTACGTCGCTATACAACTTTACGCTCTACAATAATTCTCTATACGGCACTGATGGCAAATCATCATCCAATAGTAAAGCTACCCAAGTCGTAGTGGGGACCGTCTGTTCCCGAAAGGGCGCCACTCCATCGCTGTTGAAACAGCAGGGGCAAGCAAGCGCAAACGAAGCTCTCGATCCATTTGAGCGGGCATGAGAAACTTTGGCTTCTTCATCGGTCTGATTCTGATCTTTACAGCCAGCAGTGTACTTGCCCAAACTGCACCCGGTACGGTGCGCGGGCAAGTGACCGACCCGACGGGCGCCGTGATTCCCGGAGCCACGGTCTCGGTGAAGGCCCCGAACGGAAATGTGGTGAGCAGCACGCAAACGACCGATCAGGGGGCTTTTGAACTGAAGGGTCTGACTCCGGGACCATACAGCCTCAGCGCTTCTGCCCCGGGATTTGCAACTTCCCAAGCCCAGGACATCTCGGTTGCCGCCGGGCAGATCCAGCAGCTCAATATCAAGCTCGAAATCAAAGTCGAACAAGAGAAGGTGGAAGTACAAGAGGAGGGCACCACCATCAACGTTGCTTCGGAGAGCAATGCCAGTGCGATCGTTCTGAAGGGAGCGGACCTCGACGCGCTCTCCGACGACCCCGACGAGCTTCAGTCCGAGCTCGAGGCATTGGCGGGACCGTCGGCGGGGCCGAACGGCGGCCAGATTTACATCGACGGCTTTACCGGCGGGCAGATTCCGCCGAAGGCTTCGATTCGTGAAATCCGCATCAATCAGAATCCGTTTTCTGCCGAATATGACAAGCTCGGCTACGGACGGATCGAGATCTTTACCAAGCCGGGAAGCGCCCAGTTCCACGGCCAGGCCTTCGTGAATGGCAACGATTCCGCTTTCAACGCCTTATGGAGCCCGGTCGAAGTCGAACAGCCCCCTTATCACTCCCTATTTTTCAGCGGAAATGTCGGCGGCCCGATCAACAAGAATTCGTCCTTTTTCTTCAATTTCGAGCGTCGCAATATCAGTAGCAACAATATCGTCGATGCCACCGTGCTTGACCCCGCTTTGAACCCAACTTCTTTCAGCCAGGCGATCGGCAACCCTTCGACACGGACCAATGTCACGCCTCGGGTTGACTTTCAGCTGACTCCGAACAATACCTTGATGGTCCGCTATCAATTCACGCGCAACAGCGAAACCAACGAGGGCATCGGGCAGTTCTCGCTTTATCCCTCGCAGGCCTACAACCTAGAGGATACGGAGCAGACCCTGCAAGTCAGCGACACCCAGATCATTAACGCCAACATCGTGAATGAGACTCGGTTCCAGTACATTCGCGATAGCAACAATCAGTCGCCGTTCGTGGCGCCACAGGTGACACTCTCGGTGTTGGGGGCATTCACCAATGGAGGAAACCCGACGGGGACTGTGCTTGATTACGAAAACCATTATGAGCTACAGAACTACACCTCGATTGCCCACGGCCGGCACTTTATCAAATTTGGAGGGAGGTTGCGAGCCACCACCGATTCGAATCAATCCCAGATCGGTTTCAACGGCATGTATACCTTTCCCTCGCTAACCAACTATCGCAACACGTTGCTGGTGGATAGCGTTTGCCCGGCGGGGTTGGTTTCGTGCGGCCCCAGTCAATTTTCGATCGCCCGCGGGCCGGCGGTGTTTCATGTCACCCTGGTCGATGCAGGCTTGTATGCCGAAGACGATTGGCGAATCTACAACAACATGGAACTGAGCTATGGCCTGCGCTTTGAAACCCAGGGGGACATTTCGGATCATGCCGATTGGGCTCCTCGTATTTCGTATTCCTGGGGCTTCGGAAAAGGACGAACTCCAAAGACGGTGCTGCGCGCCGGCTTCGGGATTTTCTATGACCGTTATACCTTCGATCTTCTGTTGCAAACCGAGCGTCTCAACGCGAACGGTCAGGGACAAAGTGAGTACGTGGTGCGGAATCCGATCTACTATTCGACACCCACTCCGAGCGAGATTGCGAGCCTGATCTCCTCCTCCACAGTTTCCCATACGTACTACCAGACAGCCCCCAATCTCCAGGCGCCTTCGACCATGCAAAGCGCAGTCGGCATCGAACGACAACTTACGAAGAATGCCACGCTTGCGCTCACCTACCTCAATTCGCGCGGGAACCGTCAGCTTTTCATCAAGAACATCAACGCGCCCTTGCCCGGAACCTTTAATCCGGCGGATCCCACGAGCGGGGTGCGCCCGAACACCAACCTCTATGGGAATGCGAATGTGTTTCAATACGATTCCCAAGGCATCTTTCGCCAGAATCAATTGATCGCAAACTTCCGGGCCAGCCTGGGATCGAAACTCTCGCTCTTCGGCTACTACGTTCTGAACGGTGCGAATAGTGATCTTGGAACCCCTAGCTCGATCAATAGCGCGTCGAGCGTCACGGGCGGGTTCACCTCGGGCGCGTCCACCAGCACTCCGAATTTCCTGTCGGATCCCTACGACCCCATGGTGGATTACGGGCGCGCTTCCTTCGACGTTCGGGACCGCGCGCTCGTGGGCGGGACCATATCCTTGCCGCACGCAATTCGCCTCAATCCCTTTATCGTCGTCAATTCAGGCTCTCCCTATAACCTCACCGTGGGGGAAGACCTTTTCGGCGCGGATACTTACAACTCCAGGCCGGCCCTGGTATCTCCCGGCACCTGTACCACACCAATCTCGGAGAGCGCCAATGTCGTCTGCACTCCTCTCGGCACGTTTTATGTCACACCGACTGTCAGGCAGCAGCTCGCCGTCAACTACGGCACCGGCCCCACCTTGGTTACGGCGAACATCAGAGTGAGTAAGACCTTCGGCTTTGGAAGAGAGTCGGCGGGGGCGGGTGCCGCGTCCGGCGGCCCAGGCGGGGGTGGTGGAGGCGGCGGTCGCGGGGGTGCCGGTGGCGGCCTCGGTGGCCGAGGTCTCGGCGGTTCCAGTAATCGAGGAGGGTTTGGTGGTAGTGCCACAACCAACCGCCGGTACAATCTCACGCTTAGCGTGTTCGCGCGGAACGCCATCAATCACCTGAACCTTGCGCCTCCGGTTGCCAACGTTGACTCCCCCCAAGTGGGTCAGTATCAGAGTCTTGCCTCCGGCCTTTTTGCTTCTGGTACGGCCAGCCGCCGCATCGACCTGCAAGCGAGCTTTTCGTTCTAATTGGCCCCTATAGCACC
>Ga0187782_10001267_pt1 | contig 18182 bp, 8 predicted proteins | sample 0715_SJ02_MP15_2_FD_132454 | JGI IMG/M metagenome (GOLD analysis project Ga0187782, IMG submission 132454) | Tropical peat soil microbial communities from peatlands in Department of Meta, Colombia - 0715_SJ02_MP15_20_MG | ecosystem: Environmental > Terrestrial > Soil > Wetlands > Peat | place...
CGGAATTCGTTTTCCGCCTCATCGGGCTTGCCGGTTTGCTCGAGCACCAGAGCGCGCAACAAGTGCACACTGGCATTGTCTTGACAGATGGACTGCGCCCGATCCAGGGATGCGATTGCTTCCACATAGCGTTCCAGACTGTAAAGAACGCCGCCGGCATTCGCGTAGAAATTGAACAGATCGGCCCGCGCACGCGCAGTCTGTGCTTCGCTTGCATGGTTGGGAGGAGCAAACGTCACCTTATTGCAATCGATCGCAAGTCGGTCGACGAGTTCCACCGTCTCAGGAGTCACTCGCACGAAGATCGCCGACACTTCATCCAGATAAACCGGCCGCCACGACTTGCTCCGGCAGAACGCCTGCAATTGCGGAAACAGCGACATTCCTTGATAGCGCGACAGCGGCACAATCACTGTGTTGATGCCGCGAGCCTGCGCTTCTTGCTGCCACGCGTCCGAGTCGGGCGGCTCCGTGCTCAAATCGTAGGCGCGAAAGAACAACTCCGAACCGAACGGCAGTGCTCGCCCGTCGATGTAGTCGCGATAAGCAGGGAAGAGCCGCCAGGTCAGATATCCGCCCAGACTGTAGCCGTGGAACACGTTCGCCGGCAGCTTTTCACGCTGCAGAAAATCCGCCGCGCGCTCGGGAAACCACCACGAGAGCCCGCTGCCGAATTCCGACCACACCACCGACCTCATGTAGTAGCGGTTGGAGATCAGATCCCAGCAGCGGAATCCGGCGAAACACGTGAGCACGGCTGCCAGAAGAAACACACCCGTCCGTCGAAGGCGGAAGTCACCACGCGAAGGCGAACTTTGTCGGCGGTTTTCGACGACCTCCAAAACTGGCGGCCAGCCCTCGCACAGCACATCGCCTCCAATCACAACCACCACGCAAGCAAACAGGGCCTGCATGCGGATGTGCTGCAGACCAACGTACGCGGACCCGGCCAGCAGCGCGGCTGCGCCCCACTGTCTCCGCCACAGCGCGAAAGCGACGCACACAACCAGAATCGCCAGCAGCCACCAGAACGAACTTTGCGGATCGCGCCAATCCATCCCCTGCTGCAGGCTGGCCCACGACAGCGGAACTTTCGCCCACTCCACCACCCACAGATTGTGCAGCGCCTGCGCCTGTTGCTGCCGCAGCAATGCTCGATAAACAAAAACACCCCAGGGATTCACGAGAGTGGCTAGTGCCGTCAGGCCGAACCACGGCGCGGCCCGCCGCAGGCGTGCTGCAGCATCCTTCCGCCGCGACGGAAAGGCAAGATCGCACGCCTCCAGCAACAGATATCCTGCGCATAGCCCCAGTCCCGCGACGAATCCGGGATGCAGATTCACCCACAGCACCATCAACAATGGAAGCAGCCCCAGCCACGCGCGGCCCCTTCGGTAATGCCGCCACAGAAGCACCAGGAAGGCCGCGAACAGAATCGTGGTGAACATCTCCGCCCGCGGCTGGCTGCGGTTAACGATCAGCGGTACGGCGACCAATGCCAATGCCGTGCGCGCGAGATTATCCCGGTGCAGAACAAGCCCCACCGTCGCCGCCGAAGCCAGCGCCCCCAGCCACGACAGCAGTGCATAACCGCCCGCCAGGTAGGTGAGATAGAAGATCAGCCCCGACAATGCGGGATACACCCAGGGTTGTCCGGACGCGGTGTAGGAGAAAACGTCGGTGGAGAAAACACGGTGATGCTCCAGAACCCAGCGTCCGGTCGCCAACTGCCAGCCCAGATCGAAGTCCTGCAACGTGTGCAGCCCCGCGAGCAGCGCGTAGACGACTGGGATCCCCGAGAGAGCCCAAACGATGAACCGAATCACCCATGACCGTGACTGAGTAGGGGAAGAACCGGCGTCTTCGGCGGGAGCAATAGCCATGCGGCATCAGAATAATACAACGCCGCAACGCGGCGACTCTGCGGTGAGGCGAAGTTCGTCTGATGCGTGTCGATCCGGACTAATTCAGTCCGTTGGCGTCGGAAAGGACGAAAGTGCGATCGTCGGCGGGAGACGTCGTGATCTGGCTGTCGCCGCCGAACACGATCATGTCGTTGTCGGCCGAGTCGTAGAAAGCGGAGTGAAAGCGCCGCAGCGGAGCCGTACCGGTCACTTTGAGGGCCGTCCAGGCGGGAGTGCCGCCGATGTCGTTCGCATAGCTAAGAATCCACGTGTCGTTCAGATAGCCGGTTCCCGTTACCGAATTAATGCCACCGTAAATAATCATCCGGTTATTTACGGAATCGTACACGGCGCTCTGCCCGGTGCGAGCGGCCGGCGCTTTGCTCCCCGTCGGCGACACCTGCGTCCACTGCGGAGTTCCGCTCTGTCCGGTGGCGTTGGCCAGCGTCCAAACGTCCGACATTCCCGCCCCGCCGTTGTCGCCGGCGTAGATGGTCAGAATGCGATTGGTCGAATCATAAATTGCGCTGCTGTTTTCCCGCGCCGCCGGAGCCGTGCCTGAAGGCGAGAGTTGAGTCCAAGCCGGAGTCCCTCCCGCCCCGTTGGCATTGGTCAACGTCCACACATCATTCAAATATCCGCCCGCACAGTTCGTGCCGCCAAACACGATCAGTATATTGCTCGACGAATCGTAAACGGCGTTGTGGTTCATGCGTGCGGGGGGCAACGTTCCGGCCGTGGCCAGCTCCAGCCAGTTGGGTATGCCGTGCGAAGAGTTGGCGTCTTCCAGAGCCCAAAGATCGTTCAGGCACGTTGTGGAACTGGTTCCGCCGCCAAACAGGACCATGTTCCCGCTGTTGGCGTCATAAAATGCGCTGTGCCCGGAACGCGCCGCCGGCGCGGTTCCGGTAGGGAAGACCGGAATCCAATCCAGGTTCGGTGCCGCCAGTTGCGCGTCGGCGATCACGTGCTGATCCGCCCATACGTCGTTCAAAGGTCCGGCCGTGCCACCCTGCAATCCGCCAAATATGATCATCTGATCCGTGTTTGCATCGTAAACGGCGCTGGTGTGCGTGCGCGGAACCGGACCATCCTGCGACCAGGTTTGCGCTTCCACCCCGCGGCTCAGGGCCAACGTCATGATCAAGCCCGCGGCCATGTGAAGACACGTCTTCGATGCACGCATGTTATTTCTCCCCGCTGCCGGCCTTGGGCAGTCCGTTGGCTCCGGTCAGCACCCATACATGGTCGTCGGTGAAAGTCACGGCGAGTTGGCTGTCTCCGCCAAAAATCACCATCTCGTTCGACACGGGATCGTAGATGGCCGTATGACTCTTGCGATAAGGGGCGGTGTCGGTGGCAGTCAGCTGCGTCCACGCGGGAGAGCCCCCAATCCCGTTGGGGTTGGTCAAGATCCACGAGTCGTTCTTCGTCGCATTCTGTCCGGTAGCACCGCCGAACATAATCATTCGATTATTGGAAGAATCGTAAACAGAGGTCTGACCGTAGCGTGCGACGGGTGCGGTTCCCGAGGGCGTGAGCTTCGTCCACGTCGGAGTCCCGGTGCGCCCGTTGGCGTTGGTCAACGTCCACACGTCGTTGTAGGCTGTCTTGTTGCCGGCAAACCCCCCGAACACCGTCATCACGTTGTTGACAGAATCGTAGATCGCCGACGGCTGCGTGCGGGCGGTAGGCCCGCTGCCGAGTGGCGCAGCCTGGGTCCAGGCCGGAGTTCCAGTCGATCCGTCGGCATTGCTCAGGATCCACAGATCGCTGTAGTAGTCGTTGTTGCAGTCGGTGCCGCCGAACACGATCATCGTGTTGCTGGCCGGATCGAACACGGCAACGTGTCCTTCCCGCACCGGAGGCGGCGTACCGCTCGGAGACAATTCCGACCATGTAGGTGTGCCGCCCACTGAATCCGGATGTTTGAGCACCCACAACTGATTCACGCACGGACCGGGAAACCCGGTGCCGCCGCCGAACACGATCATCGCATCGGAAGTCGCGTTGTAAACCGCGCTGTGCCCGAAGCGGTCGCTGGGCAGCGTGCCCGCGACCGTCACCTTGGTCCAATTCAGACTGTTGAACGTGGTCGCGGAAGACGCGATGACATTGTTGACGACCCAGGTGTCGTTGAAGTCGATAGCGGTAGGAGCGTGCTGTCCGCCGAACATGAACATCTGATTGGTGGCGGCGTCATAAATGGCCGCGGCCTGGCTGCGCGTGCCCGGACCAAAGCGGTTCCATTGTTGCGCGAAGACCGGCGCAACGAGAAGCAGGCCCAAGAGGGGCACAAGGACAGAGATGCGGCGTATGGAGGCAAAGCAATTCATGATCGCCCTCTACAGTCAGAAAGACACTACGGTCTCGGCCTTCAAGAACCCAGGATTCGGGGAGGGATGTCGGCCTGCAACTGCTTCATCGAAGCATAAGGTAGTGCGAATGGACCGTCAAGGTGCAAGAAACTGCATACCGTGGCGGCAAAAGCCGCTACCAGCGCAGGCCCGCAGACGGGCCGGGTGTGCAACTTCCTTCATCTTGACAGGCAAGAATCCACTCGCCCAGACTGGAAACGGTTCGGCATGGGGTTCTTCCTCCTCCCCGCAAAAACGCAGCACTACGCCTGATGGAAGCACGATTGATCCTCAGATCCATGCGTGAAATCTGAGGCCGAAAGGTTGTATCGCGCGCGATTCGGTGTGCCAACGCATTGGTTCGGTTTGGCAGACCGTCTTGCGCGTTTGTCGAGCGTGGCGCAACACGCATTCAGGAGCCGTTGAATGAAGCTGTGGCGAAGTCTAGCGCCGTTTTGCCTTTCTCTGTCCATTGCTCTTCTGTTTTTCTTGCCCGCGGCTCCAGCCCAGACCTGGTCTCAATATGGTCCGCCCGCGCGTTTTTCGCACACCGCGGTCTTCGACCCCACTACCCAGGGCATGATCGTTTTTGGCGGGCAGAACAGCACCACCGGCCTGGATCTGAACGACGTGTGGTTAATCACGACAAGTTCACTCAAATACATCGAGTCAACGCAACTGCTTCCGACCGGCACGCTGCCTGCGCCACGCTACGGTCATGTGGCGGGCTACGATTCGGTGAACAATCGCATGATGGTGTTTGGCGGGGGAACCGGCTCTCCCGGTCCCTGTGTTAACGATGTTTGGATTCTCTCCGGGGCCAACGGCCAAAGTGGCGCGCCGGCGTGGAATTCGACCTCCCCGGCGGGATCGTCCCCAGCAGCGCGTTATCGTCACACCGGCGTCTACGATCCCAACACGAATTCCTTGATCGTCTTTGGCGGCAGCAATTGCGCCACCGGTTATTTCAACGACGTCTGGGTGCTCAGCAACGCCAACGGGCTCAGTGGAACCCCGGCCTGGACCAAGCTCGCTCCCAGCGGCACGCCTCCCTCGGCGCGCGAGAGCGCCAGCGCCATCTACGATTCGGTCAACAACATCATGACGGTATATGGCGGGGATGCCGGCGGATCCAACTTTGGCGACGTGTGGGTCTTGTCCAATGCCAATGGCACAGGCGGAACGCCAGGATGGACACAGTTGTCCCCCGGCGGTGGCGCTCCGCTGCCTCGCTCCGGCCACTCCGCGGTTTACGACAGCGTGAACAATCGCATGACCATCTTCGGCGGCTTCCACTTGTCTCACACGCTTGAGGATACGTGGGTTCTGACCAATGCCAACGGCCTGGGAGGAACTCCCGCTTGGTCGCAGGTGACAACCTCGGGGACTGCGCCGCAGGTCGGTTTTCACACCGCCGTGTATAACGCGTCGGCGAGCAGCATGTATGTCTTTGCCGGATCCAGCAGCGAAGCCAAACTGGCCGGCGACGATCACGCCTTCACCCTCACCAATCCCAACGGGATCGGCAGCAGTGCCTGGACGCGCGGCGGACCTCCCGCTCGCTACGGACAAGTTTCCTTCTACGATTCCGTCACGGGCAGCGTGTTTGTGCAGGACGGCGAACATGCCCGCACCAACACCAATCTCGACGATTATTGGCAGACCACTGGGGTGATCGGGTCCTCCAACCTGAATTGGATTCCAATCAATGTAGGTGGAACTCATCCCAAGGCGCGCTGGGGACACACCGGGGTGTACGCCAGCGCTGCCAATCGGCTGTTGGTCTTCGGAGGATCGACGGGGTTTCCCACTCCCTGCATGAACGATTATTCGCTGATGGGCTACGCCAACAACGCGCCCAAGAAGGCATCCTGGCTTAAGGTCACGCCGGCGGGAACCGCTCCTCCGGTGCGCATGCATCACAACGCCGCCTACGATCCCACCACCAACACGATGATCGTCTTCGGCGGCTGGAATTGCCAGTCCACCTACTACAACGACGTCTGGATCTTGAGCAATGCGACCGCAGTCACGGGAAGTCCGGTCTGGTCGCAACTCAGCCCGGCGGGCACGCCGCCTAGCGCGCGCGAGAGCAGTACGGCCATCTACAACTCGACCACAAACACTTTGACCGTGTTTGGCGGCGATGCGGGCGGCGCACCGTTCGACGACCTCTGGATTTTGTCCTTCGCCAACGGCTCCGGCGGTACTCCCACCTGGAGTCAGCTGACGCCCACCGGCAACGGACCCTCCGCGCGTTCCGGTCACACCGCCGTTTACAACCAGCCGAACGACCTCATGACGATCGATGGAGGCTATAACGGCACGAATCTGTTGGGCGATACGTGGGTGCTTTCGAGCGCGAGCGGGCAAAATGGTCCATCCACCTGGACCCAGCTCAATCCCTCCGGCACGGCTCCCGCACGCCAATTCGCCAGCGCAACCTATGACCCGGTGAGCAATCAGACGAACATTTTCGGGGGCATCCTTACCCTGCCTTCGCTTCCCGACGATCATCTGTTTTCGCTGACGGATGCCACTGGACTGCCATGACAGGATTACCCATGAAGCGATCGGTCTTGTTCTTATGCCTTGCCATTGCCGGGCGCGACACGCGCTTGTCGGCGCAGGTGTGGTCGCTTCAGGGCCCCGCCTCGCGTCATTCTCACAGCGCCGTGTTCGACCCCACCAGCCAGCAGATGATTATTTTCGGCGGCCAGCAGACCGGCAGTACATCCGACTTGAACGACACCTGGTTGGGCGTGACCGCATCCAACCAGAACGACAGCTTCGCGCAGTTGTTGCCCACCGGCACGCTGCCCTCCGCACGTTACGGCCATATCGCAACCTACGACTCCAGCAGCAATCGTATGACGATTTTTGGCGGAGCTTTCGGCTCTCCCATCAGCTGTGACGACGACGTATGGATTCTCTCTGGCGCGAATGGGCAAAGCGGTACTCCGTCGTGGACTGAAGCCCGCCCATCGGGCACGCCGCCCGCGGCCCGCGTCTACGGGGCCGGAGTCTACGATCCCACCAGCAACTCGATGATCGTGTTCGGCGGAAGCAACTGCTCCACCGGATATTTCAATGATGTGTGGGTGCTGAGCGGTGCGAACGGGCAGGGGAGTTCGCAGGCGTGGACTCAACTCGCGACCTCCGGTACTCCTCCGGCGGCACGCGAGAGCGCCAGCGCGATCTACGACTCGGTGAACAATATCCTGACGATTTATGCGGGCGATGCCGGCGCCAGCCCCTTTTCCGACGTGTGGGTGCTCTCGCACGCCAACGGCAACGGCGGCACACCCACGTGGACGCAATTGTCGCCGAGCGGCGTGGCCCCTGTAGCCCGAACCGGCCAATCTGCCACCTACGACAGCGTCAATAATCGCATGACCATCTTCGGCGGAGTCAACGGCTCTTCCACTTTGACCGACTCCTGGATTCTCACCGCGGCAAACGGCATCGGAAGTCCGGGCTGGATTTCTCTTTCCACTACAGGCACCGCACCGAGCCTGGCCTATGACAGCGCGGTCTACAGCCAGGCGGCGGATGAGATGTTCGTGTTTGGCGGAACCAGCACCGCCGACAAGCTGCAGCCGCAATCGCACGCCTTCACGCTGACCGACGCCAACGGACTGGCGAACGTGGCGGCAGAGTGGGTTCTTGGAGGTCCGGCAGTGCGCTACGCGCAAACCGCGTTCTACGACAGCGTGACCAATAACTGGTTCGTCTGGGGTGGACAACACGCCTCCGCCAGCAACTTGAACTTTAACGACTACTGGCAAGCCACCAACATCGTCGGCTCCTCGAACTTGCAGTGGAACAAGCTTCTCGAGTCAGGCAGCGTCCCTTCCGCGCGATATGGTCAGACCGGCCTCTACGACAGCGGCAGCAACCGCCTAATGATCTTCGGCGGCTCCAATGGAAAGTGCAAGAACGACTACCACGTTTTGCAGTACGCCAACTATCAGGGCGGTACTCCCACTTGGGTTTCTGTAACACCGTCTGGAACCGCTCCTGCGGCTCGTGCGCTGCAAGCCTCCGCTTACGACTCCGGGACCAACACCCTGATTCTGTTCGGCGGCTTCAATTGCAAATCCACGTACTACAACGATGTCTGGGTTGCCAACAACGCCAACGATGTGAGTACCAAGCCCAGCTGGACCAAACTCTCGCCTTCCGGAACGGGGCCCGGCGTCAGGGAAAGTGCGACCGTTGTCTACGATCCCACTACCAACGCTCTGATTCTCTACGGTGGTGATGCCGGCGGCGCTCCCTTCGGCGATATATGGCTGCTCTCGTATGCCAACGGCGCGGGAGGAACTCCTTCATGGACCCAACTGCAGCCTTCGAACGGCGGTCCAGTAGCGCGTTCCGGCCACACTGCCATTTATGACTCGGTGAACAACCGCATGACGATTTATGGCGGCTACAACGGGACGAACGTGTTGAGCGACGTCTGGATCCTATCGAATGCCAATGGACAGGCCACGCCCAGCTGGAGCCAGAGCACGTCCGGCGACCCGCGGCGCTTTGCCAGCGCCAGCTACGATGCCCTCACGAATGAGATGATCACCTTCGGGGGCGCCAGCGACGTTAACCCGCAGGACCCCACGTCGGACCTCCACATTCTCACCCTGGCCAACGGCCTGCCGTGAAGGCAGCGCCAGTGTCCCTTCGGCACAGCGCAGGACAAGGCTGTCGGGCGAGCATCCTGCCTCAAGCCTTGCGAACCCGAAACGCGGCTCTCCTACGGCAGCGGCTCGGTCTCCAGCAGAATCGGTTTCGCGCCGATCGGGACCGTCGTTCCGCTCACGCTGGTTTCGTTGCCCACGATGTCTCGCTGCATGGTGTAATTCACGTTGGTCGGAATCGTGAACGTGGTTGTGGTGCAGTCCCCGTTCTGGCAGTCTTGCGACGCATCCCACACCGCCAAAGACTGATATCCGCCCGGCCGGCTGAAGGCGCAGGTCCAGACGGTTCCATTCGGAGTGCAGGCGCTGGTCGGCGTGCTGCCGACAAGCCAGTTCGACATTTCGCCGAAGGCCGTGCCACCCTCACTGATCGGCCCGCTGGGCGAGGTCCACAACGCGCCGGCATATTGGTTGGTGCTGTCCCAGCGGTACCAGTAGGTGCGTTCGACGCCCAGCGACCGCTGCAGGATCAGATACCGGGCCAGAAACGCAGCTTGCCGGTCCTGATCGGTGAAGCCTTCGCTCTCGGCCTGGCTCCAACTGTCTTCGGTATCGAACCAGGGCTTGCTGCCCTCACCCGGTGTGCTGGCGACGGTGCCGGCCAAATCATCGACGACGGAGTTGACATTCTCCGGAATCGGGCAAATGCCGGATCCCTTTTGCGCCCCGACGTAGCCGTGGAAGCCGATGACGTCGGCAAACTGCCCGCCCATGGCGCTACTGCCGTTGGCTTGGGTGCTGAAATAAATTCCCAATTGTTTGGCGACGTTGCCCAGGTTCGACGTCGGATATCCGGCTCCCACCGGCGAAGGGGAGACGATTTGCGCGCCGGGATCTAGATTTAATCCGTTCGGCGGAAGGCTACTATTGGAGTTGCAGGTAAAGCCCGCGGGCGGGGTTGATATAACGCAGCGTGCATCCTGCTCCAGGCGAACCAGCATTGCGGTTGTCGCAGGATTCACCGCGGCACTCGTATTCCAGAACAGCGAAATATTCCACTCGTTCCAAACTTCGTAAAACTTGATGGTGTGATTGTAGGTCGTACCGTTCCGAGTCGCGAGCGCCGTTACCCACGCGATCCACGTGGCGTCCGTGCCGCTTCCGTCCCCGTTTATATCGGTAGGAGGATCGCACTGGCCCGGCCCACCCTCCCCGGGAACGTCATAGCTGCAACTGCTATCGGTCGGGTCGGACGACGCCCAGGTCGGAGTGCGCGCCAGATTGAAAAGCAAATCGACGTTGTGCGCTTGCGCCGCGCTTACAAAGCCGTCGAGGCCACTCCAATCATATTGTCCGCTGGAAGTTTCAATTAGCGGCCACTGCGTGCCCGTGTCCCACAGGCGCAGGCTGCCGACGGGAACGCTGGGCCAGTAGTTGGGGCTGCCCGTGTGCATGTCCAGAAACGTGGCTTCGCCCACCTGGCCAACGCCGTTGGTCGTTGTAGGCGCAGTAGTCTGGCTTGCCGCATCGGACCCGGTCGGCATGGCGCAAGCGGGCCCACCACCGCCTCCGCCACCACCTCCGCCACCGCTAGACGGCGAAGAACCTCCGCACGCCATCATGCCCGAGATCAGCAGCAGCGAGAGTGTTAGCTTCAGACACTTCGACCAAGCACCAGCTTGGGGGAAACAGCTTGTCCTGTTCATGGTTTCGTACTTGCTCCAAAAATTGACCCGAGTGGCTAGACAAATGATAACCCCAGTCTCGCTACGAAGTTGCCGGTCGCGCGCGACAGTTATCCACAATCGGACTCGAAAGTGCCAACGCCTTGGCGAATTCGAACAATCACTGCCGGGGTTGAACCCACAAGTCCGGTGGCCAGAACTGGTTGCAAGCCTCGGTAAACGCAGGCCATCTGTTCCAAATGTCCCGAATTCTCCTCCACAAACCAAAGGCCCTATGCAAATTCCTTCATCTTGACAGTCTTTTGCGAGGCGGCGAAACTAATGATCTCGACTCGGTATTCATGTTGTTCCCCCGCCCGCCGAGGCGCAGGCACTTGTGGGCCCTGTGAAACCAACAATTTGACGACATCAAAGGAGACGACTCCGTGAATAACTGCCTTCAGCGCAGCATTCGCAAGGGCGAGGGATGGGTACATCGCCTTAACCCATGGCTGGCCTTAGCGGTGGTTGGAATCCTGGCCCTGACTTTGGGGGCCTCGCAGGCGATGGCTGCGAATCAAGTTCCCTTCCTGTACTCTCCCCTCAGCCCCGGGTCGAAGGCTCCGGGATCGAAGACTTTCACCCTTACCGTGAATGGCACTGGGTTCGTCTCCGGGGCGACCGTATATTGGAACGGCGCCACCCTGACCACCACTTTTGTGACGAGCTCGCAGCTCACCGCTTCGGTCCCGGCAGCTAACGTCGCGACCGCTGGAACCGCGACCATAACCGTGCAGAATCCCGGCACCATCGCCTCCAATCCAGTTCATTTCCAGATTCAGAAGGACAGCTACACCGTAGCTTACGGCACTTCCAATTACGCGACGGATACGACTCCACAGGACATCGCGACGGCCAGCTTCCGCAACGACGGGTACTACGATCTGGCGGTGGCGACCGGCAACAACACCGTTTCCATCCTGCTCGGCAATGGCACCGGATCGTTCCCCACCCATGTGCAGTACTCCGTTCCCGGCAATCCTGTGGCGATCATCGTGGGCGATTTCAACGGGGACGGCATTCCCGATATCGCCACCGCCGATCAATACACCAGCCAGGTCAGCATTCTGCTGGGCAACGGCGACGGCACTTTCCAGGCTCACCAGGAGTACGCAACCGGTCCTGAGCCGGCTGCTCTTGCAGCTGGCGACTTCAATGGTGACGGCATCCTCGACCTCGCGGTCGTCGATGGAAACAGCGGCCAGGTTTCGATCCTTCTGGGCAACGGCAACGGTACGTTCCAGAACCACGTGGAGTACTCCGTCGGTTCAAACCCCGTCGGAGTTGCGATTGCCGACTACAATGCCGACGGCAAGCTCGATCTGGCGGTCGCCAACAACGGCGGCAATACCGTCTCGATTCTGTTGGGTAACGGCGACGGCACCTTTCAGACGCAGGTCACCTACGCTACCGCCGAAAACCCCACCGCGATCGCGGCCGGTGAGCTCCACGGCGGCGGCATCGTCGACCTCGCCGTGTGCACTTCCAATAAAGCTGCTTCCGTGCTGCTGGGCAATGGCAACGGCACCATCCAGAACCATGTGGACTACGGCATCGGCGCCGATGCCTTCGTCATCGCCTTGGCTGACCTGGCCTCCACCGGCAACCTGGATATCGTAACCGGCAATTACGCCGACAATACGGTCTCCGTGCTGGTCGGCAACGGCAATGGCACCTTCAAGTCGCAGGATGTATTCCCCAGCGGCGCGACGCCCAGCGGCATCGCCATCGCCGATTACAACAATGACGGCCGGCTCGACGTGGCGGTGGCCGCCGGCAGCGCGAATGCTGCGGGCGTGCTGCTCGATGGCAGCCTCATCCTTTCGCCCGGCGCCGTCAGCTTCGGCACCCAGACCTCCGGTGAGAAGAGCGCCGCCAAGACGGTGACGCTGACCAACCAGGGCAGCACCACCTACACCCTGGGCACGATCTCCACCGTCGGCACCGATCCCACCGACTACACGCAGACCAACACCTGCGGCGCCACCATCGCCGCCGGTAAGACGTGCACCTTCACCAACTACTTCACACCTACGGCTTGCGAGTACGCCAACTCTCAGCTGCTCATTACCAACGGCAGCAGCTCCGTCGGATATCAGATGACGGGAACGGGCAACATTCCCCTCACCCTGTCTCCGCGCACCATGAACTTCAACACCTATCAGCTCATCGGCACGACTTCATCGCCCAAGACTGAAACCTTCACCAACGATAGCGGCGTGAACATCGTGTTCAGCCTGATCGATTTGGAGGGCGTGAACCAAACCGAATTCGCCAATCAAGCGCCCAGCACGGGCGCCTATTGCCTGACCCTGCCCAACAGCACGCTGGCGCCGGGTGCAAGCTGCGAGACCAGCGTCGTTTTCGCTCCCACTCAATCCGGCGGAGCGAACGTGACCCAGGTCTACTACGGCAACTTCTGCCTGGCCAAGCAGGGCTTGCTGATTAGCGGGTTGGGCACGGCGGTGAACGTTACGCCCACTTCCATCACCTTCCCGAGCACCGCGGTCGGCAACACCAGCACCAAGACGGTAACGTTCCAGAACGCCGGCTCCACGGCATTGGCGATTTCGAGCGCCACCCTCACTGGAACCTCGCCCGTGTTCAGCATTCAGTCGAACACCTGCGGATTCGTGCAAGGAACGGGCGGCAGCGTTCCGGCCAACTCGAGCTGCACGTTTACCCTCGGGTTCACGCCGACAGCGTCGGGAACGCAAACCGGAACGTTCAGCATTGGTGATCCCGATCCGACCGGTCCGCAGCAGGTCAAGCTGAGCGGCACCGGCACCACATAGTCCGAATCTGCGAAGCCGCGGAAACAATCCAAGGCAGATTCCCAGAAATTGGGAATCTGCCTTTTTCTCATCGTAGGGGAATTGGTCTCGAGGAAATTTCCGCGGAAGCCGGCAGCCGAGCGCCGAAAGCCGTGCTTACGGCCGGTAGATCCAGCTCTTCGCCGTGCTCACTCCGCGTGAGTCGTAGCCGCCAAAAATGCGCAGCGATCCATCCATGAGCTGGACCATGGCCGGGTTGAACCGGGCCGTATCGAAACTTCCATCGACCGAGCGGAATAGGCCCGTTACCGGATCGTAAATCTCCGCCGACGCTGCTCCACCCACGATCACGACTCGGCCATCGAGCCGGAGCGCAGCCCCGGCCATCCGGGTTCGCGCTTCCACCAGATTCCCGGTCTCGGCAAACGTGTTCGACTGGGGATCGTAAAGCTCGGCGGAATTCAACGCTCCGCCTGCAAACGATCCACCGGCAACCAGCACCTTGCCATTGGCCAGCAGCAGGGCAGCGTGCTCGGAGCGGGCGCCGTGCAGATCGCCCGCGGGGGTGAACTTGTTGGTCTTGGGATCGAAAATCTCCGCGCTGGCCAGCGCGACATGACCTCGTCCGGTGCCGCCCACAATCAACACCCGTCCATCGTTCAGCATGATCGCCGTGTGATCGACCCGCGCCGCCGACATTTTCCCCACCGGAGTCCACTTGCCGGTGAGCACGCTGTAGACTTCGGCGGAAGCGAGCGGCGTTGAGCCATCCGCGCCGCCGGTGATCAGCACCCGCCCATCGCGCAGGACCAGAGCCGCAGCGTGATAGCGCCGGGCGTGCATGTTGCCGCGCTGGGTAAACTTCTCGACCTCAATGTCATAGTCTTCGCAACTGGCGAGCGCCGCCCCGCCAGCCGTCGCGCCCCCGGCAACCAGAATTTTCGTGTCTCCCAGCACCACGGCAATATGTCCCTCCCGTGGAACCAGCATCTTCGGGCCCGCCGAAAAAGTCGCATGCGTAGGATCGTAAACTTCCGTGCTGGCGAGAACCTGCCCGTGGTCGCCCTTGCCCCCGGTGCTCAGCACTTTGAAGTCCGGCAAAAACGCCGTCGCCTGTCCGCCCCGTGCGCTCGTCATCTCGCCCGCCGCAATGAGTTTGCCCACCGGCGGCAGCGGATGATGGTACGCGCCCGTGGCGGGTTTTTGCGCCGGAGTGTTGCAAGCGACGAGCAAACAAACCGGGCCCAGGATGAACTGCCATCGCATCGCCAATCCCATCGCCATTACTAAGAAGAGAAGAAGTCCCCGCAACGAGTGATTGTACACAGGTCTGCGGCAAACGCGACTGCGCGCGGGGCGCGTGGGAAATGCTATCGACGTAAACAGGATTGCACAGCAAAAGGGAAGGCCGACTCCAAGATTCGGTCTTCCCATGGCCGACGACCGAACCTAATCCACCGTCAACTGGGTCGTCACCGTGCGCGTGATGCTGCCGTTATTGGCAATGACGGTGATCGAGTACGTCCCCTGCGGCGTGTCTTTCCCCGCGGTCACGGTCAGAACCGAAGTTCCCGATGTAGCGATCGAACTCGGACTCAGGGTTGCAGAAAGGCCCTCCACCTCCGTGATGCCGTCCAAGGTCAGCGTCACTGTGCCCGCGAAATTCAGCGGCGTAAGCGTCAGGTTGTAAGTCGCGCTGCCTTTGTCTTCGACCGTGAGCAGGGCGTTATCGATGGTAATCCAGAAATCCGGGCCCGCGGGAGTCAGATCGCACGCCGATCCCGGATCGCCCGAAGGCGCTTCAAAGTTGGAGTTGGCGTCAGCGCCGCTGGCGCTCTGCCATCCCGCGAAATCGTCTTTCGTACCGCTTTTCGGAGTCGGCACGACAAAGGGAGTGGTGGAATTATACGCATTCCACCAGGTGTTTTTCTTCGAAACCAGCGTGCTCTGAAACGTTGTCCAGTCCGAGTCGTTGAGATAACTATCCTGAAACACAAGCTGGCTGCTGGTATTTCCCTGGATGGTGTTGGACTTGTTGGTAAAGTTTTGCGTCACGAGATTGGTGGTTTTTCCCGTGACCCAGTCCGTGACCTCAATGCCGCCCTTGACCCCAATCATGGAGATCTGGTTGGAGTTATTCAGGAGCACGCCGTCGGTGAACGAAACGCCTTCGGAGTTGCGCAGCACCAGCCCGCCCACCGCCTGCGTCGAATTATGATTGCAGGAGTAACTGTCGGAAAAAGTGACCGGTCCGAGATCCTTCTCGATAAACAAGCCGGTCAGAAAATTGCTGCTGGCATTGACGCCGCTGGCGCTGATGTTCACGTTGTCGGTGTCCCAGTGCGCCCCATAGCCTTCGTTGAAGCTAACAGTGAGGCCATCGAGGGTGTCGTTGTGCGCCTCCCAGGCGTGGAGTCCGGCAGTGTTGCAGGCATAATACGCGCCCTGCGCACCGCGCCAGTTGTTGTACGAAGTCGCGTCGGACTGCCACAGGCCGTATTGCGATTCCGACTCCTGGAAGCCGCTGTCGCCGTTGTGCACCGCCGTGCTGTTCTCCACCGTGAAATAAGTCGCGGGATTGTTGATGCTCAATCCCTGCCCGTTATTCCACTGAAATGTGTCCGTGTCGAACAAAATGTTGGTCGAAGCGCCCGTGACCTGCACCGCCGCGGCAGCCCGGCAGGTATTGGCGTACTGAAAGGTCAGGCCGCGCACCACAATGTTCGATTTGTCACCGATCGAAAGCAGCGTCGGCGTAGTCGCCGCTTCCACCGTTGCCGTGGTCATATCCGTGCCCGACGGCGGCCATACATAGATTGTTTGGTTGGTTTCGTCCACGTAAAACGTTCCCGGGTAAAGCACTTCGCCCAGCGACATGACCTCGGTCATCACCGTGCCATTCACGACCAGCATTTCCTGCCGCATCATGATGTCCTGTTGATAGGGGCATGAATCCAGCTGCGGACATTCGCCCCACTGATTGGTCCAGGCCGTGGTGTAGATGCTCTTGTTTTCCGAATACTTGGTCCAGCCGGTGTACACCGTCGAACCGCTCCAGTACACGGTGCCGTCGGTTTCCGCTTCAAACGTAATCGGCAGGCTCGTGTCTTTCTTGTTGTAAGAGAGCGTCACGCTCTCGCGATAAGTTCCGGGATTGATCGTGACCTTGGTGCCAACACCGTTCTGCTTATTGGTTTCTGCTATCGAGGCGGCCGCGCCGATGGTCTTCAGCGGGCTGCTTTGCGATCCCGAGTTCGAATCGTTTCCATTGACGGCATCGACCCAGATAAATGCCGTTTCCAGCGCTTCGTTGACGGTGGCTTGTCCGAACGAGAATGGACCTGCAAACAGGATTGCGGCGACGCCGCAAACCAGTGGGAGTTTGTATTTCCGCATGAGACAACATCCTCCAACACGGAATAAAAGCGGGAATGCCAGGAACTGTGGCCAGAGGAAAAACCCGAGCCTTTTCCCCGCAACCTACTTGCCCGTAAATGCGCGAGGGATGCGCTGGCAAAAGCGTGCAAACAGAATTGCGAATAAACGACGTGGCAAGGCGAGAATAGCGAAGGAAAAGGACAGAAGGAATAGGGCGAATGCCCTAGCTAGTTACTCGAAAGGACATGTCCGGTCTCCAGACCGTGAAATCGCCTTGTCGGCGCGGCTCAGAGCGTGATACCAAAACGGCATCGTCGGAGAAAAAATGCGGGCCTGAGTTGTGAACTCAAGCCCGGGTAGACAACCCTAACTCGGTGCTGACCAGGCTAGTCAACGGTTTCGGTGAACACCGCCGGAGACAACGTCGAGTACGTGGCGTCGATAGTCACCGCCCCGGTCTGGTCCGGAGTGGTGTAAGTGGTCGTCGCCTGCCCCTTCGAATTGGTCACCGGATTGGCGTTCGAGAATGTCCCGCCCGCGCCGTTATCGGTGAAATTCACGGTCAGTCCTGAAATGCCGTTGCCGTATTGATCGGTCACCGACACAATCAGGGTCTTGGGCAGCTTGTTGTCTTTGTGCGCGGTTTGGTTGTTGCCCTGGATCACCAGAACCATCGCCGCCGGTCCGATCGTGGAAGTTTCGGTAATGTCGACATAGACCGTGCCCACGGATGCCGTAACCGTCAGAGTTTTGGCCACGATCGGCAGCGTATAGCTGGTGCTGGCTTCTCCATTCGATCCCGTGGCGGCCGGGTTGGGATTGAACATCCCGCCGACGCCGTCGGTGAAGTTGACTGATGCTCCCGTCACAAGATTTCCGTACGGATCCTTGGCCTTCACCACCAGTGGGTTGGGCAGCGTGGTTCCCACTGTTCCCGTTTGCTTTCCTCCGGAAACGGTCGACAGCGCCGAGACCGGTCCGGCAGCGGCGGTCTCGGTAAAGATCGCTGACGAATAGCCCGAGCTGGAGCCGGTAATCGTAATCGTTTTGGGCTTGGTCGGCAGCGTGTAGGTCGTGGTCGCGTTCCCGTTGACGTCGGTGACTACCGTGGGATTGCTGAACGTTCCACCTGCGCCGCCATCGCTGAACGTTACCGTGACGTTCGGAATCGGCTGGTTCGTGTACGGATTCACGGAATTTATCGTCAGCGCGGTCGGCAGCGTGGTCCCGACGTAGGCCGTCTGCGTATTCCCTCCGGTGGCATTGACCTGCTGGAACAAGCCGTAGGCCACCAGCTGCGTTTGCGTCCCCATATAGACTTTGCCGTTGGCCACAATCGGCGTGGCAAAGTGCCCGGGAGTGCCCAGCGAGTCGCGCCCGCCGCTAGCCATGCCGGAGTCATAGAGCA
>Ga0187782_10001269_pt1 | contig 18170 bp, 10 predicted proteins | sample 0715_SJ02_MP15_2_FD_132454 | JGI IMG/M metagenome (GOLD analysis project Ga0187782, IMG submission 132454) | Tropical peat soil microbial communities from peatlands in Department of Meta, Colombia - 0715_SJ02_MP15_20_MG | ecosystem: Environmental > Terrestrial > Soil > Wetlands > Peat | place...
CGAATCACAAACACTTAAGTATAGCTGACTCGCCGTTTTCTCCGCAATCGGAGCCATTCCGGCTCATTCCACGCCCCACACTCGGAATCTCCTATTTCGGCACAGGCAAAAGCAGAACACGGTCATTGTTCTGATCCGCCATCACCGCCGTATTCGTGAACTGATCGAGCGCCAAGGCGAACTGTGACTGGCTGCTGATTCCTAAGGTCTCCCGCGTGGCAAACGCCGGTGCGTTCACCGCGTCAACCACGGACATCGTGTTCGCTGTCGAGTTCGTGGTTACGATCGTACCCGTCTGGTAGTTGTAGGCAATCGAGAAGGGATTTATGCCCACGCGGATCAGAGTTGTTAGGCCGTTGTCTGGATCAAAAGTATAGATCGCGTTCTGTTGCGTCGAAGTCGCGTAGAACAACGCCGGGCTGACCGCAGGGTCATACACAATGCCCGTCGGATTCGCCGACAGCGAACTGATGGACGACGTCGCAGTCTTCGTCGGTGGAGTGACGGCCAGGTTGATTACGTCCAATCCTCCCGAAGCGCTTACGGTCCCCGAGTTCTGGATGTTCGTGACCACCGCTACTGCGCGGTTTGGATCGACCGCGATGGCGGTCGGCGGCCCGCTGACCGCGATCAGGGTAGGCGTTAACGAAGTGGGAGGAGTGGCTAGCAACAGCGGCGTCAAATCAATGTCCGCCAGACTGTTGCTGCCCGAGTTCGCAATTAAAGCGATTGCACTGTCCTGGTCGATGGTTACGCCCAGAGGCGAAACTCCGAGCGTGCAGGTGTTGGTCGTTGTCACTGTGGCAGTACCTGTGCTGCACGTGCCCGACGTAAAAGCCAATTGCGACGCAGTGAACGGACTGCCTCCATACTTGATGATCGACGCAGACGCATCGGCGTTATTCGCCACCACCGCGAACCCGAGTCGCGGAATCACATCCACGCCGATCGGATGATTTCCCACGTTCACTGTTGCCAGCAAGGTTCCATACGGCACCCCGTAATTGTGGGCGTTCGTGGAATCCAGGCTGATGAAGGAGACGTTGTTGCAACCGTAATTCGTTACTATCGCCACGTTTGCGATATCGTCGATCGCCACCCCTTCCGGCATAACCGCCGAAGTGCACAGCGAACTGAGCGAAAGCACTCCTACCGCGTAAACGTCCTCGGTGTTCGAATTCAGGTTGCCCGTGACAAGGTCCAGCGCAAAATCGTGCGCTCTTGTCAGGCGGGAGGCGTCTATCGTCACGTCCACTTCCGAATCGGTCGCGCTCGTGACCGTAACCCCTGTCGGGTCGCCATCGAGTCTTACCGTCGGCGCTCCACCGCTCAGAAATCCCTGGCCAAGAATGCGCAAGGTTGCGGACTGTCCAACGGTCACACTCTGCGGGAAGCACGCTGCGTATATATTGGTTGGGCTTGAGGGATCGCAGATCGCCTTTGGCAACGGATTGGGAGCGTTCGGCGCGCTCGCCAAAGGTGGTTGGCCGCTCGCTACTCCTCCCGACGTCACCAGCAGGTCCTGAATGTTCACGGGCTTGAACGTCGTTGTCGGATCGATATCCAAATACGTGAGGGTATTCGAACCGGCATTGGCCACCAGTACAAGGTTCGTCTTTGGGTCGTAGCCCATCGGGCCATACACCGTCACCGCCGCACCGCCCGACGGCGTAAGGCTTCCCGCTCCCGTTTGCCCGGTCTGAATAGCCTGGATAATCCGGTACGACGGGCTCCCGTTTGGTCCTATTGCCGTTGGTCCACCCGGGTTGATCAGGGAGATTTCGTTGTACACGTCCTGTGGATTGTAGGCGACCAGAACATTCGTAAACGGATCCCAGGCCACGAAGCGCAAGCCGATCTCTGCCGCCCCCGCGGGAATCGGAGTGCATGTGTTGCAACTGCCGCGGTTCAAGGTCAACGATGTGACAATCTGGTCCAGGCCTGCAATAAAACCGATCTGGCTCGCGGAGACGTTCGGATCGGCATAGGCGAAGGTGCGCGTCACCGGATTGATCGCTGCACCCACGGCCGTCGAGCTGGTGCTGAATGTGTAGTACGGATTCCCAAAGGTAACCGTGCCACCGCCACCTGTCGTGCTTGTACCGCATTGTGTGCCGTTGTAGGTGTACGTGAAAGTGTAGGTAGTAGCGCTGGTGACGTTATATGTTCCATTGAAACTTGCCGGCGTTACCCCGGCAATCAGCACTGTTCCCGGAGAAGATTGGTTCAGTCCATTCGCAATCGGCGTGGTGATGGTAACGACGTCGTTCGTGCACACCGCTCCATTCGGGGCCGCAAGGATGGGCACGGTGTTATTGGTCAACAGTAGATTCACCACCGACGTAACGCCTGTTCCTCCCGGTGTCACGTAAGCCACCGGGACGTCCGGCTGCATGACCACTTGCGGCGTCGCTCCCGTGTTCAAGGATACGGATGCGATGGCACACGGGACCTTCTGGCTTGTTATGAAACACCCCGGTTGTTGTGCCGAGGGATTTGGATTCACGTCCACAATGAACCCAACGAAGGCATTGCTAAACGCCACCACTGCGTAATGCGTCGTGTTGTCCACTCCGACGGAGTAGGGCAACGGCGCGGTCGTCCCCGGGGGTTCCTGGACCAGACCTGACAGGCTGATCGGCGAACCAATAACCTGGCCCGAAGGAAGGGCTAGCAGCGTTAAGGTGGAGTCTGCGCTGTTCACCACCACGCCCAAGTCCTGTCCGGCGAATCCCGCTGCGGTTAGGTCAATGCGATCGTCGATCGCGATACTTGTGGGCTGGTTCCCTACGGGGATCTGTATGCCCATCTGCGGCATGGAGCGTCCGGACGCCGAGGGGTTCGGCACAAAATTAACAACCTGCACCGCATTAGCCCCCTGCTCGGTGATGACCGCATAGCCCTTTGCCGAATTGATCGCAACGCTGCTCGGCACGACGTTTGTCACAGTTCCGACCGCCGGCAAGGGAATCGACGGAGGATTCATCGTTTGCGTCGGCGGAGTCGTTGTGGTCCCCATCGTAAAGTAGGAGGAGCTCAGTTGCGTGAACGTCGGCTGCACGGCGACGTCGGTAGTCACTATGGGATACGGTGGCTGAGAACCTTGTGGTGCGTTGCTTACGATGGACACGGGATACAGTCCCGGCCCGTTCAGTGGTCCGCTGCTTCCAGCAAGGAACCCTGTGAACTGCCGGGCATTAAATGATGTCGCGACGTTCGAAGAGCCGTTGAACAGCAGGTTGACGATGGGACTGTTCCCGCCGCCATAGTACCCGCCATCCGCGGTAAACTGCGTGCTCGTTCCTTGCGGATAACTGTACGGCACCGCTGACACCAGTGCCGGACTCGTGTAAACGAGATTGATCGGATAGGAAATCGAAGTCGTTTGCCCCGGGTTGTTTGAGTCCGGAATGTTGTTCACTGTGACGGTTCCGGTCCCCGCGCTGGCCAGTTGCTGCGCCGTTAGTCGTATTCGCGTCATGATCGACGCGTCGCAAGTCACCACCGGTGTTACCCCGCTGGCGCTCGGCGTGCAGTATGCCGGCGTAATGGGGATCGTGAACACGTTCGATGGGCTGATCACCTGCGGTGATTGATTGGGTCCGGGCGGCGTAAACGTGATTGCGGTCGTGTTCAGCAGGTTTCTCGCGTTCAGGAACACGTCCTGCAAGACTCCCCCGGCCGGGATTGTGGTGGGCTCTATTCCCGTGAACGTAATCGGGTTTGTCGTCGACTGCACCAGCGTGATCTTTGCTGTCGCATACGCAGTTGGGTCCGCTGAAGACCACACCACGACGAATACCGTCGGAGCGGCTGTCGACGCGCTCGACCCGCTCGAGACCGGGCTTGTGTCCTTCGGAAAAGTCGCCGGCGCCGTGAATACTCCCTGCGCGGATATTGTCCCGCAGTTCGGACTGCACGACGCTCCCTTCGGGTCGGCAATGTCCCCGTCCGGAAAGTACTTTGTATTGTTCGCCACCGGCTGCATTACCGCCCATTGGGGATTGGCGCTTCCCGGCGATACGTTCAAGAAAGATGCTGTGAATTGCACCTGCTGCGCGGGGCTCAATCCTACCGGCATCGTCGCTGTCGCCGGCGTTACGCTCACGGCGATGCCGGAGCTTAGGGTGATAACCGCCGTTCCCTTCTTGTTCTTCGCCGCGTCCGCCGTGGCCGTGAATGTCAGCGTCGGCGGAGGTGAGGGAAAACTCGATAGCGTCGGAGCCGTGTACGTCAGCACGTTGTTCGTGGACGATTGCGCCGTCGTCCAGGTTCCCAGGCTGCCGTTATTCAGCGCCGACACCTTCTGGCCTGACGTGCACGTTCCCCCGTTTACTTGCGAAGGATTGGGATTTTGCGTTGTCGGCAACGGCGTGTACACGAAGGTACAAGCCCAAGTGGAAGTCGTCGTCGTGGAACCTGCCACGGTCGACGTAAAGGTCGCCACCGTTCCGGCGATCACCGTAGCGATCGGCGGCGATACGGTATCCGTCACGGTGTTCGCGCCCGAACCTCCGCACCCGCTTTGCAAAATCAACGCTGCCGCAAGCATCAGCATTGCGGCCGTTTGTATTCTCACCAACTTCATAACTCCCATCTCCCTGACGTTTTTCTGCGCTGGCCATCACCAGCGTCCGCCTTCTCAAATTCCCCGTATTTCTGCAAAGACGGCCCTCATTCTCGTTCTGTCCCACCCGCTAGAAGGTTCGGCTCACCGTGAACCGGAACGTTTGCAGCGGTTCAAAGTAGTGCAATCTTCCCGGATTCTGCAGTACCGGCTGAACCTGAAGCAAAACCGCCGGATCGCATTGGTTCGGATGCAGCGGATCCGTCAGGCCCATGGCCTGGCATGTCGACGTCAGATTCTCCAGGTTGATCTTGTCGTATGGTGCAACAATCGTCTGGTGGATGCGCAGCGGGTTGTACGCCCAGTAGATGCGGAAGGGCGCCTGCACGATCGGAATGTTGACATTAAATTCGATGCCCACGGAATCTCGCAGCCGGAAGTTCGTTCCAGGCGCGATCTGCAATTGCTGCGTCTGGTTGGCCAGCGGGAATTGCTGATTGATGTTCGTCACGCCGGTCGGATCGAGCTTCAGCGCGCTCTTGTTCACGATTCCGTCCGTCCCAACGTCGTTGAACAACGTCATCCCCACCGGACCTGCAATGGGTATCCGGTATTCGAAGTTCGCCACGCTCTCGAGGTCCGCCCCCGGGAATGTGATCGTGTACGCCACCACCGGAACGGTGAACGCTCCTATCGTCGGCGCCCCGGTGGGGCCCAAAACCCGGTTGTTCGTGAAAGTCACTGCCTGGTTCACGACGCTTGGAATGTACGTCACCGGCGAAATCGCGCGAATGTCGAATCCGCGCAGGTCATTCTCGCCTCCCATATAGAACCGGCTGAACGGTGGCACTTCGCCCCCGCCGTATCCCGTCGTCCATGCCGCCAGGAAATGCACGCCGATGGCATTGCGTCTGTGATTGACGGGATGGAAGTATTTGAACTCGCCAGTGTTGGTGATGGTCTTCACGTTGCCGCCGAGACCGGCAACCGCAAGGGAATAGAAATAGCTCCTGCCACGGGTCGCGTTGATCGGGTTATCGATCGTATTCTGGGTAATGGAGGTCGTCACCGTGCTGGACACGATGCCGTTCAACGCGCTCGGTCCGGCAATGCTCAGATACTGCAACTGTGTAAACAGCAGTTGCGAAGCCTGGTTAAAGGTCTGTATGTCCGTGTGTGTGAATCCATACGTCACTCCCACCCGCGTAAAGGCGTACTTCTTCAGCGGATAGCTGGCATACACCGTGAAGCCCGTACTGTTCTGGTTGTAATCCTGGATGTACTGGGGGTTCACGCTGACCTGCTGGCCTGTCACCAACGCCGCCTGTTCCGCCTGGTTGAACTCATATTTCGAAGTGAAAATCGTAAAGCCCGTGGCGATGGGCCGGTCAAACAGGTAAGGCTCGGAAAAGCCCAGCATGACGTTTCGTTCGTACTGGCCCACCTGTGCAGAAAGTGTCAGCGTCTCGCCCAAGCCTAGGAAATTGTTCGTTTGATATGTCAGCCCGATGAACCCGCCGGCCAGTCCGCTTACGCCGCCCTGCAACCCGATCGACTGTTTCCCCTTCTCTTTGAGCTTCAGGAGAATGTCGACCGTCCCGTCCTTTGTGTTCCGCGTGATTTCCGCGGATTTTTCCGGATCGATCTTGTCGAAATAGTTCAGCTGATTCAGGCGAAGAATACTGACTTCCCAAGCGCGCTTGTTGAAAAGCTGGCCTTCGTCGATCAGCATTTCGCGTCGGATCACCTTGTCGCGCGTCGTGGTGTTCCCGCTGAACTCGATCCGCCGCACGTAGTACTGTTTGCCTTCGTCGAACTTCATGGTCACGTCAATTCGCTTGGCCTGCTCGTCAAAGTCCGTCTGCGGTTCCGGCACGAAATCGATGAAGCCGTACTGCCCGTAAATCTTTGTGTAATCCTCCATCGCTTTGCGGATTTTCGCCGCAGAGAATACGTCACCCGGTTTCAACGGAAACACGCTCTTCAGCGCATCCACTTTCAGGGACAAAGCCTTGTCCGGGTCCGCGCTTACGATCTTGATCGTTCCCATCGTGTACTTTTCGCCCTCTTCGATGGGGATGGTAATGTTCACGGCCTTCCCGCTGCTTTTTCCCATGAACGGCATTCCATACTTCCAGCCTTGGGTATCCACGTTTTCCAGAATGGGATCGGGCAGCGAGACCTTCATGTACCCATTGTTCTGGTACAAACCGCGAATTCCGACTTCCTGGTCTTCGATCAGCTTGTCGTGGTCGTAGGTCTTGGACATCACGTTGATATTCGTGAAGTACAACGGAATCGCGTACGGCCTGTCGTTGTGCATCGCGCGAATCAGTTTGCGGTCGCTGAATGCGTGGTTGCCGGTGAATTTGATCTTTCCGACTTTGACTTTGGGACCCTCGTCGATCTTGAACACCAGGATAACGGCGTTGCTAGACGCGATTCGTTCGTATTGCGGCGTCACTGTCGCGAACTGCCGTCCGTGTTCGCCGAGCAGTTCCTTCAGGACCACTTCCGCTCTCTTGATGCGCGTGGGGTCAAACTGGCTTTCCACTGTCAGTCCGACTTTTTTCTCCTTAAAGCGGTCCAGAATGTCCGACTCCGAAATGGAGTGGATGCCGTCGTAGCGGATACGCCGGATCACCGGCCGCTCCGTCACCTCAAAAATGATGATCTTCCCGTTCGGCTTTTCCCCGTCTTCTACGCGCAGCTTGATGTCTTCAAAGAATTGGGTGTTCCACAAGGCCTGAAAATCCCTCCGCAAACCTTCTTCGTTATAGGGATCTCCCTGCCGCGTGAAGATGCGCGCCAGCAGTGTGTCTCGGCGAATGCGGCGGTTGCCTTCGAAATCGATTCGCTCCACGAATGGTTGTCCCTGCGTATCCTGCCCGTCTGCCGCAAGCAGGCCCGAAGGAATCTCGTCTATTTTTTCTTCGAGAGTGTTCTCGTTCAGAGTGGCGTGAAACAAGGTGAAGCTTGGCGGAGGTTGTTTGCCGTTTTCTGCTTCAGCGGGAATCTTCGCGGCAACGCTGTTTTTTCCGATCAGAGAAACCGCCGCGACCAGGGCTAAGACACAAAACTGGCGTGCACACCAGGTTGTTATGTCCGGCGATGAACAGAAGTTCCTTTTAGCGGCCGTCGATCGGATCAAGGCCGCGCCCCCAAACCCAATTTGTTATTCTCCCGCCGGTCCCGGTATGGGCCGGCCGAACGTACTTCGCATCACGGCCGCTTTAGACCCAAGGCCGCTTCGCGGTCACACGCTGCGTCTGATTCACTAATGAACGACTGGGGTTGCCTCACCGACGGGCCGGAACGCGAGACCGTCCCCCGCAACATAAATTTGCAATGTTGCTGGTCTCTGAATTCCCCCCTGGATCAACGATTCGCTCAGCGGGTCTTCCACATATTTCTGCAACGCCCGCCGCAACGGCCGCGCACCGTAACTCCGGTCCGCGCACGTTTTCTCGAGGATCCATTGCCGAGCTTCGGGTGACAACACCACTTGCACCTGTCTGTGAATGAGCGTGTCGTTCAACTGCCCCACAAGCAGATCGATAATTCTCAGCAGGTCTTCGTCACCCAGAGGATTGAACAGGATGATATCGTCCAACCGGTTCAGAAATTCCGGATTGAACGCCCGCTTCACTTCGCCCAAAACCATTTCCTCCATGCTCTTCAAGCTGGCCTCATCTAGGCCCGCCTGGAAGCCGATCGTTGTGCGCTTCTGCAAGTGTCGCGCACCGAGGTTGGAAGTCATGATGATGATGGTGTTGCGGAAATCGACCGTATTGCCGAGACCATCCGTCAACTGCCCGTCTTCAAACACCTGCAATAGGATATTGAACAGGTCCGGATGCGCCTTCTCGATCTCGTCCAATAATATAACCGAATACGGCGTGCGGCGCACGCGTTCCGTCAGCTGTCCGCCTTCCTCGTAGCCCACGTATCCTGGAGGCGCGCCGATCAGCTTGGACACCGAGTGCTTCTCCATGAACTCGGACATGTCAAAGCGAATGAGGGACTTTTCGCTGCCGAACAGGAACTCCGCCAGCCGCCGCGCAACCTCCGTCTTGCCGACGCCGGTCGGGCCCAGGAAGAAGAAGCAGCCCACCGGCCGCAGCGGAGACTTCAATCCCGCTCGGCTCCGGCGAATCGCGCGCGCCAGCGCTGTGATCGCCTTGTCCTGGCTGATTACCCGCTTGTGCAGTTCCGGTTCGATCCGCAGCAGCTTCTGCTGTTCGTCTTCCTTGATCGACGTCACTGCAACGCCCGTCCAGCGCGACACCACCTCCTCGATGTCCTCGCGCGTCACGATTCCCGTTGAGGCATCGTCCAGCTTGTACCGTTCGCGCAGCACTCGCAGGTTTTCCTTCTCCTTGCGCTCTTCTTCGGAGTAGAACCGTGCCTTTTCGAACTCATGCGCGGCGATCGCCGACTCCATGCGATGCGTGATGAACTTCACGCGCTTCTGCACTTCGCTGACCTCCTCGGGCACGGACGCCTGGCGCAATTTCACCCGCGCGCCCGCTTCGTCGATCAGGTCAATGGCCTTGTCGGGTAGGAAGCGGTCGGGAATGTAGCGATTCGAAAGATAAACCGAATAGCGCAGCGCCTCATCCGTGTAGCTCACGGCATGAAACTTCTCATACCGCTCGCGCACGCCGTTGATCACCTGCACCGCTTCTTCTTCCGTCGGGGCCGGCACCTTCACGGCCTGGAATCTCCGCTCGAGCGAACGATCTTTCTCAACCGACTTCCGGTATTCGCTCGGCGTCGTGGCGCCGATACACTGAATCTCTCCGCGGGACAACGCCGGCTTCAAAATATTCGCGGCGTCCAGCGATCCTTCCGCCGAACCTGCACCCACGAGCGTGTGCAGTTCGTCGATGAACACGATGGAGTTCTGGCTCTCCATCAGCTCCTTCATGATGGTCTTCAATCTCTCTTCGAACTGACCGCGGTACTTCGTACCCGCCACGATCAACGACAAATCGAGCGACAAGATTCTCTTGTCGGCCAGGAAAGAAGGTACATCGCCGTCGCTGATCCGCTGCGCCAGTCCTTCGACAATCGCCGTCTTGCCTACCCCCGGCTCGCCGATGAGCACCGGATTGTTTTTCGTGCGCCGGCACAGAATCTGGATCACACGTTCGACTTCGCCTTCGCGCCCAACCAGCGGATCGAGGCTGCCTTCCGTGGCCGCCTGTGTCAGGTCGCGGCTGAATTCCGCGAGCAGCGACGTTTCTTTCGGACGGGCCGCCGCGCTCTTCTCTCCGCTCGTCCGTGAGAGCTCCTCGCGCAGCGCCGAAAGCCGCAGCCCGCGTTCCATCAGAATTTCCGCGCCAAAGCACTTCTCCTCGCGCAGGATCCCGAGCAGCAGATGCTCCGTGCCGACGTGCTTGTGCCCCAGCCGCTCGGCCTCTTCCGCCGCGCTGTTCAGGATGCGCTTGCACTCCGCGCTCAGCGGCACTTCCACGGACGTGGAAATCCGCTCGCGGATCGTGATGCGTGCTTCAATCTCTTTTCTTATGGATTCGATTGAGCCCTGCTGCCGCAGGAATCGGTTGGCGAGCGCCTTGTCCTCCCGCATCAGCCCGAGAAGAAGGTGCTCGGTCTCGATGTAGGGGCTCCCGTATTGGCTGGCCTCATATCTGGCAAAGAAAATGACACGTCGCGCTTTTTCAGTATATCGTTCGAACACGATTAGCTCGCTTCTCCCCCTGGGGTTCCTTCCGCAGCGTTTCTGGCGCTGCGGACTTGCAGAACACCATGTTCAAGTCCTACGATCCGATCGCATCGTTCGGCCAGCGCCAGATTGTGCGTCGCCATCAGCGACGTCAGGCGATGCGTCCGGTGCAACCGTTGCAACAACTCAAACACAGCCCAAGCATTCTGCTCGTCTAGATCTCCGGTCGGTTCATCAGCCAACAAGACCTTGGGCCCGGTTATCAGTGCCCTGGCGATCGCTGCTCGCTGTTGTTCCCCGCCCGAAAGTTCTCCTGCGCGGTGCTCGGCCCGGTCTTGCAGGCCCACTTCTGCCAGCCACTTTCGCGCTTCCTTCTGCGCTTTTGCATGTAGCTCACCGCGCACTAGTAGCGGCATCGCTACATTTTCTGCTGCCGTAAAATCCGGCAACAACTGGTGCCGCTGCCAGAGAAACCCCACGGCGCGATTGCGATAATTTGCGAGCGCCGCGTCTTCCTTCATTTCTATCGCTTTATTTTCAAAGTATACTGTACCGCTTGTTGGAGTGTCTAGCGCTGCCAGTAAATGCAGCAAAGTGCTTTTCCCCGCGCCCGATGGTGCCACCACGGCAACCATCTCACCTTCGTTCAGTTTCAGATTCACGTCCACCAGAACTTCCAGATTCTTTTCCCGCGCCCCGTAGCTCTTCTTCAATCCACGCGCTTCGAGGATCGCTTCTCCGGTTTGGTCTGTGCTGTTCATCGCTGCCAAGTCCCTGCGATCCCGCTTCTCCCTGACCCTCCTGAAATCCCCTAATCGTCCTGGCCCGCCTTTTCCTTTTTTTCCTGACTCGGGCTGTTATCTGTAAAATTTGATGCGCTGTTTACCCCGCTAGTCGATTTCGGGACCATTTCCCCACTTCTGCGTCTTCTGGCCCAACCTTTTCCCTTTTCCTTCCCGGCCTTGCCGACCGTCAATTCAGCGCAAAATGTCACATTTCGGCACGCTCGTAAAACCCGTCCTTTCACTACGTTGCAAACCGTGCTCGTTAACGGAAATCCGAGAGGACCCGTCCCTCCCAAGCCTGCCGCACGGGCACGATATTAGGAGCAAATCGAAAGCCAAACTCTTCAGTACTGGCACGTTGCAAAATTGCTCAAAATCCGCATCCTGACACCCCACTTACTCATAACGCAGAATCTCGACCGGTAACAACCGCGCCGCTTGCCGCGCGGGAATCACCGTTGCCAGCACGGCGATTCCCATCGCCGCCAGCGCGATCCACAGTCCATCAAGGAAACTCGGGTGGAACGGAACATAAGGCACGGCGTAGACCTGCGGATCGAGCGGAATCAGATGATATGTGCCCGCAATCCAGGTGAAGGCATAACCCGCGGTCAATCCGATGACTGTCCCCGTCGCCCCAATCGCGATTCCGAGCAGCAAAAAAATACGTCGCACTTGCTCTCGCCGCGTTCCAACGGACAGCAGCACCGCAATATCCTTCGCCTTGTCCGTTACCGTCATCGACAGCACCACCAGAATGTTCAGTCCCGCGACAAACGTGATCAACCCAATAAAGATCGCCGTCACAAGCTTCTCAAGCCGTAGCGCCCGGAACAGTGCGCGGTTCTCTTCCATCCACGTTGCGGTAGTAAATCCTTCCCCGGCAGCATGCTCCAATTCGCTCGCAATCTCCGCCGCCTGTTCCGGCTTCGCCAGCCGGAATTCCAGAACGTTCACCACGTCTCCCGTACCCGCAAGCGATTGCGCCGCAGGCAGGCTGATGAAGCACCAGTTCTCGTCGTAATCGTAAAATCCCGAATCGAAAACTCCGGCGATCCGGAATCTCCTCGTCCGTGGCATCAGCCCGAAAGGCGTCAGTCGTCCCTGCGGGCTTGTCAGCGTCACATAATCTCCCGGCTGGACTTTCCATTCCTCTGCGAGTTGTTTGCCCACCAGCATTCCGGCGATCCCATCCGCATCCGGTGAAAAATCCATCTTTCCGGCGGAGAGTTTCTGGAGCGCCTCGTCGCCCCTTTTCTCGAGGGCGATGTCAATCCCCTTCACCACAACGCCGCGCGCTTCCCCGCCAAAGGACAGCAGCATGGTCTCGTAAATCGCGGGTGTCACGGAGTTCACCCCTTCCGCCTTCCGCAAGCTCTCCGTCAATGCCCTGTAGTTTTGAATTCCACCCGAGCCCGGACGAGTCAAGGAGATATGCGCGGTTACTCCGAGCAAGCGGTCCTGCAGCGTCTCCCGGAAGCCGCTGTTCATGGCTAAGGCAATCACAAGCGTTGCCACCCCGGCCGCCACGCCTAGAATGCTGAAGGCTGTCACCAGACGCAGAATCACCGGCCGGTTCGGTGATCTCAGATACCTTTGGGCCACGAACCATTCAAAGCTCATGCGTAAGACCAGCCTTCGTCCGAAGCGGGCGCAACGGGCGTTCGTCATTCCGAGCGGGGTCCGAGAAACGAGGGACCCCTCTTTTGCTTGTCATCAAAATAAATGAAGGACTGGTGGTCTCGGTCAAAATGCTCCTCAACACCGCTAGGCCTTCGCCCCCTCCGGCTTGGCCTCTTCCGCCTTACCTTCCGGCCGCAACTGTGGAAACAAGATCACATCCCGTATCGAATGCGAATCAGTGAGCAGCATGGTCAGCCGGTCAATGCCAATGCCTTCCCCCGCGGCAGGCGGCATCCCATGGCACAACGCCCGAATGTAGTCCACGTCCAACTGCTTCGGAACTTCGTCGCCGCCTTGCGCAATCTGCGCCTGAAACCGTCTCTCTTGTTCCGCCGGATCATTCAACTCGGAAAATCCGTTCGCAATCTCCATTCCCGCCACGAAAATCTCAAACCGCTCCACCAGCGAAGGGTCTTCCGGCTTCTGTTTTGAAAGCGGCGATATCTCCAAGGGGAAGTCGTACAAAATCGTCGGTTGTACCAGTTTGTCCTCGGCAATGGTCTCAAACAACAGCCCGGTCCATTCGCCATCCGCCAACTTTCCTTTTGCCGCCGCGTACTTTGCATGGTTCGCCTTCGCCCAGACGTTGTATCTTTCTGTCGCCTGTTGCGCCCCCCCCGGCGTCGCGAACTCTTCGAGCGTCGGGGCCGTTCCCGCCCCCTCCGGCCAATACCTCACGATCGCCTCGCGCATCGTCAGCCGTTCCATCCTCCCGAAGTCCAGTTCGACATCCCCGTATTTCACCTTCGTAGACCCAGTAATGTTCCTCGCTACCTGTGCAAAAAGTTGCTCGTTCAACCCCATCAGGTCCCGGTAATTGCTGTATGCCTCGTAGAACTCGAGCATCGTGAATTCCGGATTGTGCTGCGTGCTGATCCCTTCATTGCGGAAGTTCCGGTTGATCTCGTAAACGCGGTCAAATCCACCCACCGTCAGCTGCTTCAGATAGAGTTCCGGTGCAATCCGCAAATACAAATCGATGTCGAGCGTATTGTGGTGCGTGACAAACGGCCGCGCCGTTGCTCCACCCGCAATGGGGTGCATCATCGGTGTTTCGACTTCTGTATAGCCCCGCGCGTCGAAGAACTGCCGTAACTCGCGTATAACCCGCGCGCGTGTTTGGAACACTTGGCGCGATCTCTCTGTCGCAATCAGGTCCAGATACCTCTGCCGGTAGCGCAATTCAATGTCCGACAGCCCATGCCATTTCTCAGGCAAAGGCAGCAACGCCTTGCTCAGGAAGAAAAGTTCCTCCACCCACACGGAGAGCTCACCCGTCTTCGTCCGGAACATGTGTCCGCGGACCCCGATGTGGTCCCCGAGGTCCAGCAGGTGAAACAACTGGAATCCTTGCTCCCCGACAACATCCTTTCTTACGTAAATCTGGATCCGTTTTCCCGCCCCTTGCAGGTGCGCAAAGCCCGCTTTGCCCATCAACCGGTAGGAGACTATCCTTCCCGCGACTCGAATCTCTTTTTTCTCCGCTTCGAGCTCCGCACTGCTTGCTTCCCCGTACTTCTTCACCAACTCAGCAGCAGTGTCCGTCCAACGGAACTCCCGTGGAAACGCCTCATAGCCAAGGGCTTGGATTTCTTCCAACTTCTTTTGTCGCTGCTGGAATTGGTCTTGAGGCTCAAATTGCAAGGGAAGTTCGATCCTTTCCAAATCCTGTTCTCAGGAGTATAAAGGTGGCGTCGTGACCAGAGCAAGGAACCCACAGGCTCTCTCGCAGACTCCCCCGTTCCATTTCGGGAATCCGGCTCAGGAAAGTCTGCTTTTTACTGATGTTTAAAATTAATTCTGTTTCATGGAACTGTGAAAAATTTGCTATACTCGCGATTGCGTTTAACGGAGGTTCCGCGTGAGTTCCCGCCCGTACTCATCTCGAAAGGATTCCGTGTCTCACGATTGGCGCCTGCCTCTTCAGGACGACAAATCACGCACTTATTTCCATTGTGTTGGGCGTCTTGAGGTTGCTTATTCCATGTTCAGCGTCAACCTGGACGAGGCCTTTGGCATGCGTCGTGGCGGGCGTGGTTTCATGGCCAATCAGGTCCTTTCCGTCGCCCCTGCCTTGTGCCGAAGGCTCGCGCACCCACTGGTTGGCTTGCTTCTTGTCATGCTGGATCACTGCAAGCATTTCGGCATTGTGCCCAATCTTGCTCCTCTCGATGCCGCGAACTTTCAGAGTGCCCGCAGCCAACGCGTGGCGCGGATGAATGATCTCCTCAGCAGGATTCTCCTCACGCGCAAATCGCGGTTTGCCCACAAGATTTCGGCTCTGGCTGACCTTGTCGAAGAGCTTGATAATACGTTTGCGTCCGCAGCCGGGGAGCTGACAAATGGCGGTTCGCCCCACCCGGATCAGGATTGGGAGGTCCTTGACTCGGCCCATTATGATCTGAATACCTGTCTGCGAGAGACTGTCGTGCTTCTTAAATCCTTTCTCCACGCGCTCCCGGCGGCGCAGCTGGCTGGTTTCCAGACGGCCTTGAACGAGGCCGGTGCTTCCGGTTCTCCGCGCCTTGCCGCCCGCGCTCGGCATGTTGCCCATAGACGGATAGCCTTCCTGAAGGGACAATAGTAAATCCCTGCGGATGGCCGCAGCAGCATGCAACCTATTTGAAGGCTGCCCCCTTCTATAGGGCTTATGTGCTCCTCGACGTCCGTACTCGGGACAACTCTGAAGGGGACTCGGCGCATCGCAACTCCTAGTGGCGCCGCGATTGGACTGTTGGCCCGACCAAGACCAAGCGAGCCGGTTGCGTGGACAGAAGCGGAGGCCATCCGCCGCGCTCAGGCGGGGGATAGCGCCGCTTTCGACTTTCTCTATCAGCTGCATAGCCGCCGCGTCTACGCCCTCTGCTTGCGCATGGTCAACAATCCTGCGGATGCCGAAGATCTGATGCAGGAGGCTTTTCTTCAGCTCTTCCGCAAGATCGGCACCTTCCGTGCCGAATCGGCCTTCTCCACTTGGCTGCACCGTATGACCGTGAACGTGGTGCTCATGCGGCTGCGCAAGAAGTCGCTGCCGACCGATTCCCTGGAAGAAACCTTGGATCCTGATGCGGAAAGCAGTAGTCCAAAGCGTGACGTAGGGGCCCCGGACTTACGGCTGTCCGGAGCCGTGGACCGGGTCAATCTTGAGCGCTCGATCGAGCAACTCCCTCCCGGTTACAGAACGGTTTTCGTTCTGCACGACGTCCAGGGCTACGAGCACAACGAGATTGCGAACATCATGGGATGCTCTGTCGGTAATTCGAAGTCGCAGTTGCACAAAGCGCGTACGCGCCTGCGTGAGCTCCTCCAGGAGGAGCTCCGGGATCAGGCTCGCCAGGTGCGCCAGTCCGCAAAAAGTCAGTCTGGTTCCGGGGAATGAGCTAGAATGAAGGTAACGTCGAGGACGGCAATACGCGCAACTGAGTTTTTGTGGGTTTTTGCAGGGAGAGCTACCCAACGCTGCGCCCTGCGGAGTTTGCGGTATGCAGTGTAAGGAACTCAAAGCCGTTCTTGAGTTGGAAGGCCTTAGTCCTCTTCCTCCGGAGGCCCGCGAGCATCTCGCCGGCTGTCGCAACTGTCAAGATCTACTCGCTGATCTCTCTGCCATTGTCTTTGCAGCGAAGCATCTTCCCGCGGAAGTTGCTCCCCCGGATCGCATCTGGATTTCCGTCCGTGCCCAATTGGAAGCAGAAGGAATCATCCGCAATGTCGAGCCTGTCGCCACGCTGCAACCTGCTTCCTGGTGGCTCGGTTTTGCCGATCTCTTCCGGCCTCGCGCTCTTGCGACGGTTGGCGTCGGACTCGTCCTCGTTCTCGGAAGCATATATCTTGTGCAACACCGCGGTTCCAACAAAGTTGCGCAACAACCTCAACCTGTTCAGGCGCAGCCCGGCCAACCGCCCGCGCCCGTCGCGCCTCCGCCGTTTCAGGCGAGCTCGAAGCCTCCCACCCCTCATGCTCCGGCGCCGACACCATCGGCCCATGCCCCTGTTGCCCCGCAGGCTCCCGAGCTTAGGCCTTCTCCCTCTGAAAATGCCTATCTCGGCGACACCGCGGGCGTCCTCAGCCAGACCGAAAGCGCCATCCCCAGCCAGGAACTGGCCAACAACCCCGCCGTCGACGCTGCCATGCGCCAGAGCCTTCGCACCCTGGATGAATTCATTGCGGAATGTGAAGCCCGCTTGAAGCAGAATCCTCGGGACCAGTTGACTCGCGAATATCTCAATATGGCCTATCAGCAGAAGGCGGAACTTCTCACCTCCATGATGGACAGCGGAAGGAGCGAACACTAATGTTGCCCCAGCACAGGTTGATTCCCAGTGTCCTGAGTCTCCTTGGCGGCGGTCTTGTTTTTGGCGCCGTCTCTCTCGCCGCCGTTCCCAACACCGAACAACAGGAAGAGCACCACTTTACCGTCAAGGACCACCCCGTGGTCATCATCGACAACATCGTCAATGGCCGCATTGAAGTGAAATCCTGGAAGAATCCTGAGGTTGTGGTCACCACCACCTCGGTTCCCGGCAAAGTCTCGATCGAGTCCGAGCAGGTTGGTGATCGCATCGACATCAACGCCACCTCCTTGATGAATGACTCTTCCCAGCCGCATGAGGTTGAAGCGAACTTTCAGCTTCTCGTCCCCGAGCAGACCGAACTCCAACTCCGCACCCAGACCGGCCTGATTTTGGTCGAACAAGTAAACGGCGATATGAAGCTGCAAAGCGTCGCTGGCGATGTTCATCTAAAGGAAGTCTCGGGCTACATCATCGTCAAGACCACCAGTGGTTCCCTGGTCTGCACTCTCTGCTCCGGCAGGCTCGAATACAACTCCATCAGCGGCGGCGCCCAGATTCTTCAGCCGGCTCTTTCAAACCTGAACGTCATGACCACGACCGGCAACATCCTTTATGACGGCGATTTCGTCCGTACCGGCCTGTACACCATGAACAGCGGCCGGGGCCTCGTCGAGGTACGCTTCTCTGGCACGGATTCGTTTGATCTGAACGCCCAGACCTATCGGGGTACCGTAGACAATCAGGCAGCGGATTTCTTGAAGCCTGACACGCACAGCGGCAAACATCATTCTCAATCCAAGTTCAGCCATAGCCTTTTCGGCACCGTTGGGCAGGGCTACGCCAAGGTCGAACTCTCCTCCTACAGTGGTACAATTCGGATTCTGAAGCGCGATTGACCCGCGCTTTGCCAGAATCGTGAATCCAAATCCAAGCGGTCGCGCTCCGCAGTCTCACGTATCCATCATTTGCCTCGCTGGTTTTATGGGCGCGGGTAAAAGCACCGTGGGCACTCGGCTTGCTCGTCAACTTGGCTGGCGTTTCGTGGACCTCGACGAACGCATCGAGCAAGCGTCGGGCATCACGATTCCCGAATTCTTCGAACGTCACGGCGAGCCTGCGTTCCGCCAATTCGAAGCCGACCAGTTGCGCTCCGC
>Ga0187782_10001270_pt1 | contig 18170 bp, 14 predicted proteins | sample 0715_SJ02_MP15_2_FD_132454 | JGI IMG/M metagenome (GOLD analysis project Ga0187782, IMG submission 132454) | Tropical peat soil microbial communities from peatlands in Department of Meta, Colombia - 0715_SJ02_MP15_20_MG | ecosystem: Environmental > Terrestrial > Soil > Wetlands > Peat | place...
TCGCAAGTCGCCAAGGAAGTTGTGGTCCTCCCATCCGACGATTGCGTGCGCTTCGGTCTTGATGTTGTCGAACTCCGCGCCGCCTCCGAGGCGCAGCGCGCGGAGCTTGGTCGGCTCGAGCTGAACGACCAGCGGGACTACGGGCTGCGAAGGATCGGACAGGCCGGGAACGATGTGCGCCGCGCTGAAGACCTCCAGGTCGAGCAATGCCTGGGTGGCGGCCGCGAGCTCAGCGGTCGAGTAGGGGGCCCCCTGCCGGACGTGCAGCACGCGGCGCAGGATCGATTCTTCGATCTCCTGCGGCTCTGGACCGGCGCCGTCCGGGTCGAGTCCGATGAACGAGATCGGCCCGAACACGGCCTTGATGCCGGGGGTGACGTCGAAGACATAGTCGATCGCGTGCGATGCAAGGTCGACCCGGGCGTTCGCCTGCACGGTTGCGTACGCGTAGCCATGGTCCGTGAGCTCGTGCAGCACGGTCGCCTGGGCAGCCTTGAACCGGTCCTCGTTGAAGCGCTCTGCGCGCGGGAGCGCTTCGCGTCCGGCGCGGCGAGCCGCCCCCGCGAGGGCCGGGAGGGAGTCGACGCCGTCGACCACCACGCCGGCGTTGAGCACAGGCGCCCCCTCGTCGACGACGATCTGGATTCGAACGTGATTGGCGCGGACGTACTCCACGCGACCGACGCGGGCCCGGGCCTCGAAGAAGCCGTGGCCGCGGTAGTAGCGCTCGACGCGAGCGAGATCGCGCTGCAGGACGGCGGCATCGTAAATGCTGTAGTCGTTCGCGAGCCCCCCTTGGAAAAGTCCGAGAAATCTCGGGCTCTCTTCGGTCGCCAGCTTGGCCGCCACGTCGCCGGGATCGAGCGCCTTGACCCCCACGAGCTCGATCGAGTCGATGGCGGCGCGGCCCGCAGGAATGGACGCACATCCGCACGAGAACGCCGCGAGGGCTGGGACGAAGCGGCGCAGCGCAATTGGAGGGGTGAGCTTCGGCATGCGGCTCGCGACCGAGCGAGTGTACGTGCTTCAATGCGACAGCCATGCGCGTTTGCCTGGTCCTTGCCGTTCTGGCGACAGTGGCCTGCGGCCGCGCGCTCGCCCACCCTCCCTACTCTGCCCAACCCTCGACCGCGCTCGTGGAGGTGGCCGCGGCCCCTCCGCCCGGGCGCATCGAAGTCGTCCCCCTGCGGCCGAATCCGCGAGCCGTCTGGATCGACGGCGAATGGTCGTGGCGCAGGCAACGGTGGGCGTGGATCGAGGGACGCTGGGTCGACCCGCCCGCGGCGGCCACGTTCTCTCCCTGGGTGTTCGTCCGGGGACCGGATGGCCGCATGTGGTACGCCCCGGGGACATGGCGCAGCTCGACGGGAGCCCCGATCGATCCGCCCCCGCCGCTCCGGAGCGCACACGTCGAGCCCACCCAGGTCGTCAACGCGAGCGGCGCCGCTGAGACCACGGGACCGACGATGCCCGCCCCGGGGTCGGCCACGGGCACGATCGGCGGTCACTCGTGATCAGGCCGGCACGGCGTCCCGACGTCGGCCGGGCGTCCCGAGTCCGGCCCGGCGTTCGGCCGAGCACGACACGCGTGTCACGGGGCGGGACGCGGTCGACACCGGCCTGACACGCGGTAGTGGCGATCCGCCGGGTCTATCGCCACAATGACGAGTAGGGCACGCTCCGTGAATCGGCTCCGAGGTCCCTGCTTGCTCTGCTCTCTTCTGCTTCGATGATTCCGCGAGCTCTCGCTGCAATTGCAGTCTGCCTGTCGGTGGCGGGCGCCGCTCTGGGCGTCGCCTGCAGCAGTTCCTCGAGCGCACTGGCGCCGGGCGAAGGTACGGCCATCTACAACAGCCCGCCCAGCGACGCATCGGACGCCGGCGAGGAAACGACACTCTCGGCCGCCGATGCCGCGAACGCCCCGCCAAACCCGATTCAGGGCAGTCCCCTGTGCAATTCGTCCCCAGCAAGCGCCGTCTGTTATCCGGACGATCCCGCGACTCCCAAGTCATGTGGCTCGGCCCCGGACGGGGGCACGTACGATCCGTCCGCCGACTACGACGGGGCAGTCCTCGCTTGCCACATCGTCAGCGAAGGGGGCGTTCCGCCGGTTCAGGCGCCCGCGTGCCTCGCGTCCGGCAGCGGCGCCGACGGCGCGACGTGCGATGCCTCGGCCGATTGCGTGGCGACGCAGGAATGCGTCGGTGCAGGCACCTGCCGCCCGTACTGCTGCTCGGCCCCGTGCGACTCGCAGGACTTTTGCGACATCCAGCTGGAAACCCAGAACCCCGCCCTCGTCGTGCCCGTCTGCATGCCGGTACGCCCCTGCGGTCTGCTCAACCTGCCGACCGACGCCGCCGCATGCCCCGATTCCGACACGTGCACGGCGTTCGTCGGCAGCAGCGGAGTCGGGCTCACCACGTGCGTCGCCGTCGGAAGCGCGCGGGAGGGTGATTCCTGCGATTCGCAGCATTGCGCCACGGGTCTCGTCTGCCTCGGCATGTGGGGGGAGAAACGTTGCTACGCTCTCTGCCACACGGAAGCCGGGACGGAATGCTCGTCCGCGCAGACGTGCACGGGTGGGCTGCCTCTCTTCCCGAACCCTGCGGTCGGCCTTTGCCAGCAGGTCGGCGCGGATTTTTGATAGCGTCCCCCTTCGATGGTCGACCACGACGCCAGCGCGCCCGGCGTCGAGCTGACCTGGCGCCAAGCCATGGGTCGGGTGGTCGGCAGCTTGCCGTTCGTCGAGCGCGCGTACGCGACGATACGGTTTTCGATCCTGCGCCCCAAGCTCCTGTCGATCCTCGACCTGCTCGTCCCGATCGAAGGGCGCATCCTCGACGTCGGCTGCGGCTTCGGACTGTTTGCAGGGTACTTCGGGCAGACGGCACCGAACCGGTCGATCGTCGGCATCGATCCGAACGCCCGGCGCGTTGCCATCGCCAGGCGCGTGGCTCAGAAGGTCGGACTGACCCACCACGAGTTTCACGTCGGCGATGTTCGGACCGCCGCGATCTCCGGGCTTTTCGATGGCGCCTACATCCTCGACGTCATGCACCACATTGCGGCCGCGGATCAGGAGCCGGTGCTCCGTAAGCTTTACGACAAGCTCCTGCCCGGCGGCAGGCTGGTGATGAAAGACGTCACCACGGTCCCGCGCTCGGGCCTCCTGTTCACCGAGGTGCTCGATCGAGTGATGGTCGGGATGAACGAAGAGCTCGCGTACCGACACCACCTCGAATGGGAGCGAATCCTCAAAGGCATCGGCTTTCGAGTGCGGACCGTCCGCGTGCCGGACGTGCTTCCCTACCCCCACGTGGTTCTCTCCGCCGAGAAGCGCTGATGGGCGTCAAGGCGTCGCTGTTCACGATCCTCGGGGCGATGGGTGCGGCGTTCATCGGCCTCTGGGCGCGCAGCTCTCGCGGCCCCGCGTGGCCCACGGGCTACACCACGTTCGTCGGGGTCGTGACCGATTTCTTCGACACGCTGGGCATCGGGTCCTTTGCAACGACGACGTCTCTCTACAAGCTCCGCGGCGCGGTTCCCGACCGCCTGATCCCCGGGACGCTCAACGTGGGGCATACGCTACCGACGCTCGCGCAGGCGTTCATCTACGTCGCCATCGTCCGCGTCGAGACGACGACGCTCGTGTCGATGATCGCAGCCGCGGTCGCCGGCGCGTGGCTCGGCGCCGGCGCCGTCGCCCAATGGCCGACCCGCCCGATCCGGATCGGGCTGGGCGTCGCGCTCTTGGCGGCCGCCGGCCTCCTCTTCGCTCAGCAGCTCCGACTGCTCCCGCCCGGCGGCGAAATGCTCGGGCTGACGGGAGCCCGCCTCGCAATCGCCGTCGCCGGCAACTTCGCGCTCGGAGTTTTGATGACGCTCGGCATCGGCCTCTATGCCCCGTGCATGATCCTGGTCAGCGCGCTCGGCATGAGCGTCGCGGCGGCGTTTCCCATCATGATGGGGTCGTGCGCGTTTCTCATGCCCGTCGCCGGGGCACGCTTCATCTCGAAGGGAGCGTACGCTTCGGCCGCAGCGCTCGGTCTCACCCTCGGAGGCATCCCGGCGGTCCTCGTCGCTGCGTGGGTGGTGCGCTCGTTGCCGCTGCACGCGTTACGGTGGCTGGTCATCGTGGTCGTCCTTACGACCGCCGCTACGATGCTGCGCGCAGCAGCGCGCGAGGCCGACGAACCTTCGAGATCGCACGGAGGATTGCCCCGGTGAGGCACGAATCGAACGAGCATCCGCAGGCGGAAGCCGGGCAGCAGCTGGCCCACTACGACTGGATCATCGTCGGCTCCGGATTCGGCGGGAGCGTTTGCGCGTTGAGACTGGCGGAAAAGGGCTACCGTGTTCTCGTCGCCGAGCAAGGAAAGCGCTTCGAGCCGAAGGACTTCGCCCGCACCAACTGGAATCTGCGGCGATGGATGTGGATGCCGGCCGCAGGGCTGCACGGCATCTTCAAGATGTCGCTCTTTCGGCACCTCACGGTCCTGCACGGCGTCGGCGTCGGCGGGGGATCGCTCACGTACGCGAACACGCTGCCGCTCCCGCCCGACGCGTTCTTTCAGGCGCCATCCTGGGCGCACCTTGCGGACTGGCGCACGGAGCTCGCCGTCCACTATGCGACCGCGCGCCGCATGCTTGGCGCGACCCCGAATCCCCACCTGACGCCGGGCGACCGCGTGCTCGAGGAGCTCGGGCGAGAGCTCGGAAGAGAGTCCCACTTCCGTCCGACCGAGGTGGCCGTGTATTTCGGCGAGCCGGGGCGACGAGCGCCCGATCCGTTCTTCGGCGGCGAGGGGCCCGAACGCACGGGATGCACCCTGTGCGGCAGCTGCATGACCGGCTGCCGGGTCGGGGCCAAAAACACGCTGGACCGCAACTACCTCTACCTCGCCGAGAAGCACGGCGTGGAAGTCCGCCCGCAGACTCAGGTACTTGCCGTGCGACCGCTTGCCGACACACCCGCCGGGAAGCCTCCGGGCTACCGCGTCGAGGTGAAAGACACGTTCGGCGGCGGGCGAACGCGGCGCGTGCTGGCGGCCGATCGCGTCGTGCTCGCGGGCGGTGTCATGGGGACCGTGCCGCTGCTCCTGAGGATGCGCGAGGACCCCCGGGGCCTGCCCCGGCTTTCTCCTCGCGTCGGCGATTTCGTGCGCACGAACAGCGAGATGCTCGCCGGTGTCGTCATCCCCGACCGCGACGACCTTGCACGCGGAGTTGCCATCACGTCCATCCTCGAGCTGGATGATCGAAGCCACATCGAGCCGGTTCGCTACGGGCCTGGATCGGGGTTCTTTCGTCTCCTCGCCCTGCCTCACGCCGTCGGGTGGACTCTGCCGGCCCGGCTGCGCTCGGCCGCGCGCGCGCTGGCCCGCAACCCGTGGCGATGGGTTCGCGCCTGGACCGTGCGCGACTTCGCTCGACATACCCAGATCCTGCTCTACATGCGCACGCTCGAAGGCCATCTGTCGCTCCGGCTGGGACGCAGCGTGTTCACCGGTTTCCGGCGCGGCCTCGTCACCAGGGTCGCCGACCCGGCAAGCCGACCGCGCGCCTACGACCCCGAAGGCGCGGATCTCGTAGAGCGTTTTGCAAAAAAGACCGGGGGAGCCCCGATGAGCATGATGATGGAAGTGCTGCTCGGCACCCCATCGACCGCGCACGTGCTCGGAGGCGCGTGCATGGGTGCCACTCCGACGGAAGGCGTCATCGACAAGGACCACCGGGTGTTCGGTTACGAGGGCCTTTACGTGATCGATGGATCGAGCGTCTCGGCGAACCCCGGCGTCAACCCGTCACTCACGATCGCGGCCCTGGCCGAGCGAGCCATGAGCCTCGTCCCCCGCAGGGGCGAGGTCCAGTAAGTCGCGGGGCTCGCGCCCCCTTAGAACCTGCCGACCGCGCCGACGCTTCCGATGCCGATGTACGGCGAAACCGAGGCCGACGCGGGGGCGGAGTGGCTGCCGCCGCTCTCGACGAACCAGAGCGCGATGCCCGTCGCGGCCCCCACTCCCGCAACGACGAAGCCGACGGTCGAGACAAGGCCGACGGTGTGATAGTGGCTGAGATCGGACTGCGACTGCTGCGTGCTGCACGTATCGTGGCCGCATTCGCTCTCTAGGTGGGAGTGATCTCCGATCGCGATCAGCCCCGTGGCGATCCCGGCGACCAGCCCTACACCGCCGACGACCAAGGCCGCGACGGCCGGCGCGTGGCTCGGTTTGCTCGCCCCCGCCTCCGCCCCGGGGGCCGCGGATTGCGCCGCCGCGGGACCCCCCGGCGCGGAAGCTCCCGCCGCGGGAGCCCCGGCCGCCGAAGTCCCCGGTGCTGCACCCGCCGGTCCTGGAGCTACTGCCGGCGAAGCGGCCGACCCGGGCGCGGCCGCGGCCGCCGGCTCCAGGGTCACCGTGACGGTTTCGCTCTTGCCCTCGGCCACGGCGAATGTCCGCGTGGCCGGATTGAACCCATCGGCGCTCGCCTGCACCGTGTGCGTCCCGGGATTGATGAAAAACTGCACGCCGAGCGCTGCGGTCTTGAGCGGCGCGTCATCGACAGTCACCCGCGGCGAGGATGAACCGCCCACGATGACGGTGACCCGGGACCGCCGCCCTTCGACGCTCGAGATCTCCCTCTTGGCATCGTCGAGCGCCTTGGCGAAGACCGGCGGCGAAGTCACGTTCTCGAGAATGATCCGGTTGTATCCCTCCCACGCTTCGACGAACTTGCCCTCGGCGGCCTGTGCTCGCGCGAGGCCAAGGACGAGCGTGGGCGCATGGAAGAGGGCGTCGGCCCGTCGAAATGCGTCTTCGGCCTTCGCGTAGTCCTTGGCGTCCAGCGCGTCGCTGCCCTGCTGGGCGAGGGCGCGCGCGGTCGCTCGGTCCTGGGCATCCGATTGCGCACGCGCGGGAGCGGACACGAGAGCCAGAATGGCCGCCGCTGCGGCCGTGCAGAGGGTCGTTCGCATGCAGAATGCTTCCTTGCTCGAAGTGCGAATCGTGGGCGCTTCCCCGATGCTCGCATGATTCCGAGTAGAGCGCGGCTACGATCTCAGAACCCGGCGTTGAACGACGGCTTGCTCGCGTGCTGGCTCTGCGGCGCCGGTGGCGGAGAAGGAGCACTGATGTGGGCCGGCGGGGCCGGGGCGGCGCCTTTCCTCGTGCCCTGCGACTGCGTAGCCTGCGACTGCGCAACCGGTTGCGACGGAGGTGCGCTGATGGGCGAGGCTGGAGCGGCCGACGGTGCGGCGGCCGACGAAGCAGCCTGTGAGCTCGCAGACGCGCTGGGAGCGCTGGATGGCAACGCACCCCCCGCCGCGACCGCGGCCGAGGGGGCGACCTCCTTGTCCTTGTGGGCGACGCTCGCGGTCTGCAGCTCGCCGGGCGTCGCCGCGGCCTTCGTGGCATCCGGCGGGGCGCTCGTGCCCATGAGCTTCCACATCGCGAACCCGCCGACTCCCAGAGTCATCACAGCCGCCAGCGCGATGCCGCCCGCAATGAGCGCGCGGGATCGGGCCGTGGGCAAGCCCGGCAACACCGTTCGCGCCATCGCCGACGCGGTTCCTGCGGGGGGCTGAGGAGTCATTCCGAGCGGAGTCGCGCCGGTCGGCACCCCCGCGGGAGAAGTCGCGCCCCGAGACGTGGCGCCCGTGGGAGTCACGGCCGGCGAACGCACCCCCGCCGGGACGTTGATGACACCGCTGACTTGCGAGATCCCGCATACGAGGGCCAGGGAGTCCGAGAAATCCTTCGCGCTCTGGAACCGCTCTCCCGGGTCGCGCGCGGCGGCCTTCAGCCACCACGCGTCGAAGCCGAGCGGGACCTGCCCGTACTGCGAGGGAACCGGTAACGGTTGGACGATGATTTTCACGAGCAGGTCGCCGAGCGCCTCGCTCTCGAACGGCAAGCGCCCGGTCAGCGCCTGAAAGGCAATGACGGCCAGCGCCCACAAATCCGTTCGGGAGTCGACCTGCTTGGTCCCCTGCGCCTGCTCGGGGCTCATGTAGTAGGGAGTTCCGAGCATCGCGCCGGTCTTGGTGTTGCTGCTGCCGCCGAGGTCCTGCATGCGACTCTTGGCGATGCCGAAGTCGAGCACCTTCGCGATCTCGCGATCGTCGTCGCGAACGAGGAAGATGTTTTCGGGTTTGAGATCCCGGTGCACGATGCCCATCGAGTGCGCCTTGCTCAGCGCGCGGCAGACCTGACCGAGGACGGTGCACGTTTCCTGGGGTGTCAGGCGGCCGACCCGGGCGAGCCGTTTTCCGAGCTCCTCTCCTTCCAGGAGCTCCATCGCGATGTAGGGGACGCCTTCCCAGACGCCGTGGTCGAGGATCTGCACGACATGAGGGCTGCGAAGCTGGGCGGCCGCCTTCGCCTCCCGCTGAAAGCGCGCCTGCGCCTCGTGGAGCGAGGCCATCTCGCCCTCGATGAATTTGACCGCGCAGGGAACCTCGAGCCCCAGATGCTGAGCGCGCCAGACCGACCCCATTCCGCCTCGGCCGAGCATCTGGCCCAAACGAAAACGACCCGCGACAACCAGACCTTCGGCGAGCTGCATGCGATCTCTGTCCCCACGCAAATACGACGAAAACCACTGCGAAGATTACACCCGGATCCGCCCGGCGGCTCGCCTCACGACGTCCGCGGGCGCATGGCGGCGTGCCTCCGCGCGGCGCCTTCTCCCTCATCGCCGGCTTCCCGACGCTGTACGTCCGCATCGCCCAGGCGAACATCCACCATCAGATCCCGCGCGGCGCGATCGAGCTCGGCGCGCAGCGTCGTCAGGTCCACCCCCGGCGGAACGTCGACGCGCGCTCGCGCCTCGAACAGCATTTCCCCCGACATCGGCGCGCTCCGCGTACCCGTTTCGAGCTCTTCGACGTTGACGCCCGCTGCGGCGAGCAGCTGCGAGATTTCCCGCACGATTCCGGGCCTATCGACCCCGAGGACCTCGAGCTCCATGTGCGTCCGTCGATCGGCCGGGCGTGCCGGCGGTTCGGTCTGGGCGACCACCCGCAGCCCGCTGGCTTCGAGCTCAGAGAGCGCGCGGAGCGCTCCTGCGACGTTCTGGGCCGGGAGCGACGCGCGCAGGATGCCTGCGAACTGGCCGCCCAGACGGGTCATCCGACTTTCGAGCCAGTTTCCACCCTGCGAGGCGACCACGGCCGCCACGGATCCGACGAGACCTGGGCGGTCGGGGCCGATCAATGTCAGGACGAGGTGGACCATTCACGACCCTATAGCTCTGCCTCGAGATGAGATCATGGCGCGGTGGACCCGGGCAGCGCGGCGGACTCGATCACGGCGGCGGACGCGAGCTGAGCGCGGTTCGCTCGCTGTCGCCGCCGGCGAGGCGCAGGAACTGTCCCGACACCGGGTCGTAGTCGAAGACCTCGCCCGTCGCGATCTTGAAGACCCAACCGCTCATCTTGAGCGAGCCGGATTCGAGCCGCTGCGCGACAAACTTGAAGGTGCGCAGGTTCTCGAGCTGCGCGAGCACGTTCTCCTGCACGGCGGCGGTCAGACGCTGCTCGCCCTCGAGGTGGCCATAACGCTCCTCGATGAGGGCCGGAATGCTGGCCGATTGCTCCAGCCAGCGCGAGACGAAGGGAAGATGCCGCACCCGGTCGGGCCGCAGGATCGCCTCGATGGCCCCGCAATTCGTGTGGCCGCACACGATGACGTCGGACACCTCGAGCACCTCGACGGCGTATTCGATCGCGGCGGAGACACCCCCGACGAATCCCCGATCCACCGAGGGGACGATGTTCCCGACGTTGCGCACGATGAAGAGCTCGCCGGGCGCCGCCGTCGTGATGAGATTCGGCACGACGCGCGAGTCCGAGCACGTCATGAAGAGCGTCTCCGGGCGCTGACCTTTCTCGGCAAGCTGCTCGAAGAGCCCGCGGTTCGATGCGAAGTAGTTGGCCTGGAACTGGTGGATGCCGGCTTGGAGCTTCTGCACGGCGGCGACTCTACCGCGAGATGCGCACTGCCGGATGCCCGATGGCGCCCTACCGGCTGCGCGCCTCGACCGCTCGTGCGTGCCCCTCGAGCCCCTCGAGTCGCGCGAAGGCACAGACGGCTTTCTCGTGGCCCTTCAGCGCCTCGCGCGTGTATCGAATGATCGATGTGCGCGTCACGAAGTCGTAGACTCCGAGCGGAGAGCCGAACCGCACCGCGCCTCCGGTCGGCAGCACGTGCGAGGGGCCCGCGAGATAGTCGCCCATTGCCTCGGGCGTGGATGGCCCGATGAATGCCGCGCCGGCACGACGGATCCGCGCCAGCATCGCCTCGGGCTCGGTCACGTGCAACGCCAGGTGCTCGACGGCCAGCCGATCGGCCACGGCCGCCATACGCTCGCGGGAATGGACGACGAAGGAAGCTCCGTGAGTGATTGCCACCCGGGCGATGGCGGCTCGAGGCAGCGCCGCGAGCTGGACGTCGAGCTCCCGGCGGACGGCCTCCGCCATGAGATCGGACATGCACACGAGCAGCGGGTACGCCGCCTCGTCGTGCTCCGCCTGGGAAAGGAGGTCGGCTGCAACGAGACGCGGGTCGCCTTCGTCGTCGGCGACGACGAGGATCTCGCTCGGTCCGGCGATGCCGTCGATGTCGACCGACCCGAACACGAGCCGTTTGGCGCAGGCGACGTACGCGTTGCCGGGTCCCACGATCTTGTCCACCCTGGGAATGGTCTCGGTCCCGAATGCGAGCGCCGCAATGGCTTGCGCCCCGCCCGCGTCGACGATCGCCGAAACGCCCGAGAGATGGGCCGCCGCGTAAATGGCATCGTCGCTCGCATCCCCGGCGAGCGGCGTGGCGACGAGGATGTCCGGCACGCCCGCGACGTGTGCAGGGACCGCCGACATGATGACGCTCGACGGATACCGGGCTTTGCCGCCCGGGGCGTACACGCCCGCGCGACCGACGGGCGAGACGCGGACCCCGAGCGTGATCCCGTCGTCTTCGTAGCGAAATCCGGTCTCGCGCTCCCGCTCGTGAAACGAGCGAACGCGTGCCGCGGCAAGCTCGAGCGCCTCGCGTGCCTCGGCGGGCAAACGCGCGAGCGCGGCAGCCCCCGGATAATCGCGCACGATGAGCTTGGGGGCACGGCGGCCGAACTGCTCGGCGTACCGCTGAACCGCCGCGTCGCCTTCCGCTCGCACCGCCGCAAGGATTTCGCGAACCACCGGCTCGACGCGCGCGAAGTCCGTCTCGCCCCGCGACTCGAGCCTCGACAGCGCGTGTTCGAAAGCGCTCGTCCCGTCGACGAAGGTCGCAAGCATGGCCGTCAATCTGTAGCATTCCGGCCGATGCGATGCTCGACCGTGCATGCGTGGAAGCGCACGCACGACGCCGTCCGGATCGCTCTGGCAGCGGGGTGCGGCATTCCTTTCGCCGGTTGCCTCGCCCGCCAGAGCGGTCCCGCCGCCATGGGCGGGACGGAGGTCGAGGCTGCCGCCTGCCCGCGGGACGCTGCCCGGGACCCAGAAGGCCGGTGCGTGTGCGACGCGGGCATGGTCCAGGCGATGGGCGCGTGCATCGAGCCGAGCTTGGGCGACGCGTTTTGCGGTCCCGCGGCGCGGATGACTGCCGACGGCTGCGTATTTCGGGCATGCGGCGAGGGCCTGGAGGTCGACCTCGCCACGGGAGAGTGCGTCTCGCATGCATTGCAAACCGCCGCTGATTCGCCATGCCCCGAACGGGCGGTCGGCGCCGTCGCCTCGTCCCGGTTCTTCTGCGTCCCGAGTGGCACCGGCTGTCCGCGCGGGACGCTGCGTGCCGTTGCCAAGGACGCCTCGCCTGTCTGCGTGCGCGGCGCGAGCTGTCCCCCCGGATCCATCGGAGAGGGCGCTGCGTGCCGGTCCATCGTTTTTTCGCATGACCGCGGACAGCCCGGGGACCGCGGCGAGCCCGATTTCGGCAGACGACTCGTGGTCGACCTCGGGGCCTGGACCGCGCGCGTCATCGGGGTCGACGGAGGTCAGGGCTCACCCGAGCTCTGCCGCCCGCTCCAGATGCGACCCGACCTCTTTCCCGTCGAGCGCGACGAGGCGCTCGTCCCGCTCGAGATCGACGTGACGGTCTCCGTTCCGGATCAGGACGTCACCCAGGTCCGTTCGGACGTTTCGGTACAAGCTCCGCGGCCTCTCTCGGCGCAAGCGCAGAGCGCGGTTCGAGGCGCGGTGGCCACACTGGTCGAGCTTTTTCGCAGTCTGGGAGGCGCCGCGACGGCGGCGTCCGCACGCGCACGCGTGAAATGCACTGTCGGATCGCTTCCGAAATAGAGCTGAGCGGGAGACGACCGGCAGGCGTGGTCGAGCGCGTCCGGCGCACCTTGCGTTTCATTGCGTTTTACACGACGCTCTTGGCGCACGACATTGGGGGGGGGCGCGTCCAGGAAACCGGCGCGCGGCGCTAGACCGCCTGCCGGGCCGGCCCCGGGGCGGGGCACGCTTACGCGAAACCCATTCGAATTCGGCTGCAAGAATGCTACCGTGTGTCCTCTTCTTCGATAGAGGCTCTTTCCCCACCCGCGGGCTTTATGGCCCAAAGGTCTCGGCCGTTGTGGGCCCGGTACGCAGGGTTTGGGTGAGCCCGATCCCTTGAGCGAGGCAACTACGTGGACAGTGATCTCGCGGACGCGGTGGAGGCCCTGAAGGCGGTTTTGGCGAAGCGCAAGCTGCCTTGCACCTTTGGCAAGGCACCCCAGACGGTCGTTGACGAGTTGCGCAAACAGCTACGCGTGCCGGCGCGCTACCGAAACTTTCTCCTGGCGGCCAACCCCGAAAAAGTGGAAACGGTCACGCCGGTCGAGCGCATCCGGCTCATCCCAGCCGAGGAGCTCGTCAAAGCGCAACATCTGGTCCAGACCGCCGGCCAGAACGGATCAGCTCCGGCCGACTGGAAGCCCTCGTGGGTCGTCATCGGGGAGAGCTCGCTGCTCGGAGATCCCTACTTTCTGGACGTAAGCAAACCGGATCCCGAAGGTGACTGCCCGGTCTACACGGCGATGAGCGGTCAGGAGCGGTGGGCGCCAACGCTTGCCGCTTCGAGTTTCGCCCAATTCCTACGCATCCTGTCGACAGCCATGGAGATTGCGGCCGGTTTCGGCGACGCAATCATGGACGACGAGGACGAGGACGCGTTTCGAGAAGCGCTCGGGCCGAAGGTCAAGATCATCGACGCCGCGGCGCTTCGAGCGGGCCACTGGACCTGAGCGACGAAGGCGAGGCGGGGCCATGGCGGAGACCGCTTATGCCCGCAGTCGATACCGGCCGCCGGAAATCGAGCATCGGTACGGGCCCAACGTCCATTTGCTCGACGATCCGGCCAGCTGGACGCTCCTCGCCCGATTTTGTGCGCGTGACGCCCAGCAACCGGAGCTCGGCCGGCTGCTGTCGATGCTCTACGATCGGCTCGCGCACGCGGTGCTCTCGGCCGAGCTTCCTCGCGCGCGGTTCGACATGCCCACGCGGATGGTGACGTCCTCGCCGGAGGCCGTCGTCCGTTCGATCGGAATCGCGCCGCTCACGCGGGTGGTCACCGTGGCAATCGCGCGGGCCGGAACCGTCCCGTCGCAGGTCGTCTACGATCGGCTCAACGAGGTCCTCGACCCATCCTGCGTGAGGCAAGACCATCTCTTCATGTCCCGCGCGACGGACGCCACAGGCCGCGTCGTGGGAGCCACCTGGCACGACGCCAAGATCGGGCGAGACGTCGACCGCCGAATCGTGCTCTTTCCGGACCCGATGGCCGCGACGGGCGCCTCTCTCTGCAGCGCGCTCGAGCATTACAAGACACGCCTCGAGGGCGTGCCCGAAAAATGCATCGCCCTGCACTTGATCGTGACACCCGAGTATCTGCGAAACGTCCTGCAGTCCCATCCGGGGACCGAGATTTACGCGCTGCGCCTCGATCGGGGGTTGAGCGCGCCCGAGGTGCTCTCGACGACACCGGGAACGCGCTGGGACGAGGAACGCGGGCTGGACGATCACCACTACATCGTCCCCGGCGCCGGGGGCGTCGGTGAGGTGCTCAACAACGCGTGGGTCTGATCGGTGTCCCGAGGCGCCCCGCCCCTCGAAACCCTTACAACGACGAATGCCGCGTACGGGCGTTGTGCGCGCGCACCAGCGTGACGTAGTCGGGGATCTCCACCGCAGGCGCAGGGACCGTGCTGCGCGCTCCGGCGGCAAACACCGGCAGGCGCGCGACCATCGCCCGCAGCTCGCGCGAGGCCGGGAGAGGATCGCGAGCCAGCCAGACGGCGAGCGCGCGCTCGATTCGATCGACGCCGACGCCCCGCAGGTGCCCGCGGCGGACCAGGTCGAGATAGCTGCGCGCCAGCGAGTCCCCGTCGAACCGGTGCTCGGTCACGAGCTCCACGGCGACGCGGAGCACCGATTCGGCGCCGAGCCGCTCGTCCTCGTGTAGGGCGAAGGCCGCCTGGAGGTAGTTGTAGAACGGCACGACGCGCGCCCCGTACGCCTTGAAATCGTCCGGCGGCGTCTGCCTTTCCAGGTGAATGAAGATGCGCTCGACGACGTCGGCGTGCTCGACGATCCTGGCAGCATCCATCGCCTCGGCCACGACGTCCTCGTAGACGCGCCCCCTGCGCAGCACCTGCAGGAGCACGTCCTCGGTGACCCGACCGGCGAGGACGTCCGCGTAGAGCGAGTAGACGTAAGCGTCGGCCTCGGCGTCGTCGCCGAACAGCGTCTCGCGACAGCCGGGCCCCGCTCCTTCGATTCCCTCGGTCACCGCGGCGCGTGAGCGCAGGAGCGCCGGCAACTTGTACCCCAGCTGATCTCGCACGGCCCTGAACCGCAGCCGCAGCAGGTTCTGCAAGTTGGGCTTGAGGGTGAAACTGTCCCAGGTCACGCCGTCGAGGCGCAGCTTGTCCTCGAGACGGCGCCGCATCTGTTCGGGCGAGCCCGAGAGGATGTGGACCCGGATGCCGGCCCGCACCATTTCACGCAGCAGCGTGGACGCACCGGGATTGGTTCTCTTCTGGTCGGGACGCTCGAATGCGGTCTTGACCATGTCGCGCAACGAGTCGAACTCGGTGCGCAGATAGGTCTTGTCGAGATCCCAGCGTGCGATGTGGACAGCCAAGCGTCCCCGAGAGGGTAACCCGGAGGTTTCAGTGGAGAGTAACCCGGAGGTTTCAGGACGCCATCGAGCGTCGCAGGGTCTCGAGCGACGTCAAGACCTCCCGAGAGCCGGTACGCGACGCCAGCTCGAGGGCCTCGCGCAGGTAGTCGCGGGCCTCCTGGCGCCGATCCCGGCCGTGAGCGACCTGGGCGAGCGATCCGAGGACCGCCGCCCGATCGTGACCGCTCGGACCAGCCATGTCGAGCGCTTCCCGGAGCACTCCCTCGGCGTCGTTTAGCTGACCATTTTTCGCGAGGGCTTCACCGAGCTTGCGGCTGAAGATGACGACGGCGCGCTCCGGATCGTCGAGCTCGCCACGAAAAAGCTCACGCCTTGCCAAATCGAGCGCGCGCCGCAACGCCATGATGGCGCCCTGCTGGTCGCCCCGGGCGCTCGCGAGCACGCTGACCCGTTCGAGCAGCAGGAGCGCCTGAAACGCGTTTCCAGCTCCGTGCTCGTGCAGCGCGCGCACCTCGATCGGAAGCTCGCGCTGCTCGCACGCCTCCGCCGCCGCGTTGTGGAGCTCCCGTTTCACGGCTGCGGGGATCGTCGCGAGCGTCACTTCTCGCAGCAGCGGATGGGAGGTGCGGATCCCGTCGTCCCCGATCCGCACCATTCCGGCCCGCCTGAGAAAGCCCAGGGTCTCCACGAGATCCACGGTGTCGCCGAGCATCTGCGCCAGCACGGTGTCGTCCGCGTCGTCGCCCCAGACGGCGACGGCTTGAAGAACGCGCCGCGCGTCGGCCGGTAGCCGTTCGACCCGCACGGTGATGACGTCGGCGAGCGAGGGAGGGACGCCGCCCGATTGCTCGCGCAGGAATCGCAGGAGCTGCTCGACGTACAAGGGCACGATCGTCTTCGCGGAACCGAACGTCGGCGAGCTCGGTCGTCCGCTCCGGGCCAGGGCTCGGGTCACGTCCGCGGGATGCAAACCTGCAATCGATCGCACGGGCGCGACGTCAGGCGCCCACCCCGGCTCGAAGCCCGGGGCGTAAGCGGCCACGAACAGGGCCGGGACGAGCGGGGGATCGGACAGGGCGTCCGCAAACGCGTTCCGGCTCGCGCCGTCGACACAGTGAAGGTCGTCGATCGCGAGGATGACCCTGCGAGCGTTCGCGCGCTCGCTCGCCCTCGCGACCGCCCATCGCAGCGCTTCGGCGGCTGCGAAACGGCGCTCGTCGGGCGACAGCCCCGTGCCGCTGTCCGCGCGCGCCGACGATTCGTGCCCGAAAACGTCCGACAGGCCGCGGCGCGCTTCGGGTGTGGCCGCGACCCAATCGCGCGCCGCTCCTCCCGCCGGGGGGAGCCCGGCCAGCCGCACGATCGCGCGCCGCAGCGTCCAGCATCCAATTTCGGCCCACGACGGGTCCGGCCCCGTCTCCACCACGACGTCGCCCTCCGAGGAGGCACGGTCCAGAAATTCTCGTAGGAGCCGCGTCTTGCCGGCGCCGACCTCGCCGACGATGCGCGCCCCGGCCAGCGATCGGGCGTCCGTGCGGCAGCCGTCGAGCCATGCAAGGTCGTCGCCGCGGCCGATGAACGGAAGCGTGTTTTCCGAGGGCGGCGGCTTGTCGGCCGCGACGGCCGAGAGCGTGACGGCCCCGGGCCTGGGCGATCGGTTCGCCGTCGCCGGCATCGCGGAGCCGCGCGCCGCCAGTGTCGTCGGGCTGGCGGCTCCGCACTCTCCGCAGAACTTCTGCGTTGCGGGATTGAGGGCCCCGCACGACGGGCAGCGGACCGCCACGTCCGCGCCAACCGCGACCGGACGCTCCTCGATGAGGCCAAGCACGCGACCGAGCTCCGCTGAAAGCTCGTCCGAATCCTGGTACCGATCCCCCGGCTCCTTGGCCAGGCACTTGAGTGCCACGTCAACGAGCGGCTTGGGCAGTTGCCGATCCGGCACAACCTCGCGCGGATCCTTCGGGACCTGCGTCAAGTGGGCAAGCACCACTTCGGTGGGCGAATCCGCCTCGAATGGGAGGTGACCGGTGAGCAGCTGATAGAGAATGACGCCGACGGCGTACAGGTCGCTCCGGGCGTCGAGCGGGTCCCCGCGCGCCTGCTCGGGGCTCATGTACTCCGGGGTACCGCAGACGATTCCGGGACTGGTGATGCCCGGCTGCTGCGTCTCGGCTCGCATCTTTGCCAGCCCGAAGTCGACCACCTTGACGAAGTCGCCGCCCGACCGGACGGGCTCGACGATGATGTTCTCGGGCTTGAGATCGCGGTGAATGATGTTCTCGTTGTGCGCCTCGGCGAGCGCGGCGAGCGTCTGCCTCAACAAATCGACGATGCGCCGAAACGGCAGCGGCCCGTGCTCGTGCAGAATGCGCGCAAGATCGCGGCCGCGCAGAAACTCCATGACGAGATACAGCTGGCCGTCGGCGCTCTTGCCGAAATCGATGATCCCGACCGAATTCGGATGGTTGAGCCGACTCGCGGCGCGTGCCTCGGTGATGAAGCGCGCGGCCGCGTTCTCCTCGCCCACGAGATGGGGGTGGATGATCTTGACAGCGACGGTGCGGCCGAGATTCGTTTGCTCCGCTCGATAAACGCGGCCCATCCCGCCGATGCCGACGAGCTCCAGGATGACGTAGCCGCCGGGCAGCGTCCGGCCGATCAGGGGGTCGTCCGCGCCGGTCGCGATTTTGCCAACGGGAAACCCGCACGACGGGCAAAACCGGTGCGTTTCGTCGCAGGAACTGCCGCACTGAGGACACAACCGCATGGCGCGACCGCGGAATTCCGAGGCTACCACGCGACAGCCACGAAGGAACGCGATCGAGCAATCGAGATTTCAGCCTGACCGCACCGCCCAGCGCGTACCATGGGGGGTACTTTGGCCAAGCGCATCGGCGAGTTACTGGTCGAGGCGGCCGTCCTCTCGCAGTCCCAGCTCGAGCAGGCGCTCTTCGCCCAGCGCAAGGACGGACGCAAGCTCGGGCATCTGCTCATCGAACTGGGCCTCGTCAGTGAAGTTCAGCTCACCCAAACGCTTTCGCGTCA
>Ga0187782_10001273_pt1 | contig 18159 bp, 13 predicted proteins | sample 0715_SJ02_MP15_2_FD_132454 | JGI IMG/M metagenome (GOLD analysis project Ga0187782, IMG submission 132454) | Tropical peat soil microbial communities from peatlands in Department of Meta, Colombia - 0715_SJ02_MP15_20_MG | ecosystem: Environmental > Terrestrial > Soil > Wetlands > Peat | place...
GCAACTCCTCCAGGACTTCCTCCTCGACAGCGGTTTCTACAATCAATACTCCAATTTCTACGAGATGGACCCCAACCGCACCATGGAGCAACTGCACCAGGCGCTGCTTGAAGCGCTTCAGCAGCAGGGGAAAATCTCGGAAGAGATGCTGCGGCAGATGCTCGAAAATTGGGAAAACTATCAGAATTCCGAACTCGCCGAACAAATCAACCAGTTGTTGCAGCAACTGGCGGAAGAGGGGTATATCACCATCGAGCAGCCAGCGCCGGGAGAGAACGACTCCCAAAAGCAAGGTCCGGGCCAACTGGCGGAGGGCGAAGGTAAGGCCAAGTTCGAAGTCACGGACAAGGCCCTGGATTTTCTCGGCTTCAAAACCCTCAAGGACCTCCTGGGCTCGCTCGGCAAATCAAGCTTCGGCCGCCACGACACGCGCGAATTGGCTACGGGAGTTGAATCGGACGGCTCGAGCCGGCGCTACGAATTTGGGGACACGTTGAATTTGGATGTCAACGCCACGCTGCTCTCCGCCATCCAGCGCAATGGCCTGAAAATCCCTCTGGACTTGAACTATCAGGACCTGCAGGTCCGGCAATGCGAGTACCAAAGTTCCTGCGCCACCGTGTTGATGCTCGATTGCAGCCACAGCATGATCCTTTACGGCGAGGACCGCTTCACGCCGGCCAAGAAAGTGGCGCTGGCGCTGACTCACTTGATTCGAACCCAATACCCGGGCGACACCTTGCACCTGGTGCTCTTTCACGATTCGGCGGAAGAAGTGCCGCTCGCGAATCTGGCCCGCATCCGGGTGGGACCCTACTACACCAATACGCGCGAAGGACTGCGCATGGCGCAGAAGATTCTCTCCCGCCAGAAAAAAGACATGCGCCAGATCGTCATGATCACGGATGGGAAGCCCTCGGCGCTGACGCTCGAGGACGGACGGATCTATAAGAACTCGATGGGCCTGGATCCGCTGGTGGTTTCGGAAACTCTGCTGGAAGTTGCCCGCTGCCGCCGCAACGGCATACTGATCAACACCTTCATGCTGGCATCGGACTACAGCCTGATTAACTTCGTGCAGAAAGTGACGGAAATCTGCCGCGGCAAAGCCTACTTCACCACGCCTTATACCCTCGGACAATATCTGCTAATGGATTACCTGCAGAAGAAGGTTAAGCACATTCACTAAGAGCAGTGACGAGTGAAAAGTGACGAGCCTTCTCCCCGTTGGCGAAGAGTACCCTGCACTTGGGAGTTTGCTCCGAAATCTTCCACCAAGACCCCTCACTTGGCTGTTAGAAGCCCGCAAAGCGGGCGCCGTCATTTAGCCCACGGCGCAGCCGTGGGAGAACGGTCGCCTACCAGAATCTGTTTAGCCCCTCTAGGGGCGACATCACACTACCCGCAGGAATCCTGTGTCGCCCCTGCCGGGGCTAGGCCGTTTTCAGGGCTGCGTTCCATTCCCGCCGCTTGGACGGTGTGAAAAAGTCGTCCTCGTGGGGGTAGCGGCGGGTTTACCCCGCCATATCTCCAATGATTTCATCATCGCGATGGCGGGGTAAACCCGCCGCTACGATTTTTTCACAGCTAAGGGCGCCGCTGCCGCGGCTTCTGGGGACAAGTTGCTTAGTTTAACGCCTATGGGGAGTTGGGGTGAGGGGCGATGCTTGATGACGGGGCACACATGCACTCGCGTTTCGCGGACGGCAGCGATCCGAAAAGTGTTTTGCGCGAACTGGCCCCGAATTAATGCTTGCTGAGCTTGGCAGCCATACTCAGGAGCAGCTTGCGATTAGCGCTGGACATGCCCTCGAACATCTTCACTAGCCGCTTCACGGGCTTGCCCGCGCCCACCTGATCAGGGACTTTCGCAGCACTGGGTTTGCCCTCGTCATTAAACAAGAGCTGATACGGCTCAATCTCCAGTGCCTTCGCAAACTTCTCCAAGGTCGAAAGGGAAGGGGCAGTGTAGCCGCCCTCTACACGAGATATGTAGGATCGCAAGAGACCGGACCGTCTTTCGATGTCACCTTGTGATAAACCCTTTGCTTCGCGCAGCGCTCTTAGTCTTTTTCCAAGTTCCATAGATTAATTAAATCAGAATTGAGCACACGTGTCAATCCCGAGAAGTTAATAGGAGATTTACGCTGGCGGACCGACGTTCCTCGCGCTGGGCGTCGACAGCAGCTCCAGGAGCGACAAAGCAAGCATCGATCCTCCCGCTTCGCTGAGCGCGGGTATCAAGATCGCGAGCTCGGAGCGATCGACCAATTCGCGATCGTTCGAGTCGGTGAGCGAAATCAGTCGCGCCCCTTTGACCTTGAGTTGGACAGCCGCCTGGTGCAACAGCCTTTTGACTCTCAGGCGCGAACCGGAAACAAACATGGCGACGTCGCCGCGTCTGAGATGCGGCAAGGGGCCGGAAGCGAATTCTGAGGCCTCCATACCGCGGGCGCGAATCTCCCCAAACGCTCCCAAACGCCAGGCGGCGCGAACCGCCACGGGATGGTAGAGACCGCCCCCCACCAGCCAAAACCCTTGCTGCGCGCGGAGTTCCTGCACCAAGGAACAGAGCGCGTCCCAGAGTTGGGTAAACGACCACTCGAAGTGCTCGGGCAGTCGCTTCAACTCGTCCTCGAGCGACTCGATCACAGCGCCCGAGCGCTTGAGGAGGCGCGCCATCATGAGTGCAATGCTCGTGAGCGCCGCAATCTGGCAAACCGCGGCCGCCGCAGAATCCTCGGCGCCTGCATCGCGGGTAAGAAAAACGCCCTCGCATGCTTTGGCCAAGGGAGCGTCCGCTTGGCGCGTCAAGCCCAACGGGATGATGCCTCGGGAGCGTGCGAGCCGGGCGATCTCGAGCGCCTCGGGTTCTTCGCCGGAGGCGGAAATCACGAGCACGATGGTTCGTGGGCGCAAGGTGGAAACGGTGTACGCTTCAAACACCTGCGGGGAGCGCGCCAGCGCAGGCAGTCCGGCCAGCCATTCGAACAAATACGCTCCGGCAATGGCCACCGGCAAGGACGATCCGCAGCCGCAGATCACGAGGGGCGCTTCGCCCCAGCGCACGCGACGGACCAGGGATTCGTATTCGTGAGCGCCTTTATCCAGAGTCTCACGAAGCAGGCGCGGAATTTCCAGAATCTTGGCTCGAGTTTCCATATGTGGACGCCTCGGTCATCTCGCTCCGTATTCGGAGCGCGGGCTTCCAGCCCGCTTATCGCTTACTGAGTCTCGCAAAACAGAGTGACGGATGAACCCCCTCACCCGCCCTCGTTCCTCGGGCACCCTCTCCCCCAAGGGGGCGAGGGTTAATAACGCGAATCCCAGCCCTCGCCCCCTTGGGGGCGACGGTGAATAACGGGAATCCCCAGCCCTCGCCCCCTTGGGGGAGAGGGTGGCGAGCGTAGCGAGCCGGGTGAGGGGGTCCTCCACATGTCACCCAATCATGCGTGGCTTAGCAGGAGCAAGCGGGCTGGAAGCCCGCGCTCCCAGGAGGAAAGCCCCTACCCATCGTCATCGTCGTCCCCGCGGGGCGCCGGCGGCCCAAAATCGGCGTCCGCAGGCGGGAATGAACCGCGCGATGAGAGATGGGCGCCAAAGAGCAGCATCAAGGCTGCGCCGTAAGCCCAAAATAGCAGGGTGGCGGAAGTCTCGTAGGGCCCGTAAACCTCCCGGAAGCGAAAGAGCGGCAAGGTTAGAACGTAGAAGAGTTTCCCCACCTCCGTCAATACACCGCCAATCATGGCCGCGAGGAGAACTTGGTTCACGGGCACCCGGCCATTGGGCAAGAAGAAATAAATGATGAAGCAGGTAGCGACGGCCAGCGGGACCGAGAGCGTTTCCATCAGGGCTCTCGAAATCACCCCGACCAGCCCCGGGGCCAAAACCCATCCCCACACGGCGGTGAGGACCCAATGCGCGGCGGTGGAGATAAGAATTGAAAGAAACGCCATAAGGCCGGTAGTCACCGCCAAAAAGAAAGACATGGCCTGATTCTTCAGGAAATTGCGGTTGCGCGGAATACTCCAGACCCGATTCAGGGCTACTTCCAGGGGCAGAAAAACTCCCGAGCTGGTGAACACAAGAACTAGAAGGGAGATGAGTTGAAGCCGGGGACGCCCTTGCGCGAGCTGGGAGAGATTACGAATGAGGGAATCCGCTCCCTTGGGCAAGTGGATGCGCAGAAACTCCAGGATCACACTGTAAGCGCTCTCCCAGCGCAGCAAGCGTCGACAAACCGTGAGAAGCAGGAGCGTGAAAGGGAAGAACGAAAGATAAACATTGGCGGCGATCGAGAAGGCGTACGCATGCACCTCCGTGTTTGCCAGATAACGCAGGCTCGGAACCAGCCGGCCGAGAATTTCTCTCCACAGCGCCGGGCGGCTAATCGGCAATTCACTGGGACTCGTCACTCATGCTCCCTTCGATAGACAACGCGAAACTCTGGCGCGGCGGAGGCGGAAGGCCAAAGTCCGGATTCAAAATTCAAGAGGCTAGCTTCTAGAAAGTCCGTCAAAAAAGCAAGAGATTACGAGCCTCCCCAATCCGTCGAGAACGGCCGGCGACGTAGGGGGACGGCTTGCCGTCCCCTTCTTGCGGGCCGTCGGCCCAAGGGTAGGGCAAGCCCTACCCCCTACACCACACACTACCTGCCCCACATACAGAAAAGTGCTATAATTCGGTTTGTTCGTCGTAATATAAGACGGCTGGGCTTCATCAACACTATATTCTCACAAGCGGGGCGACTCACACCGACGGAGCTCGTGGCGCTCAGATATCGGGAGAACAAACCATGAGAAGGAAAAGGCAGAAGCCGAAAGAGATCGAAGCAAAAAGAGAGAATTTCAGCCGGCGAGATTTCTTGAAGGGCGCCGGCGTGGCTGTATCCAGCGGCTTGCTGGTCACGGAAGCGCCAGCGGCGCCCGGCCCGCCGAGGCCGGAGGCGGTGGCCGGACCTGAGCGCGTCGCCATCACCCTGAAGGTCAACGGCAGGCCGCACAAAGTGAATCTGGAACCACGTGTGACGCTGCTCGATGCACTGCGGGATTACCTGGACATCACCGGGGCCAAAAAAGTCTGCGATCGCGGGGTGTGCGGCGCCTGCACGGTGATTCTGGACGGCAAACCGGTTTACGCCTGCAACGTGCTGGCGATTCAGGCGGAGGGCCACGAGATCGTGACCGTCGAGGGCCTCTCGCACGGAGGCCAGTTGCATCCCGTCATGGCAGCGTTCATCGAGCACGACGCGCAGCAGTGCGGCTTTTGCACACCCGGCTTTGTGGTGGCGTGCAAGGCTTTTCTGGATAAACACCCGAACCCCACGATGGACGAGGTTGAAGCGGGTCTGGGTGGGAACCTCTGCCGCTGCGGAACGTACGCCGGGATGCGGCCCGCCGTGCTGGCTGCCGCGAAGTCGATGAAGGGAGGGAACGCCAATGCCTAAGTGCAAATACGATTGGCCTGAGGCCGGTGACAGAAAACTGATTGGGCAGCGGATCAGCCGCGTCGACGGACCCGAGAAGACGAGCGGCAAGGCCAAGTACACGTACGACGTCAACCTGCCGGGCATGCTGTACGCCAAGATTCTCGGCTCACCCTACGCTCATGCCAAGATCACCACCTTGGACACCTCCGCTGCCGAAAGCCTGCCGGGCGTGAAGGCGGTGCGCAAAATTCAGGACGTGGGCGCCGAGATTCAGTGGGCCGGCGATGAGATCGTGGCCGTGGCGGCGGAGAGCGAGGACATCGCGCGCGACGCCCTCGAGAAGATCAAAATTGAGTTCGACCCCCTTCCCTTTTTCGTCAATGAAGAGGACCTGAGCCGGGCGGGCGACCACGCCAAGGCGGCCGGCACCGAGAAAAGCGGCGACCCCGAAAGAGCTTTCAGCGATCCCGACGCGGTGATTTCCGAAGGTTACTACGGCATCGCGACGATTACGCACTGCTGCCTCGAGGCCCACGGCAGCGTAGCGGAGTGGACCGCCCCGGACACCTTGAAAACGTACTTCTCGACTCAGAACGTATCGGGGATACCGGGCGAAGTCGGGGAAGCGCTCAGGCAGGCGGGCGTCGATGTCAAGAACAACAACATTGAAACCATCTGCCAATACATCGGGGGAGGATTTGGCAGCAAGTTCTCCGCGGACCGCTGGGGAGTGGAGAACGCGCGGCTGGCGAAGTTGGCGAACAAACCCGTCAAGCTGCTGCTGGAGCGGGACATTGATTTGATCGTGGCGGGGGCCAGGCCCTCGAGCTACGCCAAGGTGAAGGTGGCGGCAAAGAAGGATGGGACAATCGTAGCGTGGCAATCGGAGTCGTGGGGAACGGGAGGGCCGGCGGGCACGACCATGCCTCCCCTGCCCTACGTCCTCACGGGTATACCGAACAAAATCACTCGCCACACCTCGGTGGCCACCAATACCGGGCCTGCCCGCGCCTGGCGCGCGCCGAACCATCCCCAGGCGGCAGTGCTGACGATGTGCGCTCTGGAAGACCTCGCGGCCAAGCTGAATATGGACCCGCTCGAGTTCTTTAACAAGAACGCTGACCTCGCGGGCGAGCGAGGAAAAGTGTACCGGGAAGAGCTTCAGAAGGCGGCGGAGCTGATCGAATGGCAAAAGAACTGGCACCCGCGTGGCCACCAGACTCCCGGAGTGATGAAGCGTGGCCTGGGAATCAGCATGCACACCTGGGGCGGGCGCGGTCACAACAGCAATTGCGAGGTAAATATCCATACCGACGGCTCCGTCGAGCTAAACCTGGGAAGCCAAGACCTGGGCACGGGGACGCGAACCGTGATCAAGATCGTGGCGGCTGAAACACTCGGACTTCCGCTGGAAGCTATTAAGCTGAATCTCGGAGACACCAAGTATCCGCAGAGCGGCGCCTCCGGCGGCAGCACGACGGTGGGTGGAGTCAGCGCCTCGACTCGCCGGGGATGCGTGGACGCGCTCGATCAACTCTTCGCTGCGGTCTCGCCCAGCCTGGGAGTTCCCGCCGACCAACTGATAGCGAGGGATGGGAAAATCCAAGCGAAAGAGGATGCTTCCAAGAGCCTTACCTGGAAGCAGGCGTGCGCCAAGCTGGGCGTGAAGAGCATCCAGGTGACGGGAAAGAACCCCGGTCCCTGCACGTTGGGCTCGAGCGGCGTGGGGGGCGTGCAAATGGCCGACGTCTCCGTGGACACGGAGACCGGCATCGTCAAGATCAACAAAATGGTGTGCGCGCAAGATTGCGGGCTCATCATCGATCTGAAGACCGCGGAGAGCCAATGCTATGGCGCGCTGATCATGGGCATCACCTACGCGCTCTTCGAACAGAAGATAATGGACGACGTTACGGGACGAATGCTGAATCCCGATATGGAATTTTATAAACTGGCCGGCATCGGCGACGTGGGCGAACTGGTCGTGCACATGATGACCGGGCCCGGCTATGACGAGCGCGGTACCATCGGCCTGGGCGAGCCGCCGGTGATCTCGCCGGGCGCCGCCATCTCCAACGCCGTGGCGAACGCCATCGGCGTGCGCGTACCCACCCTGCCAATCACGCCGGAGAAAGTTCTCTCTGCCCTGGAGAAAGGAGAGATATCCTGATGCAAAACTTCGAATATGCAAGCCCTACAACCTTGCAGGCTGTGGTCCATTTGTTGGCGGAGTCGAAGGGCGATGCAGCGGTGCTGGCGGGCGGAACCGATCTGGTGAGCTCGATGAAGGAAGGGATCGTCAAGCCGGCGCGGGTGGTCGATCTGCAAAAGCTCAAGGAACTGAAGCGCCTCGAGTACAGGCCGGGCTCCGGTTTGCGACTGGGCGCCTTGGTGACCTTCGAAGAACTCATCGACAATGCGGAAGTGAAGCAACACTACCCCGCCCTGGTTCAGGCCGCGGAGGGCGTGACCAGCCCGCAGATTCGCAGCGTGGGGACGGTGGGCGGCGACCTTTGCCAGCGCCCGCGCTGCTGGTATTACCGGTTGGGCTACGGACTTCTGGCGACTTATCAAGGCAAAGCGATGGTGCCGGAGGGTGACAACCGCTACCATGCCATCTTGGGGAATTCCGGACCGGCTTATTTCGTGAGCCCTTCCAGCCTGGCGCCGGCGCTCTTCGCCTTGGGAGCGAAGGTGCGATTGCACGGTCCGGAGGGCGCCCGGGAACTTGAAATCGAAAAGTTCTTCGTGACCCCGTCGAGCGAAGGTGAGCTCGAACACGCCCTCAAACCCCATGAAATCGTTACCGAGATCACGGTGCCGAGCGCCGAGGGAATCAAGATGGCGGTGTACGAAGTCCGGCAAAAAGAGGCGCTGGATTGGCCCCTCGCCGCTGCTGCCGCGGCTCTCACCATGCAGGGCGATTCGGTAAGCAAGGCGCGCGTCGTCCTCGGACACGTGGCGCCGGTCCCGTGGCCGTCGCCGGAGGCGGAACAGGCGTTGGCGGGAAAAACCTTCGTCGACGAACTCGCCGACGAAGCCGGAAAAGCTGCGGCGAGTAAAGCCACGCCGCTATCAAAGAATACCTACAAGGTCCAACTGGCTCGAGTGGCGGTAAAGCGAGCCGTGTTGCGCGCCGTGAAAGGAGAGGTCTGAAAATGCCTGAACCCACTCCCCAGCCTGAGTTTGCCCTCGAGCGTTGCCGGTTGTTGCGCTCCAAGTGGATGTTTATCGAAGCCGAACCTGACCCCACGGTGCCTCGCTCTGACAGCGGCATCTGTTGGTGCGTCCATACCCAGAATTGCCTCGGCCCGGACGGCGGCGTTGTGAACATGGAAAACTGCAAGCCGGGCCGCGCCTGCTTCCAAAACCTCTAGGCGGATCTTGTAGGGCGCCCTTGTGGTTGCCCGGGTGAGGGCGGCCACCAGGGCCGCCCTATACGCCGCTGTAGGTAACTTCCTAACTACCTCAATCATCCAAATATCGAGGGGTGTGTGCACAGTTTGCTTGAAGGAGGGCAAATGATACGGAAGATTTTTGTCTCTGCGATCGTAGGATTCGGTTTCGTACTGGCGGCAGCCATTCCGGGTAGCGCCGCCATCAAGGGCGATTACATCGAGGCCCGAAGCGCGGATGTTTACACGGGCCCCTGTTTCGCCAACGGTGAAGTCGGTTTGGTCGGCGATGAAGCCATCCTGGCGTGGAAAGTCAGCCAAGGAGACTGGAAGGGAACCAGCTTGAACGGTTTAGGCATTGTGGCGGTGGTGAAAGCCCATGCCACCTTGGGTGACCCCTACCACAGCCCTTATCCGGCGGAAGCGGTTCTGATCGTCGACCAGCGTGCCAATAGCGCGCAGCGCCTGGCGCTTCAGGAGTTCGCTGCTTCCATGGCCGGCAAGCTGTTGAACCACGTGGTGCGTGTCGAAGCCGCGCCCATTCAGTTGACGCTCGCGCAAGGAGAGCAGCACGGTGCTGCCCAACTGGTGGCGGGGGACTTGGTGCGGATTGAAACACGCAGCTTGTGCCAGGGCGACGACAAGTGCGGAAACGAGGTTGTCTACTATCCGCCGCTGGTCCGGCTGTCCCATGCGATGCCCGCCTTCACGCTCAATGACTCCTTTCAAGGAGCTGGTTTGAACGTGGTTTGGAACCACATCGGAAAACGCAGCGCTTTTGTTGGGTACTTCTCGCTGCCCAGCGCCTCCTGACCTGTCAGCCTGCTGAAGTGGGGCTGCGCGAAGCGCCTTGGAGTGCGGCGGCTTGACGCGGCCTTGGGGTGACCCGCACGTGCCGGGATCGCGGCGGCGATTCCAAGGCGGCGGCTTGACGCCGAAGGTGTGAAGAATTCGTGCTGCTGGGGGTAGCGGCGGGTTTACCCCGCCATATCTCCAATGATTTCGACACTGCGATGGCGGGGTAACCCCGCCGCTACGATTTATTCACACCTTCGCCGCCTTACCGTCACTCGTACGTGCTGGGCGGGCTCTGGCGATTACAAGGCGGCGTCAAGCCGCCGCACGCCAAGGCGCTTCGCGCATCTAAGATGGCTGCCCTGCCAATAGATTTTCCCACCCAGATGCCGCACAATAGAATTGAGAGAGCATCTACACCAATGAGGGCACACTTATGAAACTACACCGCGCACACTTGATGATTCTTGCCTCGCAACTCCTCTTGGCGAGTCTGGCCTTTGGACAATCCTACAAAACGGAAAATGCCGGAGCGCCTCCCGCTCAACTCCCCAAACCTCTTCAGGATTCGCTCGAAGCCCAGGGGACTCGGGTGGCGAGCGACCAGGGCCCGTTGCTGGAAGTCTGGTTCGCGAAAACCGTAGCCACTAAAGCCAACGCGAGTCCTTCCTCAGATTATCTCTTCCCGTCTCTAACCGAGGGAGAGTTCATCGGCGTCCTTCACTTCCCCGCTGCCGGAGCGGATTTTCGCGGCCAGGCGATCAAGCCGGGCTTTTATACTCTGCGCTACGGGTTGATCCCGCAGGACGGGAACCACATGGGAGTTAATCCCACTCGGGATGCGTTCGTTCTCTGTCCCGCCGCCGGGGACACCGATCTTAGCGCGGCGCTGAAATTCGATGATTTGGTCAAGCTCAGCCGCCAGGCGGCCGGAACGCCGCACCCCGCGTTCCTGGTCGGAGCAGCGGTGAATGGCACGACTTTTCCGGCAGTGGCCAAAGATGATCAGGATCATTGGAACCTGCAGGTTAAACTTCACGGATCGAGTGGCGACGTTGCGATCGCTTTCACCGTGGTGGGCAAGTGGCAGGGCTGAGAGGAATTGATTCATTGAATCATTGAGCCATTGAAAACTGCTGCGTCGCTCCGTGAGGGAATTAATATGAGGTATCGTCTTTCTCACACGTTGATGGGCATGGGGCTGGCCGCGTGGGCTATGGCCTTCGCGGCTTCCCCGTTGTATTCCGCCCAGGCCGGGCCGCCTCATCTGGCGGTGTTGGAAGGAAAGCTCCTGGCCACGTCAGGAGACTGCCCGGTGGTGCGAGTCCAGGACAAGGAACAGGCGCTCTCCGCCACCACCACTTATCTGTTCCACACCCTTCTGGACAAGCGCCTGGCCAACCGTGAGGTGCGGCTCGAGGGGACGATGAAAGCGGATGGGACGTTCGAGGTGGAGCGGTTTTTCACCGTCAAGGACGGCAAACTGTATCGCGTGCGTTACTTCTGCAAAGTCTGCAATATCGTAGCCCTGGAGCCCGGCAATTGCGTCTGCTGCCAGCAGCCCACTGAACTCCAGGAAATTCCCGCCACTGATGAAGCCACTAGGTAAGTGAGTGGCGACGCCTTCCCTTGCGCAGCCGGCGCACATTAGTCTCGGAATCAGGAATATCGTCTCGGTCCTGCCAGATGCCAGCCCACGCCCTTCTCGCGCGCCGACGAATTTCGGGCGAGTTTGGGTAGCGATGGCGCAGCGCTTGGCGCACTAACTCGGAGACCGATGTACCCTCCTGTCTCGCCTGGATGCGCAAGGCATGCCAGAGTTGGTCCTCAAGGTAAACTTGAATCCCCTTCAAGGTATCTACTCAACACTGCTTGGGACAGGCTATTTCGCCGTGCCAAGTCGCGGGGGCGACCTGAGTGCCGGAGCGCTCATGTGTTGCAAGGTAGCGTGAAGCCGCGGTGAAGTAGCGAGCCAGTTGCAAGCGCGTGCTGGATGCAAATTGAAGATGACAGTTCGCTTGAGTTGCTCACGGCGGGACGGAAGGGGAGGCTGCTGGCAGGTCGAGAACGGGCTGCGGAGAGTATACGTGCGCGATATTACACAATTTGTAATCTACTTCGCCAAGTTTCCTTCTCACATGGACTTCTGGTCTTTCACGGAAATGTAACAGTGCCGTAACGTCCAGTGCATACCCACGCTCCATGATAAGCCGGTTTCAGTTGGATACTCGAACTGAAATTCCCAATGAAACACATCACTTTTGAATTGAAGGGGTGAAGAATGCAAATCAGGGTAACTCGAAGCAGGTGCCTGCTTTGCGCGGCCATTATGATCGCACTGGCAGCACCCGTTTTTTCGCAGACTGCGGCAGACAACCCGTCAAAAGACCCCAGCAAGCCTGACGACGTCTCGCTGCTGAAGCAGCAAATTGCAGAACAACAGAAGCAGATCGAGCAGTTGCGCAGCATTGTCGATCAGATGAAGCAAAAGATGGACCAATCCTCACGCCCGGCGACAACGACTGCCGCTGCGCCGCAGCCGACCGTGGCGCCTGCGCAGATCGTGGCGCCGACAACTCCCAACCTCGGGCAGGTGGCCTCGACCAGCCCCATGGTCCCCAAGGCTGCCGTGAATTCCTCCACTAGCGGCGACGGGAACCCAGTGGCTGCCACGCTCGTCCCGCCCGTGGCGGCGCGGCCCGCGACCCAGGAAGTGCCACCAAAGGAGGAAGAGCAGCTCTCCCCGCTTCAGTTCCACCTGGGCGCCGCGACTTTCACCCCTGTTGGATTCTTGGATTTCACGGGGGTGTTCCGCACCCACGTAGCAGGCGGAAGCATCGGGACGAGCTTTGGGAGCATTCCTTATGGCTTGGGTTCCAAAACCACCGCGCAGAATCTGAGCGAGATCCGCCTCAGCATGCAGAACTCCCGCATCGGCTTCCGCACCGACGCTGACGTCATGGGCGCTCACGTAATCGGCTACATGGAAGCGGACTTCCTCGGAACCAACGACGCCACCAACATCGCGGTAACCAGCAACAGCAACGTGCTGCGGGCGCGGCTCTATTGGGTCGACATTATGAAGGGCGGCTTTGAATTACTGGGCGGGCAAACCTGGAGCCTGCTCACTCCTGGCCGGGTGGGCATTTCCCCTCTCCCCGCTGACGTCTTTTACTCGCAAGATATGGACGTAAACTACCAAGCGGGCTTGTTTTGGGGCCGCATTCCCGAATTGCGTTTGGTTTTCCATCCCTCCAAGCAAGTGGCCCTGGCCTTTGCGCTCGACAATCCTGACCAGTATGTGGGAGGGTCGTCGGGAGGTTCCACAATCACCTTCCCAACGGCGCTCGCCACAGCCTACGCAAGCGAACTTGACGCCGCCGGCGCCACCGGTACGCCGACTCCCAACGTTTCTCCCGATATCATTGCGAAGTTGGCCATCGATCCCGTCAAACAGGTTCACTTCGAAATCGGGGGAGTGGAGAGCAATTTCAAGGTCTGGTACCCCGGCGCCGCCGCCACCGCAACGGCCGCTGCCATTCCCGCCGCCACTTTCACCAACGAGGGCGGGGGCGGCTTCCTGAACTTTCACGTGGAAATATTCAAGGGATTCCGCCTGATGACCAACAACTTCTGGAGCGACGGCGGAGGCCGGTTTATTTTTGGCCAAGCGCCCGATCTGGTGGTCAACGCCAACGGATCCGTCTCCCCGCTCCACAGCGCCTCCACGGTGACGGGCTTCGAGTTTACGCACAAGAACACTCTGATCTTTGGCTATTACGGCGGGATATACGCGTCACGCTCCGTGGTCATCGATACCACCGGGAAGCCGGTCGGCTATGGCTATACCGGTTCGTCGAGCAGCCAAAACCGCGCCATCCAGGAGCCTACAATCGGCTTCAACCAGGCCGTCTTTAAGCATCCGAAGTACGGGGCCGTCAACATCATCGGGCAGTACTCGTACCTCACGCGCAGCCCCTGGTACACGGCCGTAGGCATGCCCAAGAACGCAATTGACAACATGGTGTTCCTCAACCTGCGCTACACGCTGCCAGGCTCGGCCCCGACGATCGGCAAGTTTGCGCGCTAGGGCGGGATTTGACGATTGTCGATTGAGAGTTGAAGGCGACGGGCGACTGCAATGCTCGCCGATCGAATAACGACATGACAATCGGCAATCGTCCATCGAAAACCGGCCATCAAACGTCACGCCAGCAGATGAACGGGGCCTCGAGCGGGACCGAGGCCCCTTCCTTATACGGCACCGCGCGTGGAGTGTATTCGCCGGCCGGACGAGTGGCCGGGACGCTTGCGACATAAAGGTAGGCGTTGGCCGATCCCACTAAGGGCTCACCCCGCTGCATGGGTTGCCGAAAGGGTTCGCCGCCGTCCGGACCGTTCGCGTAGAGTTCCACGCGCACGGCTTCGGGATTGAGGCCGGCGAGGTACACTTGCACCTGGAAGACGTACCGGTCACCTTGCCGATCGCTGGTGAGTGATCCAAATCGGACTCTGGGCCAATTCTTGGCCAATTCCCCTTGCCATTGGAGTATGTTCTCCGCCAGCCGACCTCGGTCCGCGGCCCGCTGCTCGTAGGCCGCCGCCGCGGGCAAGTAGTGCTTTTCCGTATACTCGTGCAGGACGCGGATAGTGGAGAAGATGGGCGTCAGGGTGGCCATGCTTTTGCGCATCCGGGCCACCCAGGCCTGAGGAATACCTCTTTCATCCCGCGTATAGAAAGCGGGAATGACTTCCCGCTCGAGAAGATCGTAGAGGCTTTCAGCCTCAACAGCATCCCAGGCGGGATCGTGGTCATGTTCCTTGCCGTCGCCGAGGGCCCAGCCGACTTCGGGCGAATACGCTTCCGCCCACCAGCCGTCCAATTCGGACAGATTCAGTCCGCCGTTCACCAGCACTTTCATGCCGCTGGTGCCGCTGGCTTCCCAAGGACGCCGGGGCGTGTTCAACCAGACGTCCATCCCTTGTACCAACTGCTCGGCCATCAGCATGTCATAGTCGCTGAGAAAGACGGCGTGGGAGCGCACCTCGGGCCGGCGCACAAAGCTCACCCATTCCCGCACCATATCTTGTCCGGCTCCGTCCTGGGGATGGGCCTTACCGGCCAGGATCAACTGGACCGGCTGCTGGGAGTTGGTCAGAATTCTTACTAGCCTAGCAGGATCGTGGAGAAGCAGATTGGGCCGCTTGTAGGTGGCGAAACGCCGCGCGAAGCCGAGGGTGAGCGTGTCAGGATCGAGGATGCGTTCGGCGCGCGCCACCTGTTCGGCGGAAACACCCTGGCTGATCAATTGCCGGTGCAGCCACTTGCGAACGTAGGCAATCAGCGAGCGGCGCGCCTCGGCCCGCAATTGCCAAAGCCCGGAATCGCTGATCTGGGCAAAATCGCCTTCGATCTCTTTCGCCGTCAGTCGCCAGCTCTCCTTCCCGCAGGCATCGTGCCAGACGCGGTCCGCGAAAGCCGAATCCCAGGTGGGCGTATGAACGCCATTGGTGACGTGGCTGATCGGGACTTCGCGTTCCGGCCAGCGGAAAAACAGGCCCTGAAAAATCCGCCGGCTCACCTCGCCGTGGAGCCGGCTCACGCCGTTCACGGCGCCGCTGCCTCGCATGGCCAGATACGCCATGTTGAACGCTTCGCCCGAGTCATTCCCGTCTCGCCGGCCCAAAGCCAGCAAATCGCGAAACGGAATCGAGAGACGCTCTTCGGCGTAGCTCTTGAGGTACTTCGCCATCAATTCGGGTGCAAAGCGGTCGAAGCCGGCGTCCACCGGCGTATGCGTCGTAAACAAGTTCCCCGCCCGGGTCACCGTAAGGGCGATATCGAAGGGCTGTTGATGGGCTTTCATGTAGGACCAGGCGCGCTCGAGCACCGCGAAGGCAGCGTGGCCCTCGTTCAGATGGCAGACTTCGGGATCGCGGCCCAGAATGCGCAGCAGCCGCCATCCCCCGATGCCCAGCACAATCTCCTGCTTGAGGCGCAGTTCCTGGCCGCCTCCGTAAAGCTCGCTGGCGATGCCGCGGTGGGAAGGGATATTGGCGGGGTCGTTGGTGTCGAGGAGGTACAGCGTGACCCGGCCTACTTTCACTTCCCAGGCGCGCAGCCAGAGCTGAAAACCCGGAAAGGCAAGTGGAAAGCGCACCCACTCGCCGTTCGTCTCGCGCACCGGCGCGATGGGCAACTGCCCCGGGTCATTAAACGGATAGAGCGCCTGCTGGTTGCCTTGGGCATCGATCTCCTGCCGGAAATAACCCTGCTGAAAGAGCAAACCTACGCCCACCACCGGAGCCCCTAGATTGCTGGCCGCCTTGAGCTGGTCGCCCGCCACGTTGCCCAGCCCGCCGGAATAAATCGGCAGAGCTTCACTCAACATGAATTCCATGCTGAAGTAGGCAATCGTCTTGAGGGGGGCGTCGGGGTACGTCTGCTCGAACCAGCCGGCCGGCTGATAGGCCGCGCGGTTCCTCTCGAAGATTGCCTGGGCCAGTTGTTGAAAACCCGGGTCGTTGGTCGCCTCGCGCAATTTTTCGCGAGAGACCGTCTGCAAGACAAACCAGGGATTTCGCGTCAGTTCCCACAGTTCAGGATCAAGCCGCTCCCAAAGCTCGTCGGCGACATGATTGTAGGACCAGCGCAGGTTGAGAGCGACCTCGGCGAGCATATCGGACGTCTGGCTAGCCGAAGGCAGGTCAGAACCGAGAGAATTGCTCATGCTGGGCTCCTTCCGGCCGACCACAACCGCCACTTTCCTCCCCCTTCATCCGAGGAGGGTTTGGCAATGCGAGGCTTGTGTAGCCCCCCGGAATTCGCCGCCAGGGGGACCCTGAGGTCACAAGTTTCGGTTCGTTTTCCGCAAAATGAATGGTTTGTGGGTGCATTTTAGGGTCAATTTTGGGTTCGTTTTGGGTTCGTTTTCGAGCTCCGTTCCTTTGTTTTCAATGACTTCTTAGCTTCGTTCCCACGATTTTTCATTTTTTGTATTTTGCTGGCTTCTCAACTTGCCGGTGCCCGTGCGCACTGCCTCGTGGCTCGAGGAGTGGCCGCGCCACCTGCGACAGTTTGTCCATAAAACCAACACAGATATAGGCTATCATAAGCGTCGGGGTTTGTCAAGCAAAAAATGCAGCAAAAAATGCAGCGACAAAAAAAGACGCCCCCGTGGCCGACTTCGTTGCCGGGAAGGCGCGCGGCGTCGACGGGGCCGTGCTCAGTCGAACCTGGCATCGTCGGCCGAGGGTCCGTAGATCGCCGGCACCGGCAGGTTGTTGAGGCGCAGGTAAACGGTGAGCTGACCTCGGTGATGAGCCAGGTGCGCGAACACGTCGCGCAGCACGACGTGGCGCGGCTCTTCGCTAACTACCTGGCCTCGGACGAGCAGCCGCCAAGGCTTCATTAAATGATCATCGGTGGTGCTCGCAAGCGCCTGGCGAGCCTCCGCAGCGCCCTGCTCGAGGGCCCGGGTGCGTTCCGCGGTGGTGCCTGGCGAGCGCTGGCCGGAGCTCGAACCACCGCCCGGCGGGCTCAGATCCAGATCATCCCGATGTATGATCATTGCCACCCAGGAAGGCATCTGTGCAACCAGGTTGGCGAGGCGGCCCAGCGACATCGACTTCTCGTGCGGCTTCCAGTCGTCAAGCCCCTCGGGCGTGCGCTCCAGGGCGCGGCGTGTGCGTTTGGCTTCCGCCTCCAGTTGTGCGAGGAACAGCTCCGTCATCAGCATCGTGATTTCTATCTCCTTCCTATCTTGACGATGAGTCGCGTGCCCAAATGTTTGATGACTTTCGGTTAGGTTTCGGTGCTCCTCAAACCACGGTATCGAGCGCCCCCGGCTGCCGGCTTGGGACGCTGCACATCGAAAACCCCACCGCCCATTCCACCCAGAGGAGTTCAGCCTTAGGATGATAACCGGGCTCAGCATCGAGAACCGAAATCCCGAATGATTACCACCGGGCCACGCCTCAGCCTGAATGGAATGCTCCTAAGGGGGGGCTCACCTGAAGAGCTTGTTAAATAGCACCAGTGGCGGGAAGGGGATTTATCTCCAGGTATCGAAAGCAAGCGGCTAATGCTCCAATTCGGTGTATACTTTTTACCGGGTATTTCCCAAAAAAGGAGTTCGGTAAACATGCCGTCCGAAGAAGGCTTCGACGCTGACGCGACCTCTGCCCTGGATGAAGGTGGTCTGGGGACGGTGATTGGCCGCTATCAGCTAGTCCAGAGAATCGGAGAAGGCGGCATGGGCGAGGTCTGGCTGGCGGAGCAAAAAGAACCGGTGCGGCGCCGGGTGGCGCTAAAGGTGGTCAAGGCCGGGATGAACACGCGCGAGGTGATGGCGCGCTTTGAGTCGGAGCGCCAAGCGCTGGCTTTGATGGACCATCCCGCCATCGCCAGGGTATTGGACGCCGGTTCCACGGCGCAGGGTGTGCCGTATTTCGTCATGGAGTACGTAGCAGGCGGTATTCCCATCACTGTCTACTGCGACGACCATAGACTCACCATCCGCGAACGGCTTGAACTGTTCA
>Ga0187782_10001274_pt1 | contig 18156 bp, 14 predicted proteins | sample 0715_SJ02_MP15_2_FD_132454 | JGI IMG/M metagenome (GOLD analysis project Ga0187782, IMG submission 132454) | Tropical peat soil microbial communities from peatlands in Department of Meta, Colombia - 0715_SJ02_MP15_20_MG | ecosystem: Environmental > Terrestrial > Soil > Wetlands > Peat | place...
CTTTCCGGCGATTAAATGCGTCTCGCTTTCCATCACCGTGTCGATGATCTTCAGATGATTGGCCTTCAGAGAACTGCCCGTCTCCGTCACTTCCACAATCGCGTCGGCCAGCATGGGCGGCTTCACTTCCGTCGCGCCCCAACTAAACTCCACCTTCACGTTCACGCCCTTCGCGGCAAAGTAGCGCCTGCTCACTTCAACAAGCTCTGTAGCGACGATCTTGCCCTCCAGGTCCTCGGCCTTCTCATAGCCGCTCCCTTCGGGCACTGCCAGCACCCAGCGCACCTTGCGGCGGCTTTGCTTGGCATAGGTCAGCGTCGTAACGCTCTCCACCTCCAGCCCGCTCTCCACCACCCAGTCGATGCCTGTCAGTCCCGCATCCAGCACGCCGTGATCGACGTACCGCGCCATCTCCTGCGCGCGAATCAGCATGCACTCGATCTCGCCGTCGTCGATTTGCGGAAAGTACGACCGTCCATCGGCGTAGACATTCCAACCCGCGCGTTTGAAGAGCGCAATCGTCGCATCCTGCAAACTGCCTTTGGGGATTCCGAGTCTCAGCCTGTTAGCCACGGCCCACCCCCGCGCTTAGCGCGATAGGCCGCGTAAAGCAGCTCACCGTGCCCTCGTGGCAAACAAGGCCGTCGCCCTCCACCTCCACGCGAAACAACAGCGTATCGTTGTCGCAGTCGGTGGCACTGGAAATCACGCGCAGCCGGTTGCCGCTCGTTTCGCCCTTCATCCACAGCTTCTGGCGAGTGCGGCTCCAGAACGTCACAAAACCCGTCTCCCGCGTCTTGGCGTAACTCTCCGCATTTAAAAAGCCCAACATCAGCACCTCGCCGGTTCGCGCGTCTTGAACGATTCCCGGCACAAGGCCATCCATCTTGTCAAAATCGATTGCTGCTCCTCTTTCGCTCATCTCATTTCCTGTCTCAGGTTGATTTCTCTCCAAACATGAAAAAACCCTCCAGCGTCAGTCGCCGGCGGGCTCGGTCCTTCTTCTCGTATCTGGCCTTCTTAGCTTAGGCCATCGCAGTCCGCCGGAATGGTTGTCCCATGATGATGATGGCCGTGATGGCGGAGGCTCTGCATCTATTTCCACGCTACGGGCAAACCCCGCATGGTGTCAAATACTTCTTATAGCCCCGCTTGGAGGACGATTTCCCATGCCCAATTACGGCCTCTCGGACCGCCCATTGACGTTCACCTGCGAGCGCAACATGCAGGCCTCGCCTGATGCGCTATTTCGCGCCTGGACCGAACAGTTCGACCGCTGGTTTGCCGCTCCTGGCTCTGTATCGATGCAGCCGCAAGCCGGCGTACCCTTCTTCTTCGAAACCGAATTCGAGGGCCGCCGGCATCCCCACTACGGTCGCTTTCTTCGCCTCGAGCATCCCCGGCTTGTCGAACTCACATGGCTGACCGCCGCAACAAAAGGCGAAGAAACCGTGGTGACCGTCGAATTCAGTTCGAGCGGCGCCGGCTCATTGCTCCGCCTTACACATGCCGGCTTTCCTGACGAGGAATCGAAGACTCGCCATCAAGATGCATGGCCTCGCGTGCTGGCACACCTCGACGAATGCACCAAGGACAGCTCATAATCTTTCATCGTTGCTAACCTCTTCGGTTCGCGTGCAAACCTGTTCGCGGAGCCTTGCGATCGGTGAAATTGAGGCAGAAAATGAAGCGATGCAAAGAAGAACCGGATTCGCGGCCGCGTTTCTTGTCATGCTGGCTTTCTGTTTTGCGATCGCTGCGCCTGCCGTTCAAGGCGTTCCGCCCGCGCCGCAATCTTTATCGAAGCCGGAATCGATTCCCCCTCCGGAAGATCGCATCGACATCAACCACGCAAGCATCGATGAGCTTCTTAAAGTCCCAGGGATCACGCGCAGTTGGGCTGGGCGGATTGTGCGTTTCCGGCCCTATCGAACCAAGCAAGACTTGCTCGACAATGGAGTACTGCCCAGCGGCGTCTACGACCGCATCAAGGATCGCATCATCGCGCACCACGATAAATAAATAGCTTCCCGCGCCTAGCCCGGCATTCCCGGTCCCTTTAGGTTTCTCCACACAGCCCGATTGAATTCACGTGCATTCTCGCCTCGCGTTCGCCGGGCAGGTACACTGTCCTCGATAGCGGCTCTACAGTTTGCTGCGCTTTGAGGCTGCGGATTCGAGGCTGTGTTCTTCTTGCACACAAGCCTGACAGCCTGGGTCGGGGTCGCATCAAACTCTAACCGATCACAGGAGCGATAGCCGTGCAAACAAGAATTCAGGGCACCACCATGCCGGTGCTTGAAGTCGAGCTCGATCCCAATGAAGCCGTGTTTTCCGAAAGCGGAGAGCTTTCCTGGATGACCGCTTCCATCCAAATGACCACGCACACGCAGATGGGCGGGGGCGGTGGGCTCTTTGGCGTACTTAAGCGCGTCGCCGGCGGCGGCAGCATCTTTATGACCGAGTACCGCGCCTATCAGTATCCCGGAGTAGTTTCGTTCGCCACCAAGGTTCCCGGCCACATCGTTCCGGTGGAGCTGGGCCAAGGGCCCGAATACATGGTGCACCGGCACGGCTTCTTGTGCGCCACGCCTCAGGTCGCTATCTCGGTCGGCTTTCAGCAATCTCTGGGCGCGGGCATCTTCGGCGGCGACGGATTCCTGCTGCAGCGCGTCGGCGGCGTGGGCACTGCGTGGCTCGAGCTCTCAGGCGAACTCATCCAGAAGACCCTCGCTCCCGGCGAACTGCTGCGTGTGCACCCGGGCCACGTGGGCGCGTTTCAATCTTCGGTTGGTTTCCAGATCGCCATGGTACCCGGCATCAAAAACATGATCTTCGGCGGCGATGGCATCTTTCTGGCCGAGTTGATGGGTCCCGGTGCAGTGTGGTTGCAAACCCTCCCGATTTCGCGCCTGGCGCACCAGATCGGCGAATACCTGCCGCACAACGACGCACGCTCGGCCACGCCGGCGGCGATGGGCGGCGGCTTGCTCGGCGGAATTGTCGGCTCCATTCTGAGCGGCGACCAGTAATTGGCTTCACTGACTAAAAACAGCGCGCCAGCCAAATCAAGCATCTGAGCCACATAGCTTTGAATCGCCGGCCGCTGCGAGACCCGGGCGCACGGCACGCACCAACGCAGGCGCCGAAATCAACGCCATCGCCCCCGTCGCTTTGTCGACTCGCCGATTTCAAACTTATGTGCAAGGATCGTTCCGCATGACCCAGCCCTTCGAGCCACAACCCAGCGTTCGCGTCCACATCGTATTCGTTTTTGCTTTAGCCCTGGCCCTTTACATCGCATGGATTGTCCGCGGTGTTCTCGTGTTGCTCTATGTCTCCGCACTTTTCGCCGTCGTACTCATGCCCATTGTGCGTGGCACGTCGCGGATTCGCATCGGTCGTCGAATGCCGTTCCAGGGCTCGGTGGCAATCCTCTTTCTTTTTTTGGTTATAGCCGCCGTTCTCACGGGATTCGGATTCCTGGCCTTTCCGCCCGTCATTCGCGACCTGCAGGCTCTTAGCGGCGAAATGCCAACGCGCGTTCCCGCTCTGCTTTCCAAACTCTCCCAGGCTCCTTTCGCCGAGCGCCTCGGCTTCGACTCCGACGAGATTATTTCTCGCATTCAAGGCTCTCTTAGCCACGCGGCGGCCTATGTGTTGGTCTCGATCAGGGATTGGGCCGGCGCAATCGCCCAGGTTATCGCCGGCTTCGTGCTCACTCTTTACTTTATGATTGAGGGGGATACGGCCTACCACTGGTTTTTGTCTTTTCTTCCACGACAGCCTCGCCGAAGGCTGGATGAGACGCTGCAGCGCGCAGCCCTTCGCATGGAAAAGTGGCTGGTCGGGCAAGCCAGTCTCATGCTCATTCTCGGAATTGCTAGCACCATCGTCTATCTATCACTCAACGTTCGTTACGCCTATGCACTCGGCGTGCTCGCCGGCCTGCTCAATGTGGTTCCCGTGCTTGGGGCCGCTATCTCCATCGTGCTCGCGCTCCTCGTCGCAGCCATCGACTCGTGGGGCCGCGTACTCGGCGTTGCCATTTTCTATTTCGTCTATCTTCAGATTGAAAATACCTATCTCGTCCCGCGCATTATGCGGAACCGCGTAAACCTTCCCGCGCTTGGCATCTTTGCCGCCCTTCTGCTGGGCTCCGCTTTGGCTGGCATCGTGGGAGCCATGGTCGCTATCCCCACCGCCGTCCTTGTTTCAGCGCTGGCGGACGAATATCTCGTACGCAAGGACGGCGCGTAGAGCAGGGGCCAGGCCCGCCGCGCCTTCGACGAACCAATGTACGCCTTCACGCCGCCGGCGCGCGCATGGATTCGAGTGCCGCCGTCAAATCGCTGGCCAAGGCTTGTTGTGCTTCGGGCTTGAGCTTCTCTCCCTGGCTGGTCAGATAGAACACATCGATGGCCGTTTCGCCTTCGGTGTCGATCAACGCCACGGTAATGTTGCACTGATGCGTGCTCAGAGTGAGCGCAATCTGGCGGAGCAAACCCGGCAGATCCTGCGCCACAACCTGCAACACCGTGGAGTGTGTGGAGGATTCCGAATCGAATTCGAGCTTCGTGGGAACTTCAACTTTCAGATTGTTCGGATGATTAAGGTGGCGCCTGGCGTCGAGCAGTTGCTGCACCGAAATCCTTTGCGCCACAACGTCGTAGACGTTTGCCATAAAGCGCTCTTTCTCGCTCGGGTTCAGCTCTATGGTGCGAAAGACATCCGAAAAGTGGAAGCTGTCGACAATCACTCCGGCGTCGTTCGAGTACGCACCGGCGCGGATAATGTTCATTCCCCATGCAGCCAGCACGCCTGCCACGTCGGCAAACAGCCGCGTGCGATCGCGCGTAATCACAGTCAGATCGAAAAGTTGGCGGACGGGGCGCAGATCGAGTTGCACCGGATCCCGATCGAGGTTGAGAGCCATCTGGAAATGATGGCGAATCTGTTCCGGCAGGCGAGTCTGCAGGTATCGCTGCGGAAGCCCTTCCAGAAATTGCCTGAGGGCTTCGTGCTGCGCGGCTGGAACCATGGAGCGAATGCGGTTGAGCAGCGTGGGATCGATTGCAGCGTGATAGCGCGTCTCGTCGACCGACCGATCCATGTAGTTCGACGTGGACATATAAAACTGCCAGAGGTTTTCGGCTTTCCAGGGAGTGAGCGCGTCGGGGTTCACGGCCTTGATGTCGGCAAAGGTCATGATGGTGAGCATCTTCAGTAACTGCGGGTTGCCGATCTTCTCAGCGAATGCGCGCACGTTTTCGAGATCGAAAATGTCGCGCCGCATGGCTGCGGACATTTCCAAATGAAGTCGAATGAGCTTGAGGATCGATTCGCGCTCCTCCGCGTCGAAGTCCAGCCGCGCCAGAAAGCTGTCGGCCAGTTCCACACTCTGCACCGCATGCTCGCCGTTCCGGCGCCCTTTGCCGGTATCGTGCAGCAGGAGCGCCAGAAAGAAGAGATCGAGGCGATCGATCTCGGGCAGCAGCTGTGCCAGTCGCTGCTCGTGCTCGTTGGCGGGCTGGCGAAGCCCGTGCACATTGTCGATCACCAGAAAAGTATGCTCGTCCACGGTGTAGCGGTGGTAGCTATCGCGGATCACCAGCGCATCGATTCCGTGGAATTCGGGAATCAGCATCTCCAGCACGCCAAGTGCGTGCATGGTCCTCAAAGCGTGAGCGGCGTGAGGTCCGACCAGAACTTCGCGCAATGCGTTCCACAAATAGGGTCCTTCGGGAATGGAAATCGCAAGGACCGGCAGCGCGTCGGTGATGCGATCTTCGGCAGCTTGCGAAAGGGTGTAACCGTGCGTGGCCATCAGTGAAAAGACACGAAGGATTGCCGCTGTATCGTTGAACTGCGCGCCAGGCTGAATGTCGATGCGGCCCTGGTCGAGCAGAAACTCGGTTCCGGCGATGGGCGTGCGGCGTCGCCGGAATTGGCGATAGAAACTCACCGGCGCAGGCAGGTGTTCCATCAGCAACGCGGCGCGCCGATAAATGACCCGCGCATGCCGGTAATACGTGCGCATCCAATAGGAGGGATCGGCGGTGCCCCGAGTTTCGAGGCCAATCGAACGCGCGGCGGCCTCATCCTGCGATTGCCAGTCAAGCGTGTTGTCGTCGCGCCCGTGGCGGAAATGCAGAAAACATCGCGCCGCCGCGAGAAAATCGAAGGCCGCTTCTGCGTCGCCGCGAGCGCTTTGGAACACACCGCCGCGCTGCCGCGGCCATTCCTTGGTTTCCTTCAAATGGAACAGCACCGCAAACCAGACCGCGAGGTGATAATCGCGCAACCCGCCCGGGCACTCTTTCAAATTCGGCTCCAGATGAAAGATCGTATTCCCGTATTTCGAGTGGCGGGCTCGGGCAATTTCGCTGAGCTTTTGCGTAATACCGTTCCACTCGCTCAACACGAGACCGGGAAAGGTGACCTGGTGAAGCTGCTGATAGAGCGGAAACTGTCCGGCCAAAAAACGGCGATCGAGGGTGGCCAGCGTGAATTCGAGGTTGTCGGGATCGAAGCGTCCTGCTTCCTTCACCGTTCGCGAGCTGGGACTGGCGCGCAAGCCGATGTCCCACATGCCCTGGATGATCGCCCGAACCGCCTCGGACGAATGCTCCTCGGTCTTGTCGTCGGCGAACGCAAAAAGCACATCGATGTCGGAGTAAGGAAAGAGATCCTTACGTCCGTAGCCACCCAAGGCCAGCAGTGCGACGTTCTGAGTGGGCAGATCGGCAAAGGCCCGCCGCCACATCTCGATCAGAATTCGGTCCACAACCGCCGATCGCCGCCGGATCGCGGCCGTGCCGTCGCCGGTGCGCTCGCAGGTCTGGCGCACCAGCGCCATCTCCTTGAGATACTGCTCCCGAAGATCGTCAACCGCCACAACCACTGAGTTCATAGGATTGTTTGCTTGGCCTGCTGCCGCGCGAAGGAATTGTTACCAGCATAAGCGATCCCGGCGGGAAGTGAGGGAGCATGTCTTCTATCTCGCCAGGACGGATAAAACCTGCAAACCACTTCGCAAAAAATTGCCGCTTCGCGCAAAAGGAAAATCGTGCAAAGCCGCCGATTGCGGCTATCGCGGAAAGGGCACGAACTTATCCGTGCAGGAAGCAGGATTTCCTTCGGCCGGCGTCCCCTTAATCGTCGAATCGCCGTAAGTCGAATCCCTGCCCGCCTGCAGTTCCAGGTTAGTCGGTCGGGGGCCCAGGGCGAGGTCGGTGTGGTCCACTTCGTAGGTGTACTTCGCCTCATCGGTAATCTGCACAGCGTCCAGCGTCGCCGCAATCCGGTGCGTCTTGTCGAAACCATTGAACGTGATTTTGCCTCCGCCCGAAATCCTCACGTTGCGCAGCGTAATGTCGCGCATCGTAGGCGGCGAGTCGCCGGTAAGCGTCCCAGCAGCCGAGTACGCCGCGTCGAGCGTGATGGGATTGGGCGAGTTACGGATGCACACATCGTCGTACACCACATCCTCGGTCAGTCCCCCACGCGAGCCATTCGACTTGATACGGATTCCGTTGTCCGGGCCATCCAGAGAAAGATCGAAGACGCGAATTGTGTTCACGCCGCCGCTGGTCTCGCTGCCGATCGACATGCCGTGACCCCAATAAAAATGGCTATGATTCACCGTCACGTTGGCCGCACCGCCCGGGCCGCCTTTAATTGCCACGTTGTCGTCGCCGGTCCGAATGTAGCTATAGGCAATCGTGATGTTCTTCGAGCCGTTTCCTGGATCGATCCCGTCCGTGTTTCGTGCCAGCCGCTGCGGGGTATCGATGCGCACGCCCCACGCCGTAAATCCGTCGCCGTGATTGTACGCAACGTGGAAATTCGGCGAGTTTTTCAGCGTGACCCGGTAAAGGGTAAAGTTGTCGGAGTAATCGGCGACGATCAAGCGCGGAACCTGCTGGATTCCGCCCGTGCGCGCCTGCTCCGCCAGGTCCCACCACGAGTACTGCGAGCCGAGCATCTTTTCTCCGCCGCGCCCATCGATCGCCCCATCGCCCATAATCGCGGCACCTGGTGCGTGTTCGATGGAGATGAGTGGCTTGCAACGGCGCGGGCCGGGTTCGCGGTTGACCCCGCCGCAACTGCCCGGGGAGACTGCGTATAGTGCCGGATCTCTCGAGGCAAACAGCGTCACGCCGCGCCCGACGATCAGTGTCACATCGGCTCGCAGCCCCAGGGGGGCGCTCAAAAAGGCGTTATCGGTCTCGTTTACGCGGAGCAGCACGGCCCGCCCCTTGCCGCACTTGTCGATTGCCTTCTGAATGCGCGCGGTGTCGAGTTTCTGCTCGTCGGCGGCGGGGACGGACCCTTCAGTCGCGCGCAATTCGGCGTCGAGCGTGGCGCACAGAGGGGGAAACACCGGTTCGACGACGATACGCGCGTCTTGCGCAGCCGCGCGGGACACAACGCCCAGCGCAGCGGCGAGAACGCAAGCGAGCCTGGGTTTGTGCACGTGGATTCCCAACCTCAGCGATCCGGAGACGAGGCACGCAGAATGCCGTTTTCCCAGGAACCTAGAGAGCGTTTTCGCCGCGCTCGTCATTGCGGATGCGGATAGCTTCATCGATGCGGGTGATGAAGATCTTGCCGTCGCCAATACGGCCGGTGCGGGCGGCGCCCACGATGGCCTGGATCGCTTTTTCCTCGAGATTGTCATTAATCACTATCTCGATCTTCACTTTCGGCAGGAGATCGACGGTGTATTCCCGTCCGCGGTAAAACTCTGTGTGGCCCTTCTGCCGGCCGTGGCCGCGAGCCTCCAGAATTGTCATTCCTTCAATGCCTGCTTCCAGCAGCGCATCTTTCACGGCATCCAATTTCGAAGGCTGGAGAACAGCTTCAATCTTCACCATAAGCAGAATTCCTTGTCCGATAGCGTATCAGGAGAGGGGGCTTTTTGGCCGCTCCCGTGGAAACTTCTTTGGCGGGAAGCCGCCACAGGCACCTGCGCAACAAGTGCGCTAGGTGTTGAAATCATAACCTTCCTCGCCGTGTTGCGAGAGATCGAGGCCCGCGACTTCGTGCTCGGGCGCAACACGCAGACCCACGATCCGGTCCACAACAAACAGCAGAATCAGGGTGCCGGCGATGGAGACTCCCCAAGCCATTCCCACGGCGGCAAGCTGATGAAACATTTGGCGCCAATTTCCATCTATCCAGCCAGTGGGGACTCCTTTGCCGTAGACCGGATTGATGAGGTAGGTGGCGAAGACCCCGGTCAGCAGCGCCCCGAGCGTTCCGCCCGCCCCGTGAACACCGAACGCGTCGAGCGAGTCGTCGTAGCCAAACAGCGATTTCACCTTAAACACCATGAAGGAGCAGAAAAGCCCGGCTGCGAGGCCGATGATCAAAGAAGACATAGGTTGCACAAAGCCCGAAGCCGGCGTAATAGCCACCAATCCGGCCACTGCCCCGGAAATCGCGCCCAGCGCCGTGGGCTTGCCGTTGTGCAGCCACTCGAAGATGGTCCAGCCTATGGCCGCTGCCGCGGTGGCAAAGTGGGTGTTGACAAACGCACTCGTTGCAAGGGAGTTGGCCGCCACGGCGCTGCCGGCATTGAATCCGAACCATCCCACCCACAGCAAACACGCGCCTGTGAAACTGAGCACCATGGAGTGCGGCGGCATGGCCGTGCTGGGATAGCCGATGCGCTTGCCTAAATACAGCGCGCAAATGAGCGCGGAAACTCCGCTGGTGATGTGGACCACTGTTCCACCGGCAAAATCGAAGCTGGGAATATGATTGCCTGCAGAGTTGAATAGGCCTCCCACTCCCCACACCATGTGCGCCATCGGACAATACACGAGCAGCGACCAGAGTGAAAGAAACACCGCCATCGAACTGAACTTCATGCGCTCGGCAAACGCGCCGGTGATCAGCGCCGGCGTGATGATGGCGAACATGAGCTGGTAGATCATGTAGGTCTGCTCGGGGATGGTGGGAGCGTAGTCGGGATTCGGGGTAAGCGGCACTCCGCGCAGGAATAGGTGCTCGAATCCGCCGATGAATGCGTTGCCATGGCCGAAGGCCAGCGAATAACCGACGATTGCCCAAAGAATGCTCACCAATCCCATCATGGCGAAGCTCTGCATCATGGTGCCCAGGATGTTCTTCTTGCGCACCAGGCCGCCGTAAAACAGCGCCAAGCCGGGGCCGGTCATCAGCAGCACCAGCGCCGCCGAGGTCAGCATCCACGCGTTGTCTCCCGCCGACTGCGCACTCGCCGTTGCCGTTTGCGAATCGTGCACGGCCTGCTCCAGTGCGGCAATTCGCGCCTGCGTATCTGAGCCGGCAGCTTGTTGAGCCATCGCCCCGGCCGGCAGGACCAGAAACAAAGATATACAAAGCAGCTTCATTGCTCTACGGCACATAGGTCTTCCACTCCCATGTTGCACAGTCAGTCAGGCGCCATGCAACGCGGCGGAATATCGGCCGCCGTTCCGGATGAAATGCACGGGGATCACGCTACGCCGGTGTTATGAGGCTGTGTGCGTTTGGACCGGCGCGTCAGCAAGAATCTTCGAGCAAACAGCCAGGCAAGGCTCACGCCTTCCCCCTCTGAGAGGTTTTGTTAGCTCAAATATTCCATGCAACGTATAAGGATCTCATGAAGAAACAGAAATCACTATGGATTCCTTACAAGGACTGTGCTGCGGATTCGACGTGTGCAGTGGGCTTGAATGGATGCCGCGGCCGCCGCGTCGGGGAAAGACCCTGCATGCGCTGCGGCGTTGGGAAATACCGTGATCTAAAGGGCAACTTCTCCGCGCTCGTCGTTGCGGATGCGGATGGACTCGTCCACTCGGCTCACAAAGATCTTGCCGTCGCCGATTCGACCCGTGCGCGCGGCCCCCAGAATCGCCTCGATCACCTTGTCCTTCAGTTGGTCGCTCGTTACGATCTCCAACTTGATCTTCGGGAGCAGATCGATGGTGTATTCGCGGCCGCGATAGAACTCCGTGTGGCCTTTCTGACGGCCGTGCCCCCGCGCCTCAAGAATCGTAATCCCCTCGATGCCTGCTTCAAGCAGCGCTTCCTTCACTGTGTCGAGTTTCGTAGGTTGGATAATAGCTTCGATCTTGACCATGTGTCGCTTCCTCGTCCTTCCGTACCTCCGGCCTGCTTCGCGTATCGCGGCCGGCTTCGCATCATGCGTTGAATTCGTAACCTTCCTCGCCGTGCTGCGAGAGGTCCAGCCCTGAAACTTCATCGGCGGCAGAGACCCTCAGGCCCAGAATCTTGTCGACGGCAAAGAGCAGAACCAGAGTACCAACCACCGCAATCGACCATCCCACCGCAACAGCAACGCCTTGGTTCAGTATCTGATGCCAATTTCCGTCAATTGCGCCCGTCGGTCGTGGCTGCCCGCTCGCATCGCGGCCAAAGGCGGCATTGATGACGCTTGAAGCAAAAACGCCCGTCAGCAGAGCGCCAATCGTGCCGCCGATCCCGTGCACGCCAAATGCGTCGAGCGAATCGTCGTATCCAAAGACCCTCTTGATTTTGAGGACCATAAACGAGCACGCAAGACCTGCGATGCCGCCGATCGCCAGAGCAGACATGGGTTGAACAAACCCCGATGCCTGAGTTATTGTCGCCAGCCCTGCTACAGCGCCTGAGATCGCGCCTAGCGCGGTCGGCTTTCCGTTATGAATCCACTCCGCGAATGTCCATGTCAAGGCCGCGGCAGCCGCGCCAAACTGCGTGTTGATGAACGCGCTCGTCGCCAGCGGCCCAGCCGACAGCGCGCTGCCCGCGTTAAATCCGAACCAGCCCACCCACAGCAAGCATGCGCCAATGAAGCTCAGAACCATGGAGTGCGGCGGCATGTCCGCGTCCGGATAGCCAATGCGCTTGCCTAGATACAGGCACGTTACCAGCGCGGAGATGCCGCTGCTGATATGGACCACCGTGCCTCCGGCAAAATCCAGGCAAGGCCAGCGGCCGCTCCCCGCATTTAGCACTCCGCCCACGCCCCAGATCATATGCGCCAACGGGCAGTAGACCAGCAGCGACCATAGCGACAGAAACACTGCCATCGAGCTGAATTTCATCCGCTCGGCAAACGCGCCGGTGATCAGCGCCGGAGTAATGATCGCAAACATGAGCTGGTACACCATGAACGTCTGTTCCGGAATCGTGGCGGCGTAGTCCGGATTCGGCGCCAGCGATACCCCGCGCAAAAACAGGTGCTCGAACCCCCCGACGAATCCGTTGCCGTGGCCGAACGCGAACGAATAGCCGACAATTGCCCACAGCACCGTCACCAGGCCCATCATGGCGAAACTCTGCATCATGGTCCCGAGAATGTTCTTGCGCCGCACCAGCCCGCCATAGAACAGCGTCAGTCCCGGCCCGGTCATCAGCAAAACCAACGCCGCCGAAACCAGCATCCACGCGTTGTCGCCGGATGCCTGCGCATCCTTTACTGCCTGCGTAAGCGCGGCGATTTGGGCTTGCGTCGCCGGCGCCGATGCCGGCGCCTGCGCGTTCGCCAGCGCCGGAATTAGAAAGACTGCCGGCAGGATCAAAGAATGAAAGCGATGAATTCGCATAGACTTCAGCTCCATTAGGCTCACAATCTCCGCTCTAGCCGGGTGCCGCTCGTGCCGATCCGTACGGTTGGTGGGCCGTCCAGGCGGGTCTCCTTCCTAGTTGCAATTCCGCGACGCAGAACACACCCTTGCCGTCCCCTGAATTCGGTTGGATTTCGCTTTACAGTCATTTTCCTCAAGACCCTAACTGAACGCAAGCATTTTTCCCATTCCTGATTGGTTTTTTATGGATGATATGCTACGCGATTCGACCCGGCCCAACCGCGCAAGACGCTGAAAATGAAAGGTGGACGGCCCGATTTCGAAGCCTGGACCGCATAACATCGTCGCGCGATTCAAACCGCAAATCATCCCAACCCCCGAAATTGCCAGCTTCGCGCCCACCACCGTAAGCAGGCGTACAATGAAGCCATGGCGGCCTCCACAGAGCAAGACCGCTATCTCTTCGGTTCCCTCGAGAGCAGCGTAAAAAACCGAACCAAGGTTCGTGAAGTGGACTACGGCTACGAAGAGCCGGAAGGTGTCCTTCTCACTTCGCTGGATTTTGCCGTCAACTGGGTGCGCAAAAACTCCGTCTGGCCCATGACATTCGGCTTGGCCTGCTGCGCCATCGAAATGATGTCCATGGGCGCCGCGCGCTTCGACATCGCCCGTTTCGGCGCCGAGGTATTCCGCGCCTCGCCGCGCCAGTCCGACCTGATGATTGTTGCTGGCCGCGTGGCGCAAAAGATGGCTCCTGTCCTCCGACGCCTCTACGACCAGATGCCCGAGCCCAAGTGGGTCATCTCCATGGGCGCCTGCGCCACTTCGGGCGGCGTCTTCAACAACTACGCCCTCGTGCAGGGCGTCAATCAGGTCGTTCCCGTCGATGTCTATGTCCCCGGCTGCCCGCCGCGTCCGGAGCAACTCATCTACGCCATCTCGCTTCTCCAGGAAAAAATCCAGCACGAGCCGCGCAGCCTGCTTAAAACCCTAAACGTGGGATGAACGATTTACCCTAAAGCTCAGCCGCTTACCCGAAAAACGGCGAACGAGGATTGGCTGCGTCCTGATGTTCCCCGCTTCGGAAACACGCCCAACTTCTTCGCTTTTCGCTCCCGCCGTGTCTATTCTTGATAGGGATGTCATTGAAGAGCCTAATGGTTTCGTTGAGCCATTTGCCGCGCAATTGCCCAAGATCGCGCCGCGCCGCGGGTCGTATCCGCCTTTTTGTCCTTTCTCTGCCTCTGCTGTTCGCCTCGGTCTCTTTCGCACAGGATTCCTGGACCGTCGCCGGCCCGCCGGGCGGTGACGCGCGCGCCATTGCTTCATTCCCCGGCCAACCCAACCACCTCCTGCTGGGCACCACCAACAGTTGGCTCTACGAATCCGCGGACGAAGGCGCAAGCTGGCGCCGCCTCGCAAAACTCGATCCCGAGGACGGCTTCGTTCTCGACAGCATCGTGGTCGATGCTGCGGATCCCGCTACGATCTACGTCGGCGCATGGAAAAACTCCGACGACGGCGGACTGTGGATCAGCCATGACCTGGGCCGCAATTGGACCGAGCCGGCGCAATTCAAGTCGCAACCGGTCCACTCGCTTGTGCAAGCGCCCTCTGAACCCCATATTCTCGTCGCCGGAACGCTCGAGGGGGTCTTTCAATCGAGCGACGGCGGCGTCACCTGGGCCCAGATCAGCCCGCCCGACAACCGCGAGATCCACGAAATCGAATCGCTCGCCATCGACCCAAAGGATCCCAACGTTATCTACACCGGAACCTGGCACCTGCCCTGGAAGACCACCGACAGCGGCAAAACCTGGCACAACATCAAACAGGGCATCATCGAGGATTCCGACGTCTTCTCCATCGTCGTCGATCCCGAGCACACGCACACCGTTTACTTGAGCGCCTGCAGCGGCATTTACAAGAGCGTCAACGCCGGCCTGCGTTTCAGAAAGATTCAAGGCATCCCTTCTGAAGCCCGGCGAACCCGCAGTCTCATGCAAACGGCTGAAGACCGCCAGGTCGTCTACGCCGGAACCACCGAGGGCCTCTACAAAACCGTGGATGGGGGAAAGACCTTCAAGCGCATGACCGATGCCGACGTCGTGGTGAATGCGGTCTACGTCGATCCCGGGGATTCCAACCGCGTGCTGCTGGCCACCGATCGCGGCGGCGTGCTCGCGAGCCAGGACGGGGGCGCCACTTTCGCTCCATCGAACCAGGGAATCTCCGAACGCAAGATCGCAGCCCTTCTGGTCGACAGCACAAATCCCAACTGCCTTTACGCCGGAGTCGTCAACGATAAAAAATACGGCGGAGTGTTCCGCTCGATTGACGGGGGTGCTCATTGGGAGCAGTTGGGCCCCGGCCTCGACGGCCGGGACGTCTTCGCGCTCGCTCAAACGAAAGATGGAACGATCGTCGCCGGAACTGGCAGCGGCATCTTCGTGCTCGGCGCCCCCGCGGCCGATTCTCTCTCAACCTCTTCACGCGCCGAAGACCCACCTCCAGGCGACGTGTCGCCTGCTGAGCTCTATGCCGCGCTTTCAGGCGGGGGATCGCCTGCTGCCCTTAACGCCGCTCTCACGTGGCAGCCACGAAATACTATCGCCAACACCATTGCCAAGGTCTCCACGGAAACTCCTCGCGGAACGCGCGTCAATGTCGAAAAGCAAGTCAAGGCTGCCGTAATCGAATTGCAGACTCGCGTGAACGCGCTCGACGTATCGACCGATGTATGGGTGGCGGCTACCGCTTACGGGCTGCTCACCAGCCGCGACCAAGGCGCCGCCTGGCAGGGTGGACCCGTGATGGGCGAGGGCGATTATCTCTCCGTCACCGTTCACGGCAGCGACATGGCTGCCGCGCGCGCCGATGGCGTCGTGTTGTCCAAAGACTCGGGCCAAACCTGGTGGCCCATGGGCCTGCCCACAATGCTGACGCGCATTCACCGCGTCGTCTTCACACCCGACGGTTCGCTTTGGCTAGGCGCGCGCGAAGGCGTCTACTTCACGCGCGATCTGGGCAAGAGCTGGATGTGGGTTCAGCGCCTTCCCTTTCGCGACGTGGACGACTTGAGCTATGACCCGGCGTCGAAGAAGCTGCTCGTCGGTTCGCGTTCGAGCGACGAGATCTACGCCATCGACCCAAAATCTTTCACTTGGGATTGGTGGCGCACCGGCTACCAGATAGTCTCAGTCCGCGCCGCGGGCGATCGCCTGGTAGCCGCCTCGCTCGATGACGGCGTACTGTTGGGGCCCAAGTTGCCGCCAGCTGTGGGCATGCCCGCCGAAGGCGTCAGCGCGAATCAATGACAGCAAATCATTCGAACAATACCCACGTCTCTCACGGCGCTTTGAACGCCAAATCCACAATTGCGTTCGGGTCGCGGCCCGCCGACAGCAATGTGAACAGCGACCGCGATACAGTGCGCACCACCGCGACGTCCCCCGAGCGCCGATCGGCGACAAACAGCAAATGCCCGGCCGCAGAAAAGGCAAGCGCCCCCGGCCCGTCGCCGACGCGAACCGCCCCAACGCGCTTGCCGTCCTCGATCGAGTAAACGGTCAATTCCTGCGAGCGCTGGTTGGCCACGTAAACCAGCGCGTTGTCTCTTGAAACCAAGCCACGCACGGGCCCATCGCCAATCATGTAGGTTTCCCCAACTTCGTCCGTCGTGTTGTATATCTCTGAAACCGAGTTGGAAAGTGAATTGGACGCGAAGATTTCGCCGCCATCGGGTTTAAGAGCCAAATCGACTGGGGCCCGCCCCACATCCATCAGGGCCTCCAATCGATCGAACTGGGCGGGTTGCAGGCCGGCGCGCGCCAAGGCAATGGCCATCACCTGATGACCTGCCGAGCACGGCACAAACGTCTTCGAAGAATCGGGCAGAATCGTCACTCCCGCGGCCCCGGGGCAGCCTTCGAAGACAGCTCGCAACCGGCCGCTTGCCGGATCGATGACGGTAACGGAATTCCCGCGCTGGTTCGCAACAACGAGCGCCTTCCCGTCCGGTGTAATGCGCGCCGCAACCGGCTCTTCTCCCGCGCCGATTAATGCGATTTCGCGCCTTCCTTCGAGATCGAGAACCGAAACGGCGTTCGAGCCCGAGTCTGCCACATAGGCGCGAATCCCTGCCGCGTCCACATCGATCGATACCGGCTGCCGGTGCAACGGAATCGTCGCCATCACCGCATTGCGCCCGGCATCGATCACCGATATCGAGCCATATCCATAAGCGGCGCCCTCGTTGACCACGTAAATCTCGTTGCGCTTTGGATTGGCTGCCACCGCAACAGGGTTGTGTCCCACGCTTAGTTCGCGGTCAACGCGGACGTTCACCACGTCCACCACAGTCACTGTGTTGCTCGCTCCATTTGTCACATAGACGTACTCGCGATAGTTGGGCGGGTACTGCGGAAAATCGTGCGGCCGGCAGCCGATGATCGGTAACACAACAAATCCAGCCACGAGACACGCTCGCCCCCGGGTGCTCGGCCACCGCCGCAATCCCCTGACCGCTGTTTGTGTTTTCCGAGTCGGCTGCTCACTGTCTCCGACGCGCGATTTCATTTTGCTCCTGCCCGTTCGCCGATTCGAGCAACGGCTGGAACGGCGCGTGAAAGGCATCGGCCAACCACTGGCGCAATCTGTTCGATCTCGCGCATCATGGCGGCGAATTGCTCGGGATAGAGCGACTGCGGACCATCGGAGAGCGCGCTCTCAGGATGGTTGTGTACTTCAACCATCACGCCATCTGCGCCCGCTGCTACAGCCGCTCTCGCCATCGGCAGCACGCTGTCGCGCCGGCCCGTGCCGTGGCTAGGGTCTACCAGAAGCGGCAAGTGACTCACATGCTGCAACGCGGGCACAATGCTCAAATCCAGCGTGTTGCGTGCGTGGTCGGCAAACGTGCGCACGCCTCGCTCGCACAGAATCACCTCGTAATTGCCCTCGCTCATCACATACTCGGCGGCCATCAGGAACTCTTCCAGAGTCGCGCTCATGCCGCGCTTGATCAGCACAGGCTTGCGCAGCCGCCCCGCCTTCTTCAGCAGCGAGAAGTTCTGCATATTGCGCGCGCCGATCTGCACCACGTCTGCCCATTCGGCAGCCAAATCCAGCGTCTCGGAGTCCAGCGCCTCGGTTACTATGCGCATCCCGAACCGTTCCCGAATGTCCGCCATGATCTTCAACGCTTCGAGGCCTAAGCCCTGAAATGCATACGGAGACGTACGCGGTTTGTAAGCTCCGCCCCTAAAGAACTGCGCGCCCGCCGCCGCCACTTGCTCCGCAATGGCAAAGGCCTGCTCCCGGCTCTCGACCGAGCACGGCCCGGCCACGATGGCCAATTCCCTCCCGCCGATCGCCGCGGCGCTCGCTGCAAACCGCACCACGGTGTCTTCTTCTTTAACGTCGCGGCTGGCCAATTTGTATGCTTTCGAAACGCGAATCACTTCCGCGACGCCCGAGAGCGATTCCAGGTTTCCGCGGTCCACTTCACCCTGGTTGCCCGTAATCCCGATCGCCGTGCGCTGCGCTCCGGGCAGAGGATGGGGCCTGAATCCCAACTGCAAGATATGGTCGC
>Ga0187782_10001275_pt1 | contig 18150 bp, 19 predicted proteins | sample 0715_SJ02_MP15_2_FD_132454 | JGI IMG/M metagenome (GOLD analysis project Ga0187782, IMG submission 132454) | Tropical peat soil microbial communities from peatlands in Department of Meta, Colombia - 0715_SJ02_MP15_20_MG | ecosystem: Environmental > Terrestrial > Soil > Wetlands > Peat | place...
CGAGCTCAAGCGCACCCTAAAGCAGCGCTACAACTTCACCAACATCGTGGGCAAGAGCGAGTCGATGCTTTCCGTTTTCGACCTTGTCGCGCAGGTCGCGCCCACCCGCTCAACCGTCTTGATCCAGGGCGAGAGCGGCACCGGCAAGGAAATCATCGCCAAGGCCATCCACGCCAAGTCACCCCGCAAAGACAAGCCCTTCGTCCCCATTAACACCGGCGCTATGCCGTCGGAGTTGCTCGAGTCCACCCTGTTCGGTCACGTCAAAGGCGCCTTCACCTCCGCCATCGCTTCCAAAAAAGGCCTTTTCGAAGTTGCCAACGGCGGCACGCTCTTCCTCGACGAAATCGCCACCATGGGCCTTGACACACAGGCCAAAATCCTGCGCGTCCTTCAGGATAAGCGCTTCATGCATCTCGGCGGCATCCAGGAGATCCAGGTCGACGTGCGCATCCTCGCTGCCACCAACATCGACCTCCGCCAAGCCGTGCGCGACGGCAAATTCCGCGAAGACCTTTTCTACCGGCTCAATGTCATCACCGTCGATCTGCCGCCCCTCCGCTCCCGCCGCGAAGATATTCCCCTTCTCGCCCAGCACTTCCTCGAACTTTACGCCGGGGAGAACAATCTTGCTCCGCGAAAACTCTCCGCCGACGCCATGCGCGCCCTCATGGATTACGACTGGCCCGGTAACGTGCGCGAACTCGAAAATGCCATCGAGCGCGGCGTCGTCCTCTCCTCCAGCCCCATCATCGGCGCCGACCTGCTCCCCGGACACATCACCGGCCGCAGCTTCCAGGACGCTCACCTCGATCACAATCCCAACTCCTCGCTCTTCGACATCATCGAAGTCATCGAGCGCCGCATCATCATTGAAAAACTCGAGCGCTGCAACTGGAACCAGACCGAGGCCGCCGAGCAGTTCCGCATCCCGCTCTCTACCCTCAACCAGAAAATCAAGCGCCTCAATATCGAAATCCGCAAAAAGGGCAGGGAATAGAGAAGCAGGGATGAGGGTTCAGGTTTCAGGCTGTTGTGTCGCAGGCCCTTTCCTTTTGAGATTCCCTGGCTTCGATACGCTCGGCCTCAGCCAATAATGCGCTGGCTTTTTTCAGCAAAGCCGCCCGCGCGCCAAGGCAGACGCCGATAGTACACTGGCACCTGAAACCTGATCCCTGAAACCTGCCACCCTTCCTATGAGCGACTACTACCTCTTCAAATCCGAGCCCGGTGTCTATTCCTTTGACGATCTTGTCCGCGACGGTGAAACCATCTGGGACGGCGTTACCGCCCCCGCCGCCGTCAAGAATCTGCGCGAGGTCAAGCCCGGAGCCAAGTGGATCTTCTATCACACCGGCGATGAGCGCACCGCCGTCGGCACGGGCACGGTCGTCAGTATCGACGCCTCCGACCCAAAAGTCCCCATCGTGCGCGTCAAAGCCGGCAAGCGCCTCAAGCACCCCAAAACCCTCGACGCCATCAAGGCCGACAGACTCTTTCGGGCGTCGCCGCTGCTCACCATCGGCCGCCTCTCCGTCGTCCCCCTCACCAAAGAGCAATGGGACTGGTTTTCCAAATAAAAACATGGTAAGATTTCCTTGTAACATTGTATCCTTACTTCCTTACCGGCGAGGAGGCTGCGATGCTGGCAAAGCTGACGGTCAAAAACCAACTTACGCTGCCCAAGGCCGTCGCGTCCCAATTTCCGGGGGTTAAATACTTTGAGGTCAGCACCGACGGCAGCGCCATAACCTTGCGCCCCTTCGAGCGCAGCCGGACTGACGAGGTGCGGGAGTATCTCGCCCGATTGGGAATCACAGAGCAGGACGTGGAGGACGCCATCTCCTGGTCACGTGCGGCTGAGTAATTGTGCGCCTTGTCGTGCGCGTCGTCTTCGATACCAACGTCGTCGTCTCGGCGCTCATCTTCGCTGCCGGCCGCTTTGCGTGGTTGCGTACACACTGGCGCGAAGGTGCCTGCATCGCTCTCGTTTCTCGCGCAACAATTGCGGAACTGACGCGAGTTCTTGCCTATCCGAAGTTTCGGTTGTCCTCCGAGGATCGCATCGAGTTACAAGGCGATTATCTTCCCTTCTGCGAAACCGTTGCTCCGTCAGAGCCATGTCATCTGCGCTGCCGGGATCGAAAGGACCAGCCGTTTCTCGATCTTGCCCACTCCGGCAAAGCCGATGTGCTCGTAACCGGCGACGACGATCTCCTCGCTCTGGCAGGAAAAGCCGCATTTGCGATCGAGTCGCCTGAAGCCTATCGGCTCAGAGTTTTCGGGACCGGCTCGGAAGTGTAACGAAGCGCGCAAAGCGAAACAGCCAGCTTCAGCATCGCGGCGAGGGCGGCATGGGATTGGTCCGTCTCCTAGCGAGCGCGGCCTGCGCCTTGAAGGGCTGGAGTCGGCACTGCTGCGCTATTCAATTGGCTCTTTGCCACTGTCCCCAACGGCCACACCGTCTTGCCGTACACCTCGTTGAGGACCTGCGCCAAGCCTGTATACACGGCAGATGCTCCGCAGAAAAGGCCTTCCCAGCCGGCGGCCCTTCCCAGCGTCGCGCTTCCTGCCGCATCGCCCGCCGCCAGCATGAAGAACAGCAAGGTCAGCGAGCCGAATACCACCTGCAGAGCACGGTTCAGGCGCAGCGTGCCAATGAACAGCACGGCGGTGAAGATGCCCCATGCGGCGAGGTACGCCGGCACGCTGAATCCCGACGGTCCCGCGAGCCCCAGCCCGGCCTTCGGCAGCGTCACCAGCGCCACCAGCGACAACCAGAACATCCCGTAGCTGGTAAATGCGGTACACGCAAAGGTGTTTCCTTTCTTCCATTCCATGATCCCGGCAATCACCTGCGCGAGCCCGCCATAAAAGATCCCCATCGAAAGAATCATCGTGTCCAGCGCAATGAATCCTGCGTTGTGCAGATTGAGCAAAATCGTCGTCATCCCGAACCCCATCAGGCCAAGCGGCGCGGGGTTCCCTGTTTTGTCCAGGACAGTCGTGTCAGGCATAAATTTTCTCCTTAATGCGGGGGGGAAGCGATCGAGACTAGCGGGACGCCCGAAAATACGCAGGCCCAGGGTGTCCGGTTGGACCGGGAAAATTGTAGCACGTGCCTCGCACGATGCGGACCGGGGCGTCGAATTACCTCTACCACGAGCCATGGCCGAGGCAGAGAAGCATGCAAATCAATCGACGCCGCGTAAGAATAGCCGCATTGCTGGCAAACTTCGGATCAGCTTACATCTTCGAGAATGTCAGGATATATTACAGGATATAGGGAGGGCCGCGATGGCCGGTACAGCCCAGGCACGCGCAGTCCAAAACTACCGCAAACGCCTCAACCGCCGCGGCATGGCGCGGTTTGAGGTCCTTGGTTTAAAGAAGGACCGCGAACTGGTTCGTGCAGTGGCTCGGAAGCTGGCGGAGGACGGCCCGGAAGCGGCGCAAATTCGCGTAGCAGTAGGCGAGAAGATCGATCACGACACCCGGAGCAAGGGAGGATTCCTGAAGATGCTGCGCAATTCGCCGTTGATGGAGGTCGAGTTGAACGTGACTCGTAGACGTGTTGCTCCTCGCAAGGTGGATCTTTGAGTCGGTACTTGCTCGACACAAACATCATCAGTAATCCGGTCAAACCGGCCCCGTCGCCGTCGCTGATTTCCTGGCTCGAAAACCAAGCTGACGAAGACCTCTACACCTCTTCACTGAACCTTGCTGAGATCTGGGACGGGATTCTCGAACTTCCAACAGGGAGGAAGCGGCATGAGCTGGAGTCGTGGTTTTCCGGTCATCGAGGGCCTCTGGCATTCTTTCGGGGTCGCCTACTCGCATTCGACGAAGCTTCCGCACTGATCTGGGGACGCCTAATGGCCGAAGGCACGGCTGCAGGTCGTCCGCGAAGCGCCTTCGATATGCTCCTTGCCGCTATCGCCGAAGACAACGACTGCATCCTCGTCACCGGCAACGAAAAGCATTTCGCAGGCCTCAAGTTCATCAACCCGATGCGTGGGGAGAATTAGTCGGCTGCCCTTACAAACCCCACGAAGCCGATTTTGCCGCGTATGCCCCGGCTACTTGCGTTTTTCGAGTGCGCGCGTAAGAGTGCCCCAGTTGTTCTTGAATCGCTCGACGTTAGCGAGCGGCGGGTGATATCTGGCCCGAATCCAGATTTTGGGATCGCCACCCTCGAAATACTCAAAGATTTTCTTGGACGGCACAATGAACACGTCCGGAAGATCCTTAAAGTATTTCAAGTCTACGAGTGCAAAGAAGAGATTCGGATGGTTCAGCTTTGCCGAACTCCACCCAATTTCCCATTCGTAATGGTGGTTCTTCTTCTTTTCCCCGCGTCCTCGAGTTCGCGATGCCCAGATTGTTGTCTTGACTTGTATTGAAACAAGGTTGGAGCCGTCTAGGTTGCTCACGAGCAAGTCCGGGCCCTGGACATTTCTCGTGGTTGGAACAGAGTGGTAACCAAGGAAACTCATGTAGGAGGCGACAAAGTGCGCTCCAGCAACTCCGATCATTTGGTTTTGGTGAGCTTGCTCATCGCTACTCATTGCGACTTTCTCCCTGCCAATTCGGTCAGAATCTCAAGACGAAGAGGCATAGCGCAGTCCTGGCTCCGAGGGTCGATCCCCGAGAGCCAGATCTAAAACCTTGGTCCAACAGCCCTCTCATGTGACGCTCCTATGCCTCGTCTTTTCCCAGCCACGCCTTCGTGTTCAGCAACTGCCGTTGATCGAGCGCCCACACCTTCCCAGTCAGCTCGTCCGGCGCCTTGCCCTCGCGTACCGACTTTTCGAATTCACTCGCCATGGCCTGCATCTTGGCATCGAAATCGTCGAGAAAATTCAGCGCCAGCGCCTCAGGTATCATGGGCAACTTGGGCGATCCGAACTCGAGCTTTCCGTGATGCGACAAAATCAGGTGCAACACAAGCGTCCGCAGCCGGTCGGGAAAATTGGGCAGGGCGGCGATGCTCCTCTCCACCATGTCCATTCCCATCTGGATGTGGCCCAGGAGTATGCCTTCTACGGTGTAGTCAAAGCCCGTCTCCCACTCCAGCTCACGGATCTTCCCGATATCGTGCAGGATCACGCCCGTGATCAGCAGATCTCGATCCAAAATTGCATAATGCTCCGCGACGCTTCGGGCCAGTCCCAGCAGGCTCACCACGTGTTCCAATAGCCCGCCCAGCCAAGCATGGTGCAGTTGCCGTGCCGCCGGAGCTTCGCGATACGCCTGTCCAACCTGGGGGTCCGCGAGTAGCCCTTTAAGCAATTCCCTCAGGTGGGGATTTGTCACTTGCTCGACGGCCGTCTCAAGCTCGCACCACAACTCGCCCACATCTTGCGTGGTCGCCCGCAGCATGTCTCCTTTGTCGGCCTCGCCGGCCATTGCCTTGCGCAACTGCTCCACTTTCACCTGTGGGCGATCGTCGAACCGGCATACACACGCGCGGATCTTTACAATATCCCCTCGCTCGAATTCCTTCGCGATTCGCGGATCGCCCGGTTCCCATGCGCGCGCCTCGATCTGCCCGGTCTTATCGCCCAGCACCAGGCTCAGGTACGCCTTGTTCTGCTTTGTGGTCCGTTGCTGCTTGGCCAGGATAACGAAGAAGCTGTCGAACTGCCTCCCCTCGTCAAATGCCGCTAGATCGGCGATATAAATCTCTTTCATTCTGCCCGCAAGCATACAGCACGCTAAGGAAAGCTCCAAACGGCCATCGCGCCGGAAATGCAAGATGTTTTTAGCGCGTAAAGAATAAGCTCTCGGAATTGCCAATATGAAGCGCAGATACGGCCAAAGTGTCCGGCTGCGCCAAGCCGGTAAGTCGTCCCGTCGGCAAACTCGGCAATGAGCGCGATTCCATATGGCTGCACTCAACTTTACAATGCGGCCGGCTCGTTCGCTTTGTTACTGCTGTGGCTGCGAAGCCGGCGGTTGCTGCGCCTGCGGCGACGCATCAGGCTGCGGCTTAGGCGCATCCGCGGGCGCGGGCGCCCCCGGGACCCGCGCAATGGGTGTTGGTTGCTGCACCGGCTTGGTTTGCGATTGCTCCGGGCTCTTCTTCTTGTCTGCCAGCCGCGTCTTTTCGGCGGCCGAAGCAGCGCTCTTTTTCCTCTTCTTCGACGACGTATCGCCCGCAAGTCCCAATGGAGCCGACTGCGTCTGACGGTCGGCTACCTCCGCCGCGTCCGGCGCCGGAGCCGTCGAATCGCTCTGCGCTCCGCTCTTCTTTCTCCCTGTGCGCGCGCGCTCACTGAACCGCGTCTTTACGCTTGCCGCCGCCGGCTCCAGCGGATTCGCCGGTTGCTCCGCATTGGACGCCGTCTCAGGCACCGCCCCCGCGTTCTCCGTGGCCGAATCTGCTGTTGCCGCCGGCAGGGTGTGCCGCGGCGCTTGTCCGAATCGGATCTTTTCCCGCTTGCCCGGCTTCTCCGTTCCGCCTTCGGTGTTCCTCGTGTTCTTCTTCGTTCCAGAAGCCCCTGCGCTTGCCGGCGTTGCTGTCGGAGCCGCATTCTCGTCGGCCCCCGCCACCCCTCCCGACTTCTGCCGGAATGTGTGCGTGCTCTCGCGGAACCGCGTCCGTTCCACCTTCGCCTTCTTCTTTGGCGCGGGCGGCACGTACGCGCTGTACACGGGCTTGGTCTCGTTGGGGCTCGCCCCCGAGTCCGTGTATCCCGGCTTGATGTCGATATACGCATCTTCCCGCATTTTCGTCAGGTACGCGCGAATGGCCGGCTCCATTCGGGTCATGAAGTACGCCTCTTCCACCTCCTCCTGCACGTCCTTGTACGGCTTCGGGCCGCCCGCCGTGTGTTGCACTACCTTCAAAATGATGTAGCCCTGCCTCGTCAGGATCGGAGCCGTGTATTCGTCTGTTTTCAGGTTGAACGTTTGGTCCTCGAGCACTTTGTTTAGTTGGCCGCGTTTGTATTGGCCCAGGTCGCCGCCTTCACCCGCAGTCGATCCGTCGCTGGAAGTACGCGCCAACTGCGCAAAGTCTCCGCCCGCCCGCAGCTTCGCTTCAATATCGTCGGCCTTGGCTTTCGCCGCGGCCACTTTCGCCGGGTCGTCGGTCCCGTTCGTCCCGGTCGAGATCAGAATCTCGCTCAGCCGTTCGCTCTCCGGCTGCACATAATCCTGCTTGTGCGCTTCGTAGTAATGTTCCGCCTCGCCGGGAGTGATCTGGATGCGCGCTCCAACTTCCTGCCGCATCACCTCCTGGGTAACAATCTGGTTCCGGATATTGGCCTTGAAGTCCTCGTACGAAACGCCCTGGTCCTTGGCCGCCTTCTCCAGATCTTCAAGCGATTCCAGACTGTATTGCTTGCGAATCTCATCCAGTCGCTTTACCAGCTCCGTCTCGCCGGTAATGTTCAGCTCCTTTGCTTTCGATAGCCACAGTTGCTGGTCGATCAGATTCCGCAACAGGTCCTTGCGCGACCCTGCCATTTCCTGCATCGTCTCGCCGCGCTCCCGTCCCTCCTGGTTTAGCTCGTTCAGCGCGCGATCGTAATCCGATCGTGTGATGATCTGATCGTTGACGCGGGCAATCATGTCCTCCACCACCGTTCCCCCGTAAGGACTGGCCGGCTCGTTCGCCTGCGCGCACGCCATTGCGCCGCTCCCCAGCAGCGCCGCACCCAGAACCGCCGCCGCGGATTTTTGAAGAAGTCTCGTTTTCATATCCTCTGCAACCTGCAACGTAGCCGGCCCATCGTTCTTCGCCGCCTCACACATAGACGTCATTCTAAATCCCGGGAAAGCGGCGAAGCCAACCTCGCCTCCGCGCCCGGCAATATCCCACAATTGTGTCACCGGCTGCGCTTGGCTACCCGAAACTGCTCGCTGCGCGTCAAACAGTGCGGTGTTATACTCTTGCTTGAAGATGGCTTCGTGGGTTTTGCGCGAGAGGGTGGTCCATCTCCCAGGCCTTGCCGTACCGGGCAAGGTCAATTTTTATTGAGCGTCAACTCAGCGCGCTTTCGGGTTCGCTCTCGGGTGATTTGGAACTCCGCTCCTGGCATGCCCGGCGTTCGCGCCGTCTGGAGGATTGCTTTGTCTATGACTCCTCGTGCCCGCCGCGCACTTCTTGCCGTCACTCTTTTCTTCGCTGTCTGCGCCGTGGGCGGCGCCGTCCTTGAGCGGCGCGTCGGCGCCCAATCCTCGCAAGACGAGAGCCAGCTCCGCGACAGCCTCAAGTCCTTCACCGATGTCTACGCCTTGGTCGAGCAAAACTACGCCGAAGCCATCACCCCCGATAAGGCCGACGATATCATCTACGACGGCGCCATTCCGGGCATGCTGCAGGTTCTCGACCCGCACTCCCATTTCTACGATCCCAAAGCTTATGCGCGCCTCCGCGAGGACCAGCGCGGCCACTATTACGGCGTGGGCATGGTCATTCAGCAGCAGAATGACGACGGTAAACAGAAAGTCTACGTCGTCACGCCCTACGAGGACACGCCTTCCTTCCGTGCCGGCATTCATCCCGGTGACCAGATCGCCGCGGTCGACGGCAAATCCACCGAAAACTGGACCTCAGACCAGGTTGCCAAAGCCCTCAAAGGCCCCAAGGGTACGCACGTCCAGGTCACCACCATTCGCTATGGCCAAGCCAAGCCCCTGGTCTTCGACCTCATCCGCGACGAGATCCCCCATCCCTCCATCGATCTCAAGTTCGAAATCCGTCCCGGCGTCGGCTACATCCATCTCACTCAATTTCAGGAAACCACCGGCCAGGAAATGGAAGACGCCATCAATAGCTTCGGCAACCTCAAAGGCCTTCTGCTCGACCTGCGTGAAAATCCCGGAGGGCTCTTAAGTCAGGCAGTTGACGTCTGCGACCACCTGCTCGCCAAGGGCCAGAGCATCGTGTCGCAGCGCGGTCGCGCTTATTCCGATCAGAACTACACCGCCACTCACGGCAACGGCGGCAAAGCCTTTCCCATTGTGGTCCTCGTCAATCGCGACACCGCCTCCGCGGCAGAAATCGTCTCCGGCGCTCTCCAGGATCACGACCGCGCTCTCATCGTCGGAGAAACCACATTCGGCAAGGGCCTTGTGCAGACGGTTTACAACCTCAACGAGAACACCGGGCTCGCCCTCACCACCTACCACTACTACACGCCCTCTGGCCGCCTCATTCAGCGCAACTACGAGGGCGTGTCGCTCTACGACTACTACAACCATGCCGGCGCTCTCTCATCCGATGCAGCCAATCGCGAAGTCAAGCTCACCGATTCCGGCCGCACCGTTTACGGCGGCGGCGGCATCACGCCGGATGAGAAAATCGACACCCCAAAACCCATTCGCTTCCAGGACGAGCTTACCTTCAAGGACGTCTTCTTCCACTTCGCCCCCGTATACGTCGCTACGCACTCTGTCGGCAAAGACTTCCAAGTCGACGATGCCGTGCTCTCCGACTTCGAGAAGTATCTCACCAGTCAGGACGTCGATTGGACTGAAGCCGACATCGTCTCGTCCTCCGACTGGCTCAAGGCGCGAATCAAAAAGGATATCCTCACCATCCAGTTCGGACAGCTCGACGGCCTGCGCGTTATCGCCGATTGGGATCCCATGATCCAGAAGGCGCTCACCTACATGCCCGAGGCCCAGGCCCTTGAAGACAACGCCCACAAGGTACTTGCGGAAAAAGCTCAAGCCCGCGCCAACGCTTCCCAGGGCGTCGCGTCGCAGCCGTAGCTCGTTTCAACCTCCGCCCACGCAAAAAGGCCATCCCTCTTCGGGATGGCCTTTCTGCCGGGTGACGTGTTTTCAAAGATCGCGCGCTCCATCCATGCGTTGCTTCTGCGCGCAAGCAAGGAGAATCTCGCGGGCCGCCTTGCGCCATTCACGGATCGTATCGGCGGGACGTTTCTGCCCGTGCGGATGCGGGTCCCGCCTCACACCGGCAGCCTTCCCCTCCGCGCGAGCTGCGCCAAAAGCAAAACCGGCCTGCCCCCGGGACCTATTTCGGGGGCGCAGCCGGCGGTGAAAAAATCTCGCGCTTACGCCCCGGCTCTGGTTTCGGCTTAGGCTTGGGAGCCTTCTTTGCTTCTCTTTTGCCTTTGTCCTTGTTTCCCATACTCGCAAGCATGACACAGTTGCCCGCTTGTGAAAAGTGCCTGCGAGAGCAGTTTCGCAATAGGGGCAGGGCCTCCTGCCGGGCCCATTCGACGCCCATCGCGTAGCCGTTTTCATCTCATTCCGCGATTGCTGCCCCTAATGCTGCTCGTGGCTGTGCCGCCAGTCCCAATACTCCTTCTTGTCTGCGTCGTTTCGATTCTTGAAGTCCACGTGGTCGCGGTGCGTGTCGCGCTCCCATTGCTGGTAGTACACAACCTCTCCTCCCCACGGATGATAGTCGTGGTAATAAGGGTCGTAAACGCCGGCATGAACCGTGCATCCTGTCGTCAGCGCGGGCATCGCCATCGCCGCCCCAACCAAAATCGTCGCAAAACTCTTTCCCATCGAACGCAAGAGAATCCTCCTTTTTCCCACTGATCTCGCACTCCGGCCGTTGGTTTGAACCGATACTGCAGAACCGGCCTCGCGATCCGTTTTTCGCCGTTCCTCTCAAACAGATTCCCATGTCGCCCAAAGGGTTGTTCGCGTGATTGTATGGAAAAGGGCCAAACCTTACCGGCGCCCCGGTCGTAAGAAATGGCCACTTGGATGTCGCACTGGCCGCACTCCCCGCTCCACACTCCTATGGTCGATACTGTATCCATGTCCGCATCGCCCCGCCCCGGCGCGAACAGCAGCGGCCTAACCATCGTCGCCGGCCCGCGCTTACGCGCCGCCATGATCCTCGCCGTCGCAGCCGACATCGTCCAGCTCGCTATCTTCCCCTTCGTCATTGAAGGCGCGGAATCGCCTGCCGACGATCTCTTCGATCTCGCTATGGGAGGGCTGCTTACCTGGTTGCTCGGCTGGCACTGGGAGTTCGCGCCGTCGTTCCTGGCCAAGCTCGTTCCCGGAGTCGATCTTGTGCCCTTCTGGACGCTCGCCGTCGCCAACGTCTACCGCAAATCGAGGCGCCAGGTCGTCGCCGCCCAAGCACGGGACGCCAAATAATCCGCCGGCGGCCGCTAGCTCGTATATTGGCAAGTCGCCAAGATTGGCGTCGTCCTTTTACCGCACCAGGGCACTCAGATGCACTCCGATGTAGTACGGCCAGATCACGATCGCCAGTACGCCTCTCCAGAAGCTCAGGTGCAGATACCCAATCGTAAAAAGCCATGCCCCGAACCACGCACATCCCATAAACGTGTGCTGCTCGATCTTGATCTTCTGCATGTCCTTTGCTCCACTCTCCTTTTCCACCATCTCTTCCGTCATGCTTTCCTCCAAATCCAGGCCGGGCCGGCAGCGATACAGCTAAGACGCCCCCGCGGAGGCTTTCCATTCATAACCGTCGTGTTAATTGCAGTAATACTATCTCCGAGGGGGGCTATGCATCATTTACGCCGAACGCAGCTTGGAAGTTCCAAAATCTGCCGCAGGCATCTCCCAAGCCGCGCGCCAGCCGCTTCACTCCGCCGCTTTGGGTCGGCCTCAATGCCTGTGTAGGGATGAATGCCTTCGTAAGGTTGAGCGGAGAGGTTGGAAATGCCGGGGTTTTTATATGCGGGATGAAAGCGGTTAACTTGGCGCGGGAACCGGTTCATTGAGGTGGGCATTCGGTTCCAGATAGAGTAGTCCCTGTTGTGCTACAAACGTCAACGTGAATCGACGCAACATTTCCATGCCCACAATCGGCACTGCTCCTGCCGGACCCCACACGTTTCGAAAAGTGTAAGGCCCGATCGCCACTTTGTCGTATACGCCGGAAACGTCCTCGTAGCTAGTGCCAAGTCCGTTGCCGAGAACCGTCTTTTGCTGCCTCGGGGAACTCCTTACCGTATCGTCGTCGATCGAATCCTCCGACCCTGTATCTACCCGAAGTCGCCGTTTCGCAAGTTGGCCCGGCACCGCTCCCAGGCCTACTTGTATGTAAAGGCGGCTGTTCGTAAGCTCCAATGGTATCGACTGGCCCTTGCCTCGATAAGCGAATGTCTTTGGGTCGTAGAACGCAATGCTATGTCTCAGCGGGTCGATGCGGACGACGTATTTCTCCAGGAACTCCGCCCCGAGCAGTCCGTCCGCCCTAGCCGGTAAAGGGACCTTGGACAGGTCGACGATTTTCGCGTGTGGAACCTGAGTCGCGAGCCCACCGATCGTCAAGGCCACGTCGCCGGCGTCGTTGGCCGCAACCTCGCCTTTGCCCGCTCCGTGAATTGTCCCGTTGGAAAGAGCTTTGATACCGAGTCTTTCTGCCTCGGCCGCATCGATGATGCTGTTGGGTGCGCCGGTGTCGAAAATGAAGGTCAAAGTCGCCTGGCCGTTAACCTGGACTGGAATGTATATGAGCTTCCCCGCTGCGCGATAGCTCAGTTCCGCGAGCGGCTTTTGGGCTGGCAATGTATTTGGCGCATAACAGGTAAGAATGCTGCCGCCCACGAAAAGAAGCCCGAGCAACTGTGTTTTCATTTGGACCTCCGCCTGCAAAGAGCCTAATATGCCCAATTCTCGGCGGCAAGCACGCTTATCGGCGCGGCTACGCCTGCCGATTGCAGTTTTTTGAGATGTCAACCCGCGCGCCGTTCAAACGCAGCTCACACTCCGCCTAACTCATTGATTTCTTGTTCTCTTGCTCTCGTGTTCTGTCTTCCTCTGTTTTTGCAGATAATTCCCTCCTTCTGTCGCACAATAGTACTTGCAGCACGGGATACTGAGTGTCTGACTCCTGGTCGAATCGCAAACGGCGCTAAGCAATTTACTTGGAAGAATTTGGCTGGAACAGATTGAAAACATTCCAACTTAGCCGGGAACACAGCTTGGAAGTCGCTGGTAATAGGGGTTTTCGTCACAACCACCCGGGGGGGTGGGGGGAAGGGGGGTAGGGGGGATGCAACCTGTTATTGGCCCCCGTGCAGTCCACCTTGATGAAATACGAGGGTCAGTCTCCCTCCGGCGCGATGAGGTACTGCTCTAGCTTACCGTCCGGATAGGTGTAGGTTGTCAGTTCAAGCCGCCGCCCCGCATACACAATGTCGAAAATCCGAAATGTCATGCCGCCCCGGAGTTCCTCGTGGGTTTGGCGCAGGCTTAGCGGCTCGCCGAGCGGAGCGAGACTCGATTGGAAGTCGGCAAGCGCCTCCGCCGTGAAGTAGTCGCTCAGATTTGGCGAGAGCACGCTGCGATCGATGCGCCCTTGCTCGAGTTCGCGGTAGATTTCCAGCGCCTCCTGCTCGGCCGTGCTCAGCGGATAGCCCGCAACCAGCGGCGCCGCCAGGCGTGCGATGGCCCCCGCTGCGCTAACCGCATCCTGATTCGTGAGCACAGCCACGGCTGTTCCATCATCCACGAGTACTTCGTTGTCTGACACAAATCCGGAAACCTCGCCCGAGTGCTCTATCGACCGATGGCCGTTCCGTTCCCGCACATCCACGCCGAGTCCGTAACCAGTGCCCACGCCGTTTTTCAGTTTGATCTCAGTGAACATTGCTTTGTAGCTCTCCGGCTTCAGGATCGACTGGGCAATCAGGCTCTCGTCCCAGAGCGCCAGATCGTGCGAAGTCATGGCCAGTTCGCCCGCCGCAAACATCCAGCCGCGGCCTTCTTTCGGCGCGCGGCGCAGTGGGCCAAGCGCATGGCGATAGTAAGCCGTCGCGTCGGATTCGGTCAGTTTGGCTTCATCGGAGTTCCACACCGATTTCATCCCAAGCGGCCGGAAAATGCGCTCGGCAAGGAAATCCGTCAACCGTTCGCCGGATACAACCTCCACGATGCGGCCGGCGATTACATAGTTGGTGTTCGAGTACTGCCATTGCGTGCCCGGCTCGAAATCCAGCGGCTTCTTCGCCCACGTGTCGAGGATTTGCTGCGCCGTGGTTGGTTTGAGCATCGGAGTCATCACGTAATCCTCCGGCCAGTAATCTTGGTAGCCTGACGTGTGCGACAGAACCTCACGGATCGTCACCTCGCCGCCGCGCGTGAGACCCTCAATGTATTTCCCGACTGGGTCGTCGATCTGAAGCTCCCCCTCTTCCTGAAGCAATAGGATGGCAGCCGCCGTGAACTGCTTGGAGATCGATCCGATGGAGTAGCGCATATCCGGCGTGGCACGAATGGCCGGCGATCCTCCCTGTGCCAGGCGCGCGTTGCCGTAGGCCTGGGCGTAGACTAGCTTTCTGTGCTGGACGACGGCGATGGAAGCCGAAGGTACGCCGGTTTGTTCGAGCACCTGAGCTGCGATTCGGTCTATCCGCCCCCGTAAATCGGGAGCAATCGTATCGATGGATTGAGCGGCTGCAACGGCGGGCAGCAAGAACAATAAAATGGATCGGCGGATGAGTCTTGCAAAGCGATGCATAAGAGCACTCTTCCTTTCGATCAGGATAGCCGCTTCGCGTACAAAAGGGATGAGGTCCGATTCCGAACGATATGCTGGACACGAACCGTCTCCCTGGCTTGATGCAGACGAAGTTCGAGCGCCCGCAGTCGGCCGTTGAGCGGGCATTGGCCGAGGGCAGGCTTAAGGTCAATGAACATTCCGTCCGGACGAGCTGAAATGCTCGACGAAGAAGAACTCCCCGCCGCCAGCGGAAAAGCAAAACTCAGTGTGTCCCGGGCGGCGAGCTATTATGAGATATTGGTTTCTTAAATGTCCATGTGGCCATGGCGCAAATAACCGCGAGGATCGCGGTCCAGCGGAAGACATCGACGTAGGCGAGCAGCGCGGCTTGCTGTTGCATGAGGCTGTAGACCAACCCGAAGGAACTGGGGCGCGCTCCTGCTGTACCGATGTGACGGCCCAGGTAGCCGGCCAAAGCCATCGACTTCTGCTGTAACACCGCGCTGCTTGGCGCTAAATTCGCCGCCAGATCGGTCTGATGCAAGGCGGAGCGTCGAATTAGCGCAGTCGTAGCCATGGCGATTCCGACTGATCCGCCGATGTTGCGCAGCATGTTGCCCAGACCGGTCGCTGCACCCATGTTCTTGTTTGAGATCGTCGCCATCATCATTGTCGACATAGGAACGAAGACGAAGCTCAACGCAAAGCCGGTCAGAGTAATCGGAATAAGCAGCGTGTAAGGGCCTATGTCGAGATTGACCATGCTAAAGGTAAATGAGCACGTGGCAAAACCGAGGAAGCCCGCTGTCAGCAGCTTCCGATTGTCGATGCGTGAGCCGAGAACGCCGATGACCGGCGAGCCGATAAACGATCCGATGCCACGCGGGCCCACAACCAGACCCGCTGTGAAGGCTGTGTAACCGAGAATTTCCTGGTAGTAGAGCGGAAGAATGGCGATGGTGATGTAGATGCACATCCCGAGCATGGCGATGAGGAAACAGCCGGTGCGGAAATTTCCGTCCTTGAGCACGTGCAGATCGACCAGGCCGTTGGGATTAGCCCACGAACGCCAAATCCACGAAGCCAGCGAGACGATCAACGCCGCAACTGCCCAGCGCACCCACACAGCGCCAAACCAGTCATCCTCCTGGCCTCTGTCAAGTACAACTTGAAGACAGCCAGTCCAGCACACCAGCAACCCGAAGCCGATGTTGTCGAATGGCCCAACCTTGGCATGCTTGATATACGGCGGATCGTGAATGAACCGGCCGATCATGATCACAGCCAGAATGCCGACAGGGATGTTGATGTAAAAGGCGTAGCGCCAACTCCAGGTGTCGGTAAGCCAACCGCCCAGCGTCGGCCCAAGAACGGGAGCAAGAACGATTCCCAGTCCATAGGCCGCCATGGACATAGATCGTTTCTCGATCGGAAAGCTCTCAAGCAGGATGGATTGCGACAAGGGCTGCAAGGCGCCTCCGCCTGCACCCTGCATCACGCGGGCCAACAGAATGATGGCCAGCGACGGAGCTGCGCCGCAGAAAAATGATGCAACAGTGAAGAGGACGACGCACGTGAGCAGAAAGCGTTTGCGGCCGAATCGCCGCGCGAACCAGTTCGAGGCCGGCAGAATGACCGCGTTCGCAACAAGGTAGCTGGTCAGCACCCATGTGGCCTCAGAGTTCGAAGCCGACAGCGAGCCCGCGATGTAAGGCAGCGCCACCGACGCAATGGCCGTATCCAGCACCTCCATGAATGTCGGCAACATTACCGACACGGTGACGAGCCATGGGTTTACGCCCTGGGTAAGTGGATACCGTGTATGTGCGGCGTCTGCGGTCATTCTTTCACGGGAAAAATAAGCTTAAATGAAAGGCGCGCTAATCGCGTGTGATCTGGACCACCGCTCGCCTTCTGCTCGACTCAGGGTGTGAGACCCCAACCTACCTTTGTTCCACGCTCGTCTTGACACAAACGGCCATTGCCTTGATGCTTAACAGTTCCGGCTGTTTTCGGTTCTTCAGACCAGGAGGGCACCGAATCTTGCGGGTTCGCATCTTCTACCACGACAAATGCTTCGACGGAGCTTGCTCAGCCTCCTTGTTCATGCGCTTTCATCGTGAGTGCATAGCGCCGAACGCAAGCTACGACTATCACGGCCTGGTGCATCGTGCCGGAGCGCTGTTCGACGAGAGGGAGTTCACCGGCGACGAGAACGTTATCGTGGACTTCAAGTACTCGGCGTCGCCGCGCATCACCTGGTGGTTCGATCATCACTTGTCGGCGTTTCTGACTCGCGATGACCACGAACATTTTCTCGCTTGCCAGCGCGACCCGGGCTGCGCGGCCCGCAAATTCTTCGATCCCAATTACACTTCGTGTACCAGCTTCCTAGCCCACATTGCCAAATCGTGTTTCGCCTTCGACACTTCCCCGGTGACGGAGCTGATTCAATGGGCCGACATTGTAGATGGCGCGAAATACGAGAGTCCCGAAGCGGCGGTGGAAATGGCCGCGCCTGCCATGAAGCTGACCCTGATTATCGAGGCCGCTCAGGATGAGGAATTCATTCCGCGTCTCATTCCGCTTCTGACTGATATGCCGCTAACTGATGTGCTATGCCAGCCATTTGTGGCGAATCGCTTGCCGCCGCTGCTCGAACGCCACCGGCAGGCGATCGAGCTGATCCGCAACCGCGCAGAAGAGCGCGCCGGAACGATCTTTTTCGACATTACCGACTATCCGCTCGAAGGCTATAACAAATTCATTCCGTATTATTTGCGTCCGCATGCCACCTACTCGATCGGGTTGTCGAAATCGAGCTTTCGAACGAAGGTGTCCGTAGGGTCGAATCCGTGGAGCAAGGCTCCTCGCGAGAAAATGGTGAACCTGGCGAAGATTTGCGAGCGCTACGGCGGGGGAGGCCATGCTCGCGTAGGTGCCATCAGTTTCCCGCCGGACAAGGAAGGCGAAGCGCGCGCAGCGGCAGAGGAGATCGTCGCAGAGTTGCGAATGAAGAACCCGCTTTGAGCGGTGGATTTCTTGACTCAACAAGCGCATGAGTGGATTTTTCTAATGAGCGATTATTTGTTTGCTTACGGAACGCTGCAGCCGGGGTTCGCGCCTGCAAGAATTGCGGCTTTGGCGGCACAGATGCGGCCGGTGGGCAGGGGGTTTGTTAGAGGGGCGCTCTACGATCTGGGACGATACGCGGGCGCCGTATCCGATCCGAATTCAGAAGGCAGAATTTCTGGAACCGTGATGCAGTTGCCGGACGACCAAATCTTTTTGCGCCGATTGGACGCCTACGAGGGATTCGATCCCAGGGCTCCGGAGGATAGCGAGTATATTCGCGAACGGCACATCGTGGAATTGGCTGAGGGCGGCATTCGGGAGTGCTGGTTTTACCGCTACAATCGCGAGACGGACAAAACGCGCGCCATTGCCAATGGGGTTTGGACGAGGCGCCCTGGGCGAACTGATTAGCCTATGCTAACTACGACTTTCCCCAACTTAGCCAGCTAGCCCCTTTCTCTCCCCATGGCCCTGAGAGGAAGTATATTGTTTTTCAGTTCTTTGACTGACGCAAGGCGCAGGAAGTTACTGAATCGTTGCGACATCCCCACAGATTAAACATGCAGAAGGGCTTAGCGACTACTGAGTCCCAGGTAAGCGAATCGGGGCATATTTGTCCTAATACAGAGACAGGATAGCCGAGTGGGTGAAAG
>Ga0187782_10001276_pt1 | contig 18148 bp, 15 predicted proteins | sample 0715_SJ02_MP15_2_FD_132454 | JGI IMG/M metagenome (GOLD analysis project Ga0187782, IMG submission 132454) | Tropical peat soil microbial communities from peatlands in Department of Meta, Colombia - 0715_SJ02_MP15_20_MG | ecosystem: Environmental > Terrestrial > Soil > Wetlands > Peat | place...
ATATACACCGCCGGATTCCCCTCAATAAACCGCGGCAGTTTCGTCCCTTTCGTCCCGATGTATCCCACCTCCAGCAGCCAATCGCGCCCCAGTGCCCGCTCCACATTCACGTTGTAATCCTGTGCGTACGGCAGCCGCAGATTCGGATTCAGCACCAACAGCGTCATGTCGGGCGAGAATATCTGATTAAACGGATTTTGCCCGTTGAACGGATCCGCGAAATTCGGCAAGCTCACCTGCGGTGTTTGCAGATACGGTGGCGCGCTGAGCGGGTCCTGCAGCGGCCCTCCCTCGCCTGTGTAGTACGGGTCGTAGAAAATGCCATACGCCGCGGTTACCAACCATTTGCCGTCTCCCTTGACGTCCCACGCCAATCCCACACGCGGCGCCCACCCAGCCCGGTCCGTAGGAATCAATCCTCTTGGCACTCCCGGATCGCCGGGATAGAGCAAGCCCTCCGGCGCGGTCGGAAACACCACCGATTTCCGCCCGGGAATCCAAAGATTTTGATAATTGTGAATTTCGGTGGCTGGCGACGGTACTTCATACCGCAGCCCGTAGTTCACCGTCAGCCGCGAAGTTACTCTCCACGTATCCTGCGCATACAAGTTGAACGCCTGCCACCGCAGCCAACGGTTGAAGTCTCCGCCACCCTGCAAAAACACCACCGGCTGTCCGAACAAGAAGTCCGCGAATGCTGGTCCCGCTCCCTGCAAATTGCCCAGCGGGAATGTCGAAAACACAAAGAACCCATTCGTGGCGATTCCATTCAGAAAATTGATCTGGTCATATTGATAACCGCCACCGAATTTGAATTGGTGCCGCCCCTTGATCCACGTCAGCCCGCCAGAAAAATCCCATGTATTCTGATACGTATTCCGCGGTCCGGTAATCGGGTTCCCGATGGACGCGTATCCGCCCACCTGAATGAACGGCGGCCCAATCGCCGCTTCCAGTGACGGCGTGTACTCGAATCCCAGGCTTGCCGGGTCGGTGTGATTTTGGCTGTTTCCCAGTAAAAATTTATTGCGCAAATAAGACGCTCGCAGAGTCCCCACTAGCGTCGATGAAAACGTGTGCGTCTCTTGGGCCACAAAATTCTGTTCCCGCTGATTGGTCGCTACCGGGAAGCCCGGCACATTCGCTCCTCCCTGCGGCAAAGGATCGGTGTCCGCCGATTGCCCGAAACTGTATCGGAAATTCAGCGTGTCCCGGCTCGTCAGATAATGATCCACGCGCACGCCAAACTGGTCCGAATTGCTGCTGTACATCTGCGTGCCCACGTACGTGAACGCCCCCTGATTCGCCACCGGGTAATACTGCAGCAGTGTTTGTGACAGCGGGCTGATCGACGGCAGTTGATTGAACGGCAGCGGCTGCGGCGGCGCATTCGGCGGCACGAAAAAGTTGAATAGTTGCCCGGTTTGGCTGATTTGTCCGGTGACGTTGTCCATGCACAAACCTTGCGAGTTGAACGTCCCATTGCTCAATGTACATTGATCCGCGAAATTTCCGGTGCGTTCCGCGTCGGAAGGCACCGTGGTCCGCGTGGTCTCGCCCTGCGAATCGCGCACCCCTTCGTAGTACAAAAAAAAGAATGTCTTGTCCTTCTTGATCGGCCCGCCAAACACTCCCCCAAACTGGTTTCGGTGCAGCGGCTCCACACTGTCTGCGAAAAAGCTCTTCGCATCCATGTCGTTGTTGCGAAAGAATTCCCAAGCCGTTCCGTGATACTCGTTGGTTCCTGAGCGCGTGATGATGTTCGTCGTTGATCCGGTGCTATGTCCGAATTCCGCGTTCGCCGTGTGTGTCAGGATGCGAAATTCCGCAATCGCGTCAATCGGCGGTTCCAGCACTAGTCCGCCATCTACCGTGTCGAAGTTGTCCGCTCCATCGATCAGAAAATTGTTCGATTCCGGCCGCTGTCCATTGACCGCATACGCTTGCCCCGCCCGCGCCAGACCTCCCGCCTCCAGCAGTCCCGGCGTCAGTGGCACCACCCCCGTTTGCAGCAAGCCCAATTGCGTGAAGTTCCGCCCATTCAACGGCAAATCCAGAATTTCTCGTTCGCCGACGGTTTGTCCCAGGTTCGTCGAGGTCGTCTCGATCATCTGCGCGTTCGAAGTCACTTCGATTTGCTGCGTTGCCGTGCCTACCGCCAGTCGAATCGCCACCGTCGCTTGCTGGTTCACGTCCAGCGATATCCCGTCTTGTAGATACTTCTTGAATCCAGCCGCCTCCGTCTCCAAGCGGTAGTGGCCTACCGGCAGTTCCAGCAAGACATACGCGCCCTCCGCGTTGCTCGTCACACTTCGCTGCAGCCCCGTCTCTGCGCTGGTCACCGTTATTTTCGCTCCGGTTACCACTGCTCCAGTTCCGTCCGTTACCGTTCCACGGATGCTGCCAGAAATTGCTTGAGTGCGCGCAGTCACGGCGCAGACAAGCGCCAATATAAACACACCCATCCATCTCCATGCCGACTTCATCGAAGCGGTTGACATTAGGTATTCCCTTCGGTTCTGCTTTTTAGAATTGATCATCAATGTGAGCACACACGTTCACCGTCTAGGGAAACATCCCGCAAGCTCACTCAACATTGACAGAAAGTCGCGGCTTGTTGTTCCGCGAAACACACCCTTAATCTTTGGCAGAGCATACCCACCGCTACCTTTTTAAGCAATAATGCAAATCAATTATTAGGCGGGGATCAATTGGTATTCGCCAAATGCGGTCTCAGGCAAGAAAGCTGACCAGCTACATGATGGTGCTCTAGATGCTTTTAACGAGTCCATTGCGGATGGCATAGATCACGAGTTCAGCTACTTTATGGACGTTTAGGGTCTTCATTATCCTGGCCCGGTGCGTTCCCACCGTATGCACGCTCAGCGCCAGATGCTCGGCAATCTCTCGGTTTGATTTGCCTTGAACAATGAATAGAAGGATTTCGCGTTCGCGTTACGGCAGTAACCGCCGCGCTCGTTCGCCTGATCGACAGCAAGTTGCGCGCCGTTCAGCATTCTCTGACCGAAAACCTGTTCGGGATTGTTGTCCAGAGGCCCCAGAAATCCAATACGAATTTCCGTCAAGTCCTTTAGATCAGGATCGGAAATGTCCCTGGCGGCCCCAGAGTAGACATTGGTTTGCACATAGTTGTGATAGTAGGCGTCGGCAAATTTCGAGTACGGCTGCAAATCTTTCGGTTCGCTGGCGTAAGGTTCGACGGTCCTCTCTGGCCGCGGCTTGGGAGGATTCAGAACCAGCCGACGCGAGGTCCCCGCAGAGGCTACAATGCAGGGGCGAAACAGAGGCGCGTCCGGGCGCGTGTGCTATAACGTAGATATGGACGGAAGCCCACAACGGAAGATGCAGAAGGTGACTTCAGGCTTCAGGTCGCCCGAGAGATGCAAATGAGCGTCGGGGGAGCGCGTTACTACCTTCACTTGGCGGCAGAGCTCGAGAAGAATGATGCGTGACACGTGTCGGATTTTTGATTGGGCGAGGAAGACTACGGTTTTCCGACGCCGGGTGCGTTCACGCGGACGATCTTGCCCACGGAGCGCTCCCACCGCTTTGCATGTTCGCCTCCTTTCAGGGCGGTGATTGTACGGCGGGCAGTCGCACCCGCCGCTAATACTTTCCGACTATTGTTATTTTCCGGTCTCCGTTAGAAATTCTCGCTGATTTCTTAGTGTGTCCGTTGCGGTCTGAAAGACATTGACTCGCTGGGGTGGCCACTTGTGTATTCAGGAGCAACAATGCGCAATGTCGTTCGCAAAGCGATGATCGCTTTAATGTTCGTGTGGTCTCTGGCGGGCGCAGCCTCTGCCCAGCAGCTGGCGACTCTGAACTTGAACGTCGCCGACCAATCCGGCGGGGCCATTCCAAACGCACAGGTCGCAATTCAAAACGCCGATACCGGCGCAAAACGAAACGACACTACAAACGCCAACGGTTTCGCTTCGCTTCCGGGACTACAAGCTGGCAAATACAAGGTAGTGGTGAGTGCCGCGGAGTTCGGTCAGTACCAGGCGAGCTTTACTCTCACAGTTGGCCAGACTGCATCGATGAATGTTGTATTGGGCGTGGGTGCGAAACGCGAACAAATCGAAGTGCGGGAAACTGCCGAGGCAGTCGACACCCAAGAATCGGACGTGGGCCAGGTGATTGAACGGCGGAGTATCGCCGATCTCCCGATTGCCGGCCGTGACTTTATTGATTTCGTTCTCTTGACCCCGACCGCAAATATCGGACGCAGTACCGCGGTCGGTGCCCAGTCGCCGTTTCAAGAAACAGTTCTGCAGCTCAGTTTTGCAGGACTTCGAGAAACACACAGTGCCTATTTTGGTTTAGATGGGGCTGACTACACCACGAGCATTTCGGGCGTTCAGCGCGCCAGTCCGTCGCAGGATTGGGTACAGGAATTCCGCGTGACCGTGAGCCCCTGCGACGTGGACAGCGGCCGCAATCTCGGGTCGACCGTCAATACCATTACGAAATCCGGGACAAATGACGTCCACGGCTCCGTGTACGAGTTTTTCCGAAACAACGAGCTAGATGCCAAGAATCTGCTTTCCGCACCCGGATTCAACACATTGCGCTTCAATCAGTTTGGCGCCAATCTAGGAGGACCCATCCGGACCGACAGGCTCTTCTATTTTGTCGGTTACGAAGGACAGCGCAGAGCCGAATCCCCGCTCTACTCTTCCTTTATTTTGCATTGTATTGACGCCACCGGCTGTTTGGGGCCGGGAACGCCAAGCATCAACCAAGTCAAGGAATCACTCGGTCTCGCGCCTGAAAATCTCGGCTCGATTCTACAGATCGACGACTACGACAAGTTCATAGGCAAGGTAACGGCACAGTTCAGCGGTCACACCACCCTCACTGCCGGGTATCTCTTTACCGACGACCGCAAGGAGCATGTGCCCGGCGCCGCGCCAGGGCAGGGACTGCCGTCCACCTACAGAAACAATCCAGTTCGAGACCAAACTGTCTACGCGAATGTGCTGCACACGTTTGGAAATAAGCTCACCTCGGAAGCCGTTTTCGACTACGGTCGGAGGATCTTTCATCTGACTCCGGTCGACGAAGGATTCGAGCCTGCACTTGTAGTCTCCGACCTGCTGAATACCGGTGGCTTTACGGGAAGCGTTTCCTACTACAATGAACAGCACTTTCAAGCCGTTGAAAATTTAATCTATGTCCGAGGAAAACACTCCTTCAAATTCGGTGCGGAGATCGAGCCGGTGTGGATTCAAGCGCACACGACATTCTTCACTCCGGGCGCGGCGATCTTCAGCCCGCAAAGTTTCTTCGGCGCTGGGCCGCCCTTCAATGCTCCACCGTTCGGGCCAGGCACTCCCGTGGAGTTCCTATTCCTCGAACCGAAATCCCTTTTTGGGCAGCAGATTCCGCAGCGCACTCTGCCATTCCAAACAGGATTGTATTCTGGTCCCGCCGAGTCGGATTTTCTTAACGCCACAAACCTAAAATTCCCCCATACTCTGACAGGCTTTTACGCGCAGGACCAGTGGAAGCCAAAGTCGAATCTCACGCTTTCGATTGGACTGCGCTACGACATCGATTTTTTTCCTTCCGCGTCGGATGTGAGAGTCAGCGGCAGAATGACGCCCACCAACTACGGCAACGTGCAGCCCCGCGTGGGGCTCGCCTATGCGTTCCGCAACGGCAAAGGCGTCGTGCGCGCCGGTTTCGGCCTGTTCACAGGGCCGTTCGACTACAGCGACGTTATGGTGGCATGGCAGGGCGCCTCCGCTTTCACGAACATGACCCAGCCAATTGTTCCGCAATTTGCGAACCCGGCAAACGATCTGGTTGGACTCGGCGTGTCCGGCATTGTGGGCGTTTCGGGCCCCTTTCTCGCCAGCCAGGCGCTTAACAATCTCTCGCACAGCGGTATCTATCCCGATCCGGGCTCGCTGCTGCAATTTCCCCTCGGATACTCCGCCCGCAAGTTCCCGAATGCTTATGCGGAACAGACGAGCCTGGAAATCGAAAACGAAGTGGCGAACGGCCTGTTTGTCTCGGTTGGTTACCAGTTTCTTCATGGTTTGAACCTTCCGGTGTACTACAGCATCAACGGAGTCCCGAACGGAACGGCACCGGATGGCATCCAGCTTTTTGCGCCGGCCGATCCCAACTTCGGTTTCTCTCTGCTTGTCACTCCTACAGGCTATTCGATCTATCACGCTGGTATGGTGAGCGTGCGGAAACCGTTCGCTCACCACTTCAGCGTCCTCGGAAACTACACCTATTCCAAGTCCATCGACATCTCCACGGACGTACAACTGACCGACACGCCGATGGACTATCTGCATCCGCAGTTGGACCGCGCGCTGAGCGAAAACGATGTACGGCACCGTTTTGTGCTCACTTTGTTGGGTGAATCCCCCAGTACGTGGACGCCTTTGCTCCGCAATTTCAAAGTGTCTATGTTGAACACTTTGCAGAGTCCGCGCTACTACACGATTTTCGCGGGATTTGATGTGAACGGCGACCAGTTTCCTTTTTCGGATCGTGTTGGCAACATCGGCCGCAATACGTATCGCGGCGATCCGTCGTACACTACGGACATTCGTGCACAGCGGGCATTCCATCTGGGCGAGCGTGTTCGCGCGGAAGCTAGCGCTGAAATCTTCAATCTATTTAACCGCCAGAACGTGAACGGCATCGACACCGTCTATGGCGCACCGGTCTTTGTCGGCCCGGTTCCGCAAAGATTCGGTGATGGCGTAACAAGCCCTGGGAATCCGACCTTCGGAACCCCGAGCTATGTCGCCCCAGCAAGACAGATTCAACTGGCGTTACGGCTGATTTTTTAGTTTTTCGGAGACCGACGATTTCATGATCCCAACGGAACCAATCGGCAGCATTCCGCGTTCGGCGGAACTTCTTTCCGCGATGCGCGCACATGCCGAAGGAAGAATCGGCGGCGATGCGCTGCGAACCGCTCAGGACGCCGCTCTGCGGGATACTATTTCGCGTTTCGAACAAACGGGTTCTCCCATCATCTCCGACGGTGAGCAGACGAAATCGAGTTTTGCAACCTATCCGTTGTTGGGGCTCAAGAATCTCGCCTCAGACGGCGTGGTTATTCCGTTCGCCGATGGACACACGCGCCAGCTCCCGCGACTGACGGCTGGACCCTGCCGCTTTGGCATCTATGCTGGCACCTATTTGAAAACTGCTCGGCAATACACACGCTTGCCCGTAAAGCAGGCGGTGATCTCTGTTTCTGCGTTGAGCTTGTTGTATCCCGCTGAAGCCATACCCGGATACTCGCGCAAGGCGTTTCTCGAAGATCTTTTGCGCGAAGGCGAAGCCGACATTCGGTCTTGTCTCGAAGCCGGCGCCGCTTGCGTCCAGATTGATTTCACCGAAGGACGCCTCGCCGTAAAACTCGATCCTTCTGGTGGACTATTGGACTCCTTCGTCTCGCTCATCAATCGCGTTCTGGAGCGCTTCACGAGCGACGAACGCAAAAGAATGGAATCCATACTTGTCCCGGAGGCGACCACGATTCCACGCACAGCGCCGACGTCGACTACCTTGCTTTGTTGCCCGCGCTTTTTCAATTGGACGCAGGTCGCTTCTACGTGCAGTTGGCGAGTGAGCCGGACCGTCGCCGCGTCCTGGCAGCGATCAAGCACCTTCTCACGCCAGGGCAGTTGTTGTTTGTTGGAGTCACCGACCCCATCCATCCGCGCGTTGAAACTGCGGAGGAAGTTCGGGACCGTGTTCTTGAGGCTGCGGAGGTCCTGCCTCACGACGCTCTTGGCACAACCGATGATTGCGGATTTTCCCCGTTCGCAGACGACACATCCACTTCGCGAGAAATTGCGTTTTCGAAGATCCGCAGCAGGGTGGAAGGCACGCGGCTGGCTTCGCAAATTCTTGGAATGTAGCGTGTACTAGCTTCGCTAACAGCGCGTTTCCTAAGGAGGATAATCTTATGGCGCATATTCAGCTTCCCGAAGGGTTGCCAGGTATCGTCGGTCCGCTGGCGTTCAGTCCGTACACCGCCAAACCCTTGCTCGAACTAGCCGAAACGCTCCTGCGGGGGCCGAACACACTGACCTCCGCCGAGCGCGAGATGATTGCGGCTCACGTTTCCTACCGCAATGACTGTGACTTCTGCCAGCTTTCGCACAGTGCCGCAGCGGCCGCGCACCTACTAGGCAACTATGATCTGGTAGAACAAATCAAGATCAGCCCGGAAACGGCCGCTGTCTCTGACAAGCTGAAGACCCTTCTCGCTATTGCCAGCAAGGTGCAGCTGGGTGGGAAGCAAGTGACAACGGAAGATGTGGCGCGCGCCCGGCAGTTCGACGCGACCGATAAAGAGATTCACGATACCGTTCTCATCGCCGCCGCGTTCTGCATGTATAACCGCTACGTCGACGGCCTCGCGACCTGGGCGCCCAGCGACCGGGAAGCGTATCGAGCAATGGGCGAACAACTGGCCCACGAGGGTTACGTGCGCGACCGGTTTCAAGAAGGCCAAAAGGCCGCGCAGGCCTGAAGGAGCATTCAAATGCCACATATCGCGCTGACGGAAGGTCTTCCAGGAATTCGCGGCCCTATGGTCTTCAGCCCGGAGACCACAAAACCTTTGTGCGAATTGGTTGAGCTGCTCCTCACGGGACCACACACGCTCACTCCCGCCGAGCGGGAAATTATTGCGACCTACGTTTCCTCCGAGAACGATTGTTATTACTGCCAGCATTGCCACGGCTCGACGGCCGCCCAGCATCTTGGGGGAAAAAACGCTGACTACCAATTTATCAGCGAAATCAAAAAGAACTTCGACGCGACCTCGCTTTCCGCAAAGATGAAAGCTCTCTTGAACATAGCGGGAAAGGTACAAAAGGGCGGAAAGCACGTGACCGAAGCCGATGTGAGCCGCGCCCGCGCGGAAGGAGCGACGGACAAAGAAATTCACGATACGGTCCTGATTGCCGCTGCTTTTTGCATGTTTAATCGATATGTGGATGGGCTCGGTACATGGCAGCCAAAAGACCCGGAAATTTATCGCGAAATCGGGCGGCAGACGTCGAAGCTCGGTTATGTGGGACGAGACTACAAAAAGCCCCTCGAAGCAATTGCAGGAAAGCAAGGCGAAACGGAGGGCTAAGGAGAATTATGGCGCACATTCGACTACCGGAAGGAATTCCCGGCATTCTTGGCCCGATGGCGTTCAACCCGGACACGGCGAAACCGCTCAATGAATTAGCGGAAGTGTTGCTGCGTGGTCCGAATTCGCTCTCCGCGGCAGATCGTGAGCTGATTGCTACGTATGTGTCTTCGCAAAACGATTGTTACTTCTGCCAGCACGCGCACGGCGGGGTTGCCGCCTATCGTCTGGGAGGCAATGAAGAGCTGGTCGAGCAAGTGAAAGCAAACTTTCAGTCGGCGGCGATTACCGACAAGCTGAAGGCGTTGTTGGCAATCGCGGGGAGCGTGCAAAAGGGCGGGAAGCACGTTACGCGCGAACAGATTGAGCGGGCGCGAAGCGCGGGAGCAACGGACGAGGAGATTCATGACACCGTGCTGATCGCCGCGGCGTTCTGCATGTATAACCGTTACGTCGATGGACTCGCGACCTGGGCGCCCAGCGATCCGGAAATGTACCGGGAAAACGGCAAGCTGTTAGCCGAGTACGGGTATGTAGCCGCAACCGCGAAGCTGGTTGCCAGGTGAGCGTAGGCCGCTTGTCTCGACGGCTAATCCGGAGTCAACCAGAGCAGTCTGCGCCTTTAGATTAGTGTCGAAGAAAGGTTCATTTCCGATGCGGCATCGAACGGGGATTCTGGGCTTCGCGCTGGTTCTGGCCATGGTTGTTTGCGCCGGACAAACCGTGGCCATTCGATTCAATGGGTCTTCCTGGTGGGACTACGTGAGGGTTTTGGCCGATGACCGCATGGAAGGGCGCGAGACTGGAAGCGAAGGATTGCGCCAAGCGGAAGCCTACACCGTGGAACAGTTGAAAAAGTCTGGGCTCGAAGCAGCGGGAGAGACCGGTTTCTATCAAACTGTGGTGTTCGACCAACGGCGGGTGGATGAGAAGGCGTCTTTCGCCACGCTGATTCGCGACGGGAACGAAGTCCCGCTTGTTTTGGGAGAGGACGCTTACTTTTCCAGCAACGTCGACCTGCCTTCAGCGGAGGTCAGCGCTCCGCTGGTATTTATTGGCTACGGGCTGAAAATTCCCGAGAAAGCAGATGACGACTACGCGGGGCTGGACTTAAAGGGCAAAGTCGCTGTGTACATCAGCGGGTCTCCGGAGAATATTCCTTCGGCTCTTTCGGCACATTCCCAGGCGGCTATGGAGCGCGGGAAATCTCTGCGCGCCGCGGGAGCGATCGGGCTGATTCGCATCCTCAATGCGGGCGCGATGGATGCGCCATGGGAGCGCCTTGCGTCGAATCGGACAGCGCCGGCAATGCAGTTGGCAGACCCGCACATGCAGGATCTTAGCGGAATCCAGGTCGCGCTGACGTTCAACCCGGCGCAGGCGGAAAAACTCTTCGCAGGTTCCGCGCACACGTTTGCGGAAATCGCGGCGCTGGCTAAGGAACGCAAGCGATTGCCCCGTTTCCCGCTGGCCGCGACGCTAAGGGCTCACGCGGCTATCGAAAGCAAGATGGCGCGCTCGGATAACGTGATTGCAAAGCTTTCCGGCAGCGATCCGACGTTGAGGAAGGAATACGTGGTACTTTCGGCGCACATCGATCACCTTGGCATCGGAGCCCCGATCAACGGAGATAGTATCTACCACGGTGCATTGGACAACGCATCCGGCTGTGCTCTGCTGCTGGACGTTGCGGCTGCCCTGAAGGCCCATCCGGAACGACTGCGGCGATCGATTCTGTTTGTTTTTGTAACGGGCGAGGAAAAAGGCCTGCTTGGCTCACGCTATTTCGCGGGGCATCCGACAGTTGACGGGCGCTCGATGGTGGCAGATATCAACACGGACATGTTTCTGCCCATTGTGCCGCTGAAAACGCTGCTGGTATTTGGGATGGACGAGTCGACACTGGGCGCACGGGCTGCAGCGATCGCGAGGTCTGTGGGCGTCCATCCGATTCCCGATCCTATGCCGCTGCGCAATATATTTATCCGCAGTGATCAGTATAGTTTTGTGCGGCACGGCGTTCCTTCGGTGATGGTGAGTGTATGGGCAGAGCCGGAATCGCCGGAGGAGAAGGTGCTCGAAAACTGGCTAGCGACGCGCTATCACGCGCCCTCGGATGATCTAAAGCAGCCCGTCGATTTGCATGCCGCTGCGTTGTTTGAAGAAATCGTGCTGCGGTTACTCACGGACACAGCGAATTCGGATGCTAAACCACAGTGGAACGACGACTCCTTTTTCCGGCGCTACGTGGCGGCAGCGCAATAGCCGGGTGCCACATGCGCATAACGGCGATCGTAGAAGCGGTGGCGGCTCATGCACTTAGAAATGGCAGGAACTTTGCAGCGAAAAAGGGAGGAGATCAATATTGCAAGAAATACTACTGACATTGAAAGTCGCTTGCATTACAGTTACGCCCGCGAAGGGATGATAGTGAAACGGGAGGATTCGAAATGAAACGAGCGTTTCTGATCAAGGTTGCTGGGTTGGCCTTATTTGTAACTACGTGTTGTTTCGCCGGTGCCGATTCACCGATAGTCACAGTAAAGGGATACGTCCTGGATTCTGCGTGTGCCTTTACAAAAGGTCTGAGCAAGCCGATCAGCAAGCAATGTGCAGTTTCCTGCGCGAAGGCAGGTTCTCAGCTGGTCATTCTTACCGACGATGGAACCATCTATTGGCCTATCGCGGACACGACTCCGTCGAGCGGTCAGAATCCGAAGCTGCTCCCATACGCTGGAGATAAAGTGACTGCGACCGGCAAGGTGTATGATCGCGGCGGATCGAAGGCGATCGTTATCGAGAAGATTGAAGCGCAGAGTGCCTCAAAATAAGATCAGGATGGATGCACCGAAGATGGAGCAAGTACCGTTAATCTCGGATTCGCGTCATCGCAACCGTTTCGGTTTGGATTCAGAGGTGAAATCCTGAACGAACCGTTTTCCCGGCAGCTGACCGCGGCGCGTTAGCCTGGAAAAAAGCTCCCTTCCTCGCCTCATTTCACCAGGGTATGTCCGGCATCGCGTTCTTGACTTGTGGTGAAATCCCAAATGTAATGACCGCATACCCAGTCACTTGCCTCAAGGCTTAGACCTTTTGCAGTATAGTGGTTACATGGTAACCACCCCTGAGCACGAAATACCGGATTGGATTGGGGAATTGGCGGGCACTTCCGTGGCAAGGAAGATAGGCAGAAATGAACAGTGCCCGTGCGGTAGCGGAAAGAAGTTCAAGAAGTGCTGCCTAAATAGACCTAACCGTCAAGTTGGCAATCCCCCTGAGAGGTATAAAGCTCCTGTGAAGTTCAACGGCCCACCACCAGAGGTTATCGCGCAAGCCTTGGAGAAATTCCGCCGTACAGACCAAGCCCGGCAGGAATGGATAAAGCGGTATGGGCACGTAAGACCTTGCATCAGCACTGACAACTGGGGGAAGAAGTTTCTAGCCGCTGGACGGCGTGTGCTGTGGTCTGAGAAGTGGAAATTCATTCCTGATTTTTTGTTGGATTATGTGCCCGGCTTGTTCGGAAAGGAATGGTGGGACGCAGAGGTCGCAAAGCCACCAGAACAGAGACATCAGGTATTTCAATGGCGAACGGGCTGTTTACGCCACAGAGACGCTGCACAGGCTGACGCAGATGGCAAGCGAACGGTACAACTTGACGGAAATTCTGCCGCGTATCTTTCTTTGGCGTTCAACCTGTTTGCCATCGAAGACAACGGCAGATTGGATGACGTTCTCCTACAGAGATTGAAGCACTCTGACCAGTTCCAAGGTGCTTGGCATGAAGTCTTTGTGGAAGCAACCTGCCTTCGTGCGGGGTTCGCAATCGAAAGAGAAGATGAGCGTGACCCGGCAACGCGGCACGCAGAATTTACTGCCACGCACAAAGCCACAGGGGAGAGATTTTCCATAGAAGCTAAGAGTAAGCACAGACCGGGCGTGCTTGGGTTTGCTGGTGCTCAGCAACCTGAAGAGAAGCTCAACCTGAAGTTTGCCCGTCTGATTAATGACGCGGTGGCGAAGAAGCCCAAGCACCCGCTAGTCATCTTCCTTGACACTAATCTACCCTTTCGGGCAGCGAATCGCGTCTATGGGCCAGAAGCGGACGGGCCAGCGGTTCCGTCACCTTATATGGCCGGGCTGCTTGAGCGCATTCGCACCACCCACGGAGGGCAGCATCCATTCGTCATGTTGGCGTTCACGAACATCCCTCATCACTATGTGGCGCCACATGAACCTGACCCGCCAAAACACGTTCACGTGGTTATTACTGAGCATCCGGGCACGAACAAGAGAAGAGCGTTGGATGACTTGTATGACGGCGTTCCGTTGTACGGGAACATACCGAATGAGTTTCCTGACTTCTAGTGAATCGGCACGCTGATTAGTCTCCCTTGCGACAGGCAAGCAGCCGAATGGCCCGTTGCAGTAGCGGTTCAAAAGTGTGACGGAGTGGCCGACCACTTTGCTGCTTCCCCGTTTGCAGCCGGCGCCCTTTTGCCCAACTCGAGAACAATAACTGCCCATCTCGCGACCAGTCGATGTGCGCCATCTTGGCTCCACTCAGTAACAGGCGCGAAGGGCCAGACCCATCTGCTGGGACTTCGTAAATTGAAGTGTCTGCGCGAAAACCTCTTTCGTAGACGATACGGTTTCCATCTGGCGACCAAGCGGGGTTCATTTCACTCCCTTCGCCCGTCAAGCGGGTTGAAATACCCCGGCGGATATCGTGAACTCGAATGTAAGACTTCCCATTGCGCGTTCTCCTGTCGCTTCGCGCAGAAGTACTGTTCTCGCTCCAGCTTGCGAGGGCTCGTTTTGGACCGCTTCCTGTTTCTGCTTCATGGTTCTGTCTCCGTTTGCGAATGCGCAGTAGGTTGACCTTTCCTTTCGAGCACCAAGATTACTCCCACTTGAGCAAGGCGGTCGAGCAACTGGGGGACAGTCCACCCGACCCAGCGCTTGGGATTTGCCAATGCGATTCCCAACTGAGCGAGTGTCATATCAGCAAATTTGGCTGTGTCAATCACGATGCTGCAAGATTCAATAGCAACAGGTGGATCCTTAAGATTCCAGCGCAATAGACGCGTTCCAGGAGGGGCAGAGTGAACTCGTCTACCTTGTCGCTCTTGAAGATAGGCGAGAAGTGCAGGCTTATCACTCTTGATCACGTCCAGCAATGCCTGGGCCTCAGGATTGCCCTTCGGTAGCCGGTATCTGATGCAGCCGTCCGAGTCCACCGCCAAGCATCCACCAAGCTCTTCAATGCGCGATACGACCTCGCGTGCCCCATTCAAAGCTTTCCCTCCACGAATGCCTGTTCCTCGTTTTCAACCGCTTTTGGTAACCCGTCCGGGCCCCTTGAAACGGGAATATCTCCTGTCTTTACGCGGGATTCAGGCCCTTTTTCCGTTTCTTGTTCCCTTGTCCCCGGTATATCTGGGGAACAAGAAAACGAGAATCGGTATCTGAAAGGGTCACCTCGCCGGCCGGCGCCTTCCCGGTCAATCTTTCTTGTCTCAACCAGTAGCCTGAGTGCCTTCCGCTTGACGCCAGTCTTGCCTTCGATGGCTTCCTCAATTTCTGGCTCGGTCTTTGCGCTATCGACGGATCGGAGATATTCCAGAATCCCTGCGGCTACGGACTGCACGTCCGCTTCCGCTTTCTCCGCGCCGAGGGACGGCGTGTGCGTTTCCGGGGTAAATTCGAGCACCGTTTCTGGCAAATCCTGGCCGATGCGCTGCACGGTCTGCACCGTCCTGATAGATTCCGTTCGCTTCAAGAGAATTAGGGTGCAAACGGCTCCCCCTATGGCCGTACTGCCAAGGGGAGAATCTATCGCGTCAGCCTTTGCGCTCTTGCCTGCATGATGCGTGAACAGTACGTGTGCACCAACCTCGCGGGCAATGTCAATCAGCGGGCCTAGTGCCTCGTAGGTCTCGGCGTAGGCTTTTTCGTCCCGAATGCGGGCCATGCGGAATAGCGTGTCAATCACTACTAACACTGGCCGTCGCTCGCGCACCAGTTCGCACAATGCAGGGATGCCCTCCGTTGGCGCGGCGGCGGCATGGACGTATATCGGCTCGCTGCCATCTGCGCCCATTGCCCGGAAGTCGTTTTTGATGTCTTCTTCACGTTCTTCTAAGGCCAAGTAAATACACTCGCCTCGTTTCGTCTTCAGGCCCAGAAAATCTTCTCCACGGGAAACACGAAGGCACAAATTCCGTGCAAAGGTGCTCTTTCCCACCTTTGGTTTTCCAGCGAGACACGATACTATCCCTGCAACCAAAAGCCCCTCGACAACGTATTCCACAGGAAGATTGGGCCGTGCAAGCAAATCCGCTAAGCGGATCAGGGAGAATGGGTGCGCGCTTTGCGCCAGTGGTTTCCACTCGGCAGCATTGCCAATCCGTTCAAGAAGCTTCTCGCGTGTTCCACCTGTGGCTACCCACTCGCTCAAATCTTTGGCCTGCGAGAATTCCAGAATTTTTACTATTTCCGCCGTGCCAGAGAGCGAAGCTGCTACCTGCTCCGCGTGCTTTCTTCCTGCTTCATCAGCGTCCGCAATGATAGTCACCTCCTTTGCTCGCAAGCATTCGCTGTACTTATCGCGCCACTTTCCGGCTCCGCACGGGTTACACGTCGCCACAAGCCCCAGGGCACGAGCCGTCTCGCAATCCTTTTCGCCTTCGCAGACGAGTACAAATGTTGCGGCGAGCACTTCGGGAAGCCGGTAGAGAACGCGACGGACACCGTTCAATCGTCTCTATGCCCTGGGCCGAATCGCACAGCGACCGGCGAAGATCACCGGCGTACTGGTCTTGATTTTTTGGCAAACGAGAGAAACTCGGGTCGTGGAAAAATGAGAGGCTCGGGACTATCTTTGAGGGCCATTTAAGGGGGTGCACAATGGCAAATTGTGGCGCTGGCGAGTGCAGTTGCGAATGTGTAAATGGTTGCGGGTGCATTGCGAGTTCCGATGATCCCACCGATTGCGACTGTCGGTGTTTTGGTGGAGTAAGGGCGCCGAACTTCGGGGTCTTAGAGGGTGTCACCTCAATCGATCTGACTCTTCGCGGCGCTCCTGCTTCACAGGTCGCGGTTTCTCTTTCACGAGCGCTCGGGGTACAGCTTGCGATCCCCACTCCGCTACTCGACAAGCGGCTTAACGTGCGGTTGAAGAAAACCCCCATTCGGACAGTGATCAAGCATCTCGGTTTCGTCGAAATACGAGGGGCAAAGGCGAAGAGTCCACGCAAACGCTCGCGCTGAAATTGTCCGTGTGATTGTCCGTGAACTATGTACAAACCTGCCCAAAACTGACCTAAAGCCGATTGCTTGATTCGCTGATTACGTTGGCTTTTGTCAGCTGCTGTTGTTTGCTGTGCTGTGCTTTTTCCGCCTACGAACCAGAAGGTCGGGAGTTCGAATCTCTCAGGCCGCTCACCAACTGACCTTACGCTGGTAACCTATGTGAATTTGATACAAAATCGGGTGATTTTGGACCCCAGATGGACCCCGACCCCGACCCGGTCAATTGGACCCCAAAATCGCTGGCAAAACGTCTCGTCCCGCCATACCAGACAGGATGCAACTCGCCAGCGAAATTGATTCACTCCACAGTCTGGCTGGGAATGGCAATCAGTTCCACGGCGTATCGTTTCCGCTACATGGTCCGACGGCTTGTTCCCTGCAAATTCCCTGATCCGCTTTGTTTCTTGGGAAACCCGCATTGAATGCAACCGTGCGAGAATAACGCGCTTCGCGGCGCATTTAGCGCGAGCCGAGAAAGAATTCCCTGAAAAAATCCCTGTTAACCAGCTCGAACGCCTGTAGGGATGCGGATGGTGCAGTCGGTAACCGTCTCTTGAAGTGAAGGCCGGACTTGGTACACTCTCCTCTATTTGTGGTGGGCGTGCATTTTGCTGTAGGTTTTAGTAAAGGGATCGTAAATGCGATGATTCTGAGGGAGCTCCTTGTGTGGCTGCAGTCTCGGCGATTGACGCCCGCCTTATCCGCGTATGTCTGAAATCGTGAACTCGAGCCGGACAAGAGCATTGATCCATCTGGTCCTCGTATCCGGTGCCCACTTTGCGGATGGTCACCACGAACGGAGGACAAATGGTTTTGTACCTGCGGCTGCGAGTGGAACACCTTCGACACGGGTGGGGTGTGCCCAGCGTGCCTGCACCAGTGGACAGAAACCCAGTGCCTTTCTTGTAGCCGATGGTCGCCGCACTCGGAATGGTACGAGAAATGAAATTGGTATAGGGTGCAGAAGGGTCAGGGCTGCGACCCAAGCACCCGCGTTCAAGGTTTCGCAGTGAAAGTAAAGTTCAGGGATTGTGACTCGGCGCCGCCAATAGTGATCTCTTTGCTTTGTGTCCCGTAGGTTTCGTGCCAAGCGGTGATGACGTAGTGGCCTGGCGGGAGATTCCGTAGCTCGAAGCGACCGTCATCGCCAGTGACCGCGAAGTGGCTGGTCTTGAGAACCACAAAATAGCCTTGCATCCAGGGATGTATGTTGCACTTAATGGGGATGAATTCTTCGTGATCGAAAGAGTATGAGAAGGGCGGAACACCCGGGGGTTGCATTTTATTCCATTCGCGGTTGATTTTGGCGAGCGGGTGAATGTTGTGGGAAAAAGGATCATCGTTGGAGATTCGCACTTCCTGACCCACACGGAGAGCAAGGACGTGCGTGGTATAGTGGCATCCCTGCTGGTCAAATAGGACGGGCGTCGAAGGCAGCGAAGAGGCGTTCTCCGCTTCCCCGGCAGAGATGTAGACAACAACGTTACGCAAGGAATTGTCGGGGCCGGTCATAATACTCTCGGGAAAAAGTGGATCCGAGGCGTGCATTTTGACGCAAGCTGGTTCCTTCGAAAGATCGAGCGGTTTGAATTTCGGCGGATTGCCCAAAAGGGTGACCCTTCCGCTGATCGTGCCGGCGCCGGGTGTCGAAAATAGCTGAAGTGGAAGAAGCGCCAAGAC
>Ga0187782_10001280_pt1 | contig 18124 bp, 15 predicted proteins | sample 0715_SJ02_MP15_2_FD_132454 | JGI IMG/M metagenome (GOLD analysis project Ga0187782, IMG submission 132454) | Tropical peat soil microbial communities from peatlands in Department of Meta, Colombia - 0715_SJ02_MP15_20_MG | ecosystem: Environmental > Terrestrial > Soil > Wetlands > Peat | place...
CCTCACCGGATCACGACGACACGCGCCGCGAGTCCGATGGGAGTGGCACCGTCAAGAAGCGGAATGCCGTACACGACCATCGGCTGGCCCGACACGGCCTGGGACAGATCGGCGCGCGCGCTGTCGCGGAGAACGTACGTGTCGGCCGAAGTCGAGATCATCGTCTGAGCCACGACGAGACCACCGAGCCCGCCGATGACCTGCTCCACGGGCCCTGAAACGCGGGCGGCGTCCGGCGCCGAGAAACTGATGTCGATTCGCGTGGCCGCGAGGCTGCCGTCCGAGTTGAGCGGACCGCCCACCTCGAGGACGTCGTACGGGGCGACCGCCGCCGGCGGCACAGCCTGCCCGTTCACGCGAATGACCGTCGCCCCCGTCACGATGATGCTGCGCCGGCTTCCGGTGCTCGTGAGCAGGTCGATCATCGAGCCGGAACGCCCAACAACCACGCCCGCACGGGAGACAGACCCCGAAGGTACGGCAGGGGTGGTCACCCGCGGCGACGCGATCTCCACGATGACACCGATGAGCTGCATGTCGGGCTGCGCCACCGCCCAGAGCATCGCGGGCAAGCCCGGCCGAATCGCCGCGAGCGTAATCCCGTGCCCTCCCGTGTCAACGATCAGCGTCGCGGGAAGCAGGCGGAGCCTGCGCGTACCGGCAAGCGTCTCGCGTCGCCACGCTGTGCCACCCTGAAACCAATCCACGTGGCTCTCGGGGGCAAGGGCGAAGGTGAGCGTGTTGCGGTCCCGGTCGACCCCGGTGATCGTGCCCGATGCTACGATGCGGCCCCACCCTTTTGCCAGCGGTGACGGGCCACCTTGCCCTGTCACCCCGGGCACCGGCGCACAGATCCAAACGAGCGCCACGATCATCCCAGCAAGCGAACCTGCGCGCTTCCACGTCTTCTTCATCTCGTTTTTCAACGCCCCCGTCCTCTTCGGTCGCCAACACGTCTCGACTCAGACACACCCCCGCTGGCTCATCCGGCCATTTCCGCAGACGAATGCGCGCGTTTGAGAATCACAGACGCGCCGGCGACGACGCTTCACGGATCCGTGCCTCAGTGCGCGGGCAAATGCGGGCCGACTGACGATGCCTGATTGAGCGCATCGCGCACGGTCCCTTGGAGCGCATCCGGGGTCATGCCGAGACTCTGCGCGAGCTGCGCGGTGGACAGAGTGCCTTGCAAGAATTGGACGGCCGTCGGGACATCGACCGCCAGCCGCTGCGAGAGGACCACCGCGCGCGCGATCTCCGGAAACGTTAACCCCTGTCGGCGCAGCCGGCTCACCATCTCCGGATCTACCGCCACCTGCGTGGAGACCGAGTGCGCGAGCGCCTGTTCCTGATCCGAGACCAGCTGGGCCGCGATGGCCATTAGGGTGTCGGTCGGCATCGTACCCACCGCCGTCAGATGCAAGCCGCGCTCCTCCCAGATCAACACGCGAAAGTACCCGAGGTCGACGAAGCGCGCGGGACGGCCCGCCACGCGGACGTCCTGTCCAAACGCGGGCGCGCCGATCGACCCGGCCGGCGCCTCGAACAGCGACAGCAGGTTCTCGCCGTCGGTGTATCCCAGGTCGACCGACGTCAGGCTGCCGAACCGGCTCATCGCGCCACCGTTGAACGTGTATCCCTCGGGCAGGATCGGGGGAACGAGCACGGTGAACCCAGCCTGCCGGCCGAGCGCCTCCGGGCTCGCCGATTCCTCGGACGGCGAAGGGATCTGGAACACGCGCGCCCCCGCCGGCAAGCGAAACTTGAAATACGCCGCCGGGAGATTCAGGCTGAAGCTGATGCGAGAGAAATACGTGGTGAGCACGACCCCGCGCGACGGATCCCGCTCCTCGGTGCGCAGCACGGTTCCGGTCGCCTGGTCTATCCACAGCTCGCGGCTCACACCCGGGCCGTTCGGCTCGAGCAGGATCACGCACGCCTGCCGTCCGATGACCTCCTCGATCCCGAGCCCCGTCACATGGTAGTTGCGATGTAGCAAGCTCAGATCGCCACGGAGCAGGCTCTCGTTAAGGCTCGGGCCCTCAAACGCCAAGTTCAGGCGCGGTTCGTAGTGCCAGGCGGTGGCGCCGTCGTCGACGATCAGCCGCCCCGAGACATCCTCCGGCGACAGGTACTCCAGGCGCGTCATGTTCGGCCGCTTGTGGAACTCCGCCGCGGTGACCGTCTCGGCATGCCCGTTGCGCAACACGGTGATGATCTTCGTGCCCTCGTAGTCGATAAGCCGCGGGGCATCGAGCGCGAGCTGGAGCACGCGGTCGGGAGGCACGGGCAACTGCATCAGCGGCGCGGCGACATTCGTGCCCGCGGTCGCCAGCACGACCGCCCCCGCGACGACAAGGACGCGGACAAGCAGGGCCCCGTTCATCGTCCTGCCGCTCCCGCCGGCGGCGCGTCGCCAGCCAGCACCAGGTCGGCGTCGCCCGTCGTCAGCCCCAGATACGCGCGGTCCGTGAACGGCTCCGAGCCCATGGCCTGTGCGTGTTGCCGGACGTACAGGTCGACGCCGATCTCCGACGCGTGCAGGCGGTCAATCGTCCCCTTGACCAGCGGCATCGCCGCCAGGACCAACGCCATGATGACAGCCGCGGACGCCCACGCCAGCCGCCGTCCGAAGATCAGACGAGGCCACGCCGCGCCGGGGGCTCGTGCCAGTCCGGGCGAGCGCACTGCCGCCCAGAACCCCGCCGGCGGCTCGGCAACCGGCAACTGCCCGAGGAGCCCCTTCGTGACTTGCAGCTCCTCGTACGCCCTGCGACATTCCGGACAGTCGAGCAGGTGCTCCTGCACCGCAACGGCGTCGGCCGGCCCGAGCTCCCGGTCAAGATACGCGGACAACAACTGGCTCGCCCGATGGTGGTTCAGCGTCATCGGTCCCACCCCCGCCGCCTGGCCTCCACGTAGGGCCCGAGCCGCTGCTGCAAGATCTGCCGGGCGCGATGGAGCCGGGACTTCACGGTCCCAAGCGGCACGTGCAAGAACATCGCAATCTCCTCATACGAGTAGCCTTCGACGTCGCTCAGCACAACCACCATGCGCAGGTCCGGACTCAGCGTCCCCAGCACCCGCTGGATCGTCCCGTCCAGTTGCTCGCGCTCGATGATCGCTTCCGGGCTCGACGCCGGATCCGGCATCTCCCGCAGGAGCTCGCCGCGCGGAGTGTCCACGGGCGCGTCGATCGACTCGACACGCCCGCGCGGACGCTTGCGCAGCAGGTCGATGTACAAGTTGCTGACGATCCGGTAGAGCCAGCTTTCCAGCGGCGCATCGGGCTCGACCCGGCGCAGCGCCCGGTAGACGCGGAGAAACGCCTCCTGCGACAGGTCCCGAGCGTCGTACTCGTTCCCCGTCATCCGATACGCAACGTTATAGACATGGCGGGCATACCGCTGGACAATCGCCTCGTACCTCGCGAGTTCCTCGGTCGTGTACGAGACGGCCTGCGAGGCGTTGGGTCGCGCCATCGACACCACCGCGGCCGGCCTGCCCATTTACCTTGCTACAACGCGCAGGACCGGCAAAAAGTTCGTGCCGTTCGCTACCGCGCGACGACGTTGACCAGTTTTCCTGGCACGACGATGACGTCCTCGACCGATTTGCCGTCGAGGAACTTGCGGACCTTGTCGCTGCCTAGCGCGGCATCGCGAAGATGCCCCTCGTCCAGCCCGGCCGGTACCGTGACGCGGTCGCGGACGCGTCCGTTCACCTGCAACACGAGCGTGATGCTGTCTTCGCGAACGGCCGCTGGATCCCACGCGGGCCATGGCTGCTGGTGGACGCTGTACGGCCCACCCACACGCGCCCACAACTCCTCCGCGAGGTGCGGGGTAAGCGGCGCGAGCATCAGCACGAGCGTGCGCAGGGCCGGCCACCACTCCGCCGTGTCCGCGCCCCCCTGCTCGCGAAGCCGCCCCAAGGTGTTCACGCACTCCATCAGCGCCGCGACGGCGGTGTTGAACCGGAACCCTTCGAGGTCGCCTGCGACGCGTCGGAGTGTCTGGTGGATCGCCCGCCGGATCTGGGTCGGCACCTCAGGTGATGGGTCCCCCACGGACGGCGGGGCGGTCACGAGATACCAGACGCGCTGCAGGAACCGGTGCACGCCTTCGATACCCTTCGGGTTCCACGGTCCGCCGCCGTCCCACGGCCCGATGAACATGAGGTACGCGCGCACGACGTCCGCGCCCATCGTCCCGACGTAGTCGTCGGGATTGACGACGTTGCCGCGCGACTTGCTCATCCGGTTGCCGTCGGGGCCAAGGATGATTCCCTGGTTGAACAACCGCAGCATCGGCTCATCGAACGGAACCAGCCCGAGATCGCGCATGGCCTTCGTGAAGAAACGCGTATACATGAGATGCAGCACCGCATGCTCGATCCCGCCGGTGTACAGGTCCACCGGTCCCCAGGCGCGGACCTTGGCCGAATCGAACGGTGCGCGGTGGTTGTGGGGATCGAGATAGCGGAACTGGTACCACGACGAATCCACGAAGGTGTCCATCGTGTCCGTCTCGCGCTCGGCGGCGCCCCGGCACTTGGGGCAGGTCGTTCGCCGAAATGCTTCGTTGTGTTTGAGCGGCGACTCGCCGGTCGGCAGGAACTCCGCATCCTCGGGAAGCACAACCGGCAGATCCTCGTACGGCACCGGCACCGTGCCGCACGTGGGGCAGTAGACGATCGGGATGGGCGTACCCCAGTATCGCTGGCGGCTGATCAACCAGTCCCGCAGGCGATAGGTGACGGCTGCGCGGCCCCGCCCGGCCTGCTGGAGCGCCGCGGTGATCCGGCGCTTGGCCTCCTCGCTCGACAGTCCGTCGAACGGACCGGAATTCACCAGGATGCCCTCTCCGGCGTAGGCCGCGTCGAGCGGTTTGCCGTCCCAGTCCGGCGGCGCCACCACGACCGGGGTCGCCAGACCGTATTTCCGGGCGAACACAAAGTCGCGGCTGTCGTGCGCCGGGACCGCGTGGATCGCGCCGGTCCCGTACGTCAGGAGCACGTAGTCGCCGATGTAGATGGGGATCCGAGCGTTCGTGAGCGGGTGCCGCGCGTACGCCCCGATGAACACGCCCGTCTTCTCACGGTCCTCCGCGAGCCGCTCGATTTCAGACTGGCGGCGGGCCCGATAGACGTACACCATGACGTCCGCGCGGCGCTCCGGCGATGTCAGCACATCGACGAGCGGATGCTCGGGCGCGAGCACCAGGAACGTCGCGCCGAACAGCGTGTCCGGGCGCGTGGTAAACACCGTGATGGGGTCGCCCCCCTCGGTCGTGTAGACGATCTCCGTGCCCTCGCTGCGTCCGATCCAGTTCCGCTGAAGTGTCTGAACGCGCTCGGGCCACTCGATCTTGCTGAAGTCGAGCAGTTCCTCGGCGTACTTGGTGATGCGGAAGAACCACTGCTCCAGGTCTTTCTTGATCACCGGCGTCCCGCACCGCTCGCAGACACGCTCCGCCCCCACAACCTGCTCGCGCGCCAGCGTCGTGTTACAGTTCGGACACCAGTCGACGGCGGCCATCGCACGATACGCGAGCCCGGCCTCGTGGAATTTCAGAAAGAACCACTGGTTCCAAACATAGTACTCGGGGTTGCAGGTGACGACTTCACGCGACCAATCGAACATCGCGCCCATCGAGCGCAGTTGACTGCGCATCCGCTCTATGTTCGCCATCGTCCACTTGTACGGGTGGATCCCGTGTTGGATCGCGGCGTTCTCCGCCGGCAACCCGAACGCGTCGAAGCCCATCGGGAACATCACGTTGGAGCCGCGCATCGACAGGTATCTGGCCTTGGCGTCCGACGGCGTCATCGCATACCAGTGTCCGATGTGGAGATCCCCGCTCGGATACGGATACATGGTCACGAAGAGGAATTTCTGGCGCGGCGCGTATTCATCCGTGCGATACAGGCCGTCGGCGGCCCATTTGGCCTGCCACTTGGCCTCGATCGCTTTCGCATCGTACTGGTCGCTCATGTGGCGCTCCGGTCTCCCCCATTTCGGCGGTCCAGGCGAACCACTCCCTCACATCGCCTCGCACCGGCATTGTCCCTATGATACCGCTCCGTGTGTCGAACGGCGAGAGGTGCCGCTCGGGTTACGGTACCGCGTTCCGCGCGATCACATGACCTCGCGCAACCCCGCCCCGAGGTACGCGGCGGCCACGATCAGAGCGACGCCGGCGAGCGACAACGGGAGCAGCGCCCGGCCGACCGAGTTGCCGGTACGCCACCGCCAGAGGAAGTTGACGAGGTATGCCGCGGTCGCCGCATACGCGGCCCAACTGTGGAATTGATGGCGCATGACGAGCGCGGTGCCGACCCCCTGCGCTTCCACCGCAAATAGGTCGGTCCAGCCGAGCGCGATCGATGCGGCCGCGCCCAACAGGCCCAGGCCGACGAGCCAGTAGGCCGTCCGCCGGTAGTACGAATCCGGAGATCGCCACGCCAAGATGTCAAACAGGAAGCTTGCGAGCCAAAGCGCGATCGGGAAGTGCACCACCAGGGGATGAATCAGCATGCCCGTCCGTTCCCAGCGGAACGCACCAATGTACTCGCCCGCGCATGAACCACCGTTTCTCCCCCTGCCGCCGGCCCGGCGGGCGCCGTCGCGTACGCGGGCTCCGGCAACGCTTCACTCTTACTCCCACGTGCCGGCCCATCCCTGCCCGAGCCCGCCCGGGTCGTCCGGGTGGCGGCGCACGGGAGGCAGCGGCCCCGGTGGACAACCCCGGGGCCGGACGGTCAGAGACCCTCTACTGCGCTTGGCTGAGATCCTGGGACGCTGCCTGGAGGTGACGCGACACAACGAGCACGAAGGGCTGGGCCTCGTTGATGTCCTTGGAGGCGAGCGCCTGCTTCGCCAGATTCTCACAGATCATCGCTTCCTGGAGCGCCGCCTGGGCGCCGGGCAGGTTGTGCATCATAGCGACCCGGAGATCTGGGATGATGCCGTTGCCCTGTCCCTGGCACGGGTTGCCCGCCTGCGGAAAGAAATCCGGCCCCGACGGCCCCTCCAAACAGTTGAGCACGTGATGCGTGTGAAGCTGCACCGCGGCCAGCGCGTTGGCCCTTTGAGCGAGCTCGCCCGCGTGGAACATCGCCGTCTTCAACTGCGTCTGAATCTGGTCTGGCGATCCCGCCATCATGGTCTGCGCACTTCCGACCAGCGGCATGCCGAGCACCGCCGCGCACATGAGCGCCACCGCTCCTGCTCCGATCGTCCTCACGTGACCCTCCCCCGAGGATGTTTTTTGAGTTCCGTCCGGCCCATGATCCCCGCTCAATGTAACGGAGGTATGTCGCCACTCTCGCAGGTCCTCTTCCGGGGCGCCCATCTCGGACCGCCCCGGCCGCCCGGCGACGCGGCGCTTCCACTCCCGAGTGCCGCCGGGATCGGGAAAGCGATCCGGCCCGCGGCCGCGACCCCCTGTGTCATGTAGTTGTCATCGTCGCCGGGTACGCTGGAACCGACCGGCAGACGATGGCGACAGACAGCGAGGAGGTCGGGTACCGTGAAGGACGAACACGAGATGACCGAGCTTGCCGTGACCGAAGCGCAACTGCAAATCGTGCGGATGAAATTGCGCGAGTGGCACAAGATGCAGCGCCGGCTCGAGCGGCGCGCGCGCATCCTCCGGCGCGTTCTCGGGGCGAACCGAACGATCCACTGACCGCCCCATCCGCCCCTTCGAAAGGAGGGGGAACCAGGACGCGCACCCGTCCATCCGCCCGCCCCGGCAGGCAACTCATCCTTGCCGGGAGAAATGAGAGCCGCTCGCCAAGGAGCCGTTCGGGATCGCGGCGTAGTTATGACCATCCCGGAAAAGGAGCGAACGGCCATCATGGAGTGGCAGGTCACTGCGGCCGGGTTTGGGCCGTTGTCGTGGGAAGCGTGGACCGCGATCGGAACGTGGTTCCTCGCCGCCGTGACTGCGGCGGTCACGTGGACCATCGCGCGGAGATCGCAGCGCGACGCCCGCGCCCAGATCGAGACGATCCGCGACGCGGCCACGGCGCAGGTCGCCGCCGCGGAACAAGCCGCCCTCGAACAACGCGACGTGACCGAACGAGCGGCGCAGGCCCACATCGACATGATGCGCGAGGATCTGCGGGCGCGCCTGCTGCTCTACTACGCGACGCAGTGGGACTCGGCCCGGATGATCGAGGAGCGGAGACGTTTCGCGGGCATGCTGATGTCGTCCGCCCAGTCGTCCTCTCCGGACGGCTTCAGTGGCGCCGGCCACGACGTGCCCAACTTCTTCGAGTCGCTCGGCCTCTTGCTCGAACGGGGCCAGGTGGACGCGGAGATGGTGTGGCACACGCTCGGGTACCACGCGGCGCGGTACGGGCGGATACTCCGGGGATTCTTCGTGAAGGAACGTGAGGCCCACGGTGATCAGCGCCTGTGGAGCGCCGCGCTCGAGCTGTTCGCAGCGCTCCGAAAAGTGGAAGAGACGCACACGAAGCGCGCCCCCCTTGAATTCTCGCGCGAGGAGCTGATCCGGTTCCTGCGGGAGGAGACGCAGGGGGCCCCGCTCTCGGCCTCACCTGCACCCGCTCCGGCGCCGGCCCGGTCACACCGGTAGAGCCACCGCGGGAGCCGGCGGCGTTAGGCGCGACGTGCGGCCGCAATGGCAGCCGCGAGTCGTTCCACGCCTCTGCGCAGCACTTCCGGCCGAACCGCCGCGAAACCGAGCGCAAGACCGTTCGCGGCGTTTGCGCGGTGCGCGAAGTACGCCGCGAGCGGCGCGACCTCGATCCCGCGCGAGGCCGCTTCTAGCGACACCCTGGTGGCGTCGGCGCCGTTGAGGTCGGCGATGGCGTGCAGGCCCGTGCGCACCGCACGCAGCCGGAGCACACCGCAACAGAAGCGCTCGACCGCGTCGGCCAGCGCCTCGAGTCGCTCGCGATACGCGGTCCGCATGCGGCGCAGGTGGCGGACAAAGTGGCCCTCGAGAATGAAGTCCGCGAGCACGGCTTGGTCGAGCGCCGGGGGATGCTGGTCCGTCGCGAGGCGCGCGGCCACCAGTCGCTCCTGAAGACCGGTCGGCACGATGAGAAACCCGAGGCGCAGGGCCGGAAAGAGCGTCTTGCTGAAGCTCCCGACATAGATCACGCGGCCGTCGGCATCGAGACCGTGGAGGCACGGGACAGCCCGAATCGTGTACCGGAACTCGCTGTCATAGTCGTCTTCAACCACCCACGCCCGTGCCTTGCGCGCCCACGCCAGCAGGGCAAGCCGCCGTCGCAAGCTCATTGGCACTCCAAGCGGATACTGGTGGGACGGCGTCACGTAGACGAGACGCGCGTCGCCCGCGCGGCGCGCGCCCGCCTCGACGTCGAGGCCTTCCGCATCGACCCGCACCGGTACAATTCGGGTCCCGGCCCCGAGCAGGGCGTGGCGCGCGCCGGGGTAGCCGGGCTCTTCCAGCCACGCCTGGTCGCCCGGGTCGAGCACCAGGCGGCAGATCAGATCCAGACCCTGCTGTGCGCCCGCGACGATCACGACTTGGTCGGCGCTGCACCAGGTTCCGCGCGCGGTCTGCACGTGATCGGCAATCGCCTCCCGCAGAGGTCGGAGGCCCGCTGCATCGCCGTAGTCGAGTTGAGCCGCCGTGACCGATCTCAACCGGCGGTTGATGAGCCGCTGCCAGAGCTTGACCGGAAAGAGATCGACTCCGGGCGTGCCAATGCGAAACGCCCGCGGCGGACCGCCCAACCGCCGAGCCCCCTGCAGCACCGCCGAGAGGGCTGTGCCGCGGCGCGATAGTGGAAGGCACTTGGGGATCGAGACGGGGTCGGTCGCGCGTGCTCGCGGGAGGTCGTCCGGGAGGTCCTCGGCGACGAAGGTGCCCGCGCCGCGGCGCGTGACCACATATCCCTCCGCCAATAACTGCTCCAGAGCGAGCACGGTGGTCGTGCGGCTGATACCCAGATCGTCGGCGAGCGCGCGCGAAGACGGCAGACGAGCTCCGGGCGTGACGACACCGGACAGAATCGCACGCCGGATCTCCCCATAGACCTGCTGCTGAAGCGTTCCTCGAGCGCGGGCGTTGACGCGTATCAACAGGCGCGTGGCCAACCAGTCTCCCATTGCCCCATCCACCATGCCCCGTCCGCCAGGTGGCCTTACGTACAACGACCAATGGCGCAGACCCATCATACCGGGTTCGGAGGCTCGTGTCGCTGCCGAGTGGCCTTATCGTTTTCTCCGGCGCTGGCCCTTCACCGGGCCGGTGCCCGCGACGAAAATGGGCGGTGACAACGATGCCCCGACGCGACTAGCCGGGGGTGACGATGCGAACGAGGCGATGGAGTTGATCCCGACTGGATCCCCGGCCGGGGAATATGCCCTCGGGCTCTGGCAGGGTGTCGCCCTGTATGTGGGTGCGGTATTGGGGACCGGCGTGCTCGTACTGCCGGCGGTGGCCGCCGAGACGGCCGGTCCGGCCTCACTCGTGGCGTGGCTCGCTCTGGTGGGGATCTCGTTTCCCCTGGCGCTCACGTACGCGGCGCTCTCGCGTGACCAGCCCGACGCCGCCGGCTTCTCCGGCGCGATCGAGCGCGCCTTTGGTCCTCGATGGGGCGCGGTCGCGGGGTGGTTGTTCCTGGCGCAGGTGCCGACTGGAACCGTCGTGGCCGCGCTCATCGCCGGTGAATACGGCGCGAGCCTCGTCGGGGGCGGGCGCGGGACCGTATTCGCGTTCGGGGGCGGGCTGATCGCCGTTGCGTACCTGCTCAATGTCGCGGGCCTGCGCGCGAGCACCCTGGCGCAGATGCTCTCTCTTGCCGCGATCACGACTGGAATAGCTGTCATCGGCGGGCGGGCCCTCGGCCATCTCGACGCCTCGACCTTCTCACCGTTCGCGCCCCACGGCATCGCGGCCGTCGGCATCGCCGCTGTGCAGTTGTTCTGGGCGTTTGTCGGGTGGGAAGCGATTACTCCGCTCGCAGCCGAGTTCCGGAGCCAGAAAGACATCTGGCGCGCCAGCTTTCTTGCCGTCGTGATCGTGGGGGTCCTCTACGTCTCGCTCGCGGTAGCCACCGTTGGAACCCGGGCGTACGGTGCCAGCCTCGGGTCTGAGGCTCCCCTGGTCCGTATGGCGGCCGACACCTTCGGACGATCGGCCGCACTTCTCGTCGCCGCCGCGGGATTCACCCTGTGCTTCGCGCCGGTCAACGCGTACGTCGCGGGCACGAGCCGCCTCGTGTGTGCGCTCGGACGCCGGCGGCAACTCCCCGGCTGGTTGGGCGTCGCATCGTTATCGGGCACTCCACGACGCGCCCTCGCCGCCCTCGGAACGTTGTGCGCCGCCACGGCTATCGTCGCCTACGCGACGCGCTTGAGCATCACCGCCCTGCTGCCGCTGTCGACCTCGTCGTTCATCGCGACGTACGTGCTGTCGATGGCCGCAGCCGTGCGTCTGCTTCGCCCGCCGCTCAGGCATGCCGCGGTCGTCTCGCTCGCCGCGTGCGTGATCGTATTGTTCTTCGTCGGTCCGTTGCTCGTCTGGCTCGCGGGAGTGGCCGCATGCTCACTCGCGTACCAGCAACTTGCTGCGCGCGCTCCCCGCCCGCATCCTTCTCCAGTCCCGTAGCACGGCCACGCCGCGTGACACGACCGCCATGCCCCCTGGAAGTCGCACCGGCCCCACCGTCCGGCACGACATCGCACCCCGTGCCGGCAGTACGCCGGCTGATCCGAGGTCACGACCTGGCATGTGAGACCACCGAGTAGGCTGCGCCCGGAACGAGCGCGCCGGACGAGGGTGTGGCGCGGATCCGAGGTGACCGTCGCCAGCGAAGACAGATTTCCCTAAGCAGGCGGCCGCGGGTATGCCGGACCGCCATGCGAAACCCATACGGTCTAGCGAATCAGCGCGCGAGCTCGCCGCGTTCGATCATCTTCGCAACGCGCTCGATGCGGTCCGCGAAAATCCGCTCACCCAGCGCCCCGGTGGAGCCCCGCGCGTCACCCAGGATCCCGGTCGGGCTCATCTCGTCCATCGGGGGCGGCACCTTCGAGCGCCACCGAATCGATGCGTCGCCGGTGAATCCCTCGCACGCCTTGTCCATCTGGACGAGGTCGGGCCGGTGCGCCAGCATCATCGACGTCTCGCCCTGCCCGGCGTGGACACCCAGGCGGGCCATGTCGAGCCCCTCCTGTGCCGCGAATCTTTTCGTGCTCTCCAGCCACTCGTCGAAATCGGTGATCGCCGAGATCCGGACGGCTGCCAGCTCCTTGCGGAGTTGGGGAAGGACGTGTTGCAACGCGTGGTAGTTGCCACCGTGGCTGCACAGCACGATGATTTCCTCAAACCCGTGCCGGGCGAGAGACCGGCAGACGTCGAGGATCGTCGCCTCGAGCACGGGCTCCTCGATGCTGACGGTGCCCGCCATCGGCAGATGGCCGGCCGAGTAACCGAGACTCACGACAGGCGCGACGAGCGCGTCTCCGAGCCGGCGCGCCAGCCGCGTGCCGGTTGCGTAGCCAAGGTAGGTGTCCACCCCGATCGGCAGGTGCGGACCGTGCTGTTCCATCGCGGCAAGCATCACGATCACACGGCGCTTGCCGCCTGCGATCGCGTCCCGTACCTCGGGCCACGTCATCTCCTCGATCAGAACGGTGTCGCGCATCTCCCACCTCTCCTAACGCCGTATGCGGCGCCATCGCGGCTTCGAGCCGGAGGATGGCCGCGCGTTGATTCTGCCTCATCGCCGGCAGGTGCCGCCTCCGCCTCGGACTACGCGCGCGCCGAGTGGTCGCAGAGGAACGCGCGGTTCAGGGCATGACACGTGCCCCGGCGGACTCGCATCGGCCGGCTCGGGACCGAACGGCGACGAACTCCCTGACCGTGGCGATGCTTGCGCCGTCTACCGAAGGTTCGCGTTGAACTCCTCGAGGGCCTCGGCGCCCGGGCAAAGCTCTTCGTCGCCCAAATGGTTCAACGGCGCCCCGACGGTATTGAGGTCGTCGTGGAGGTCGTGAGGGTCCCGGACCACGTACAGCAGCCCGGTGACGATCTCGCCCGCGGTGTTGTGCTCTTCCAAGTACTTCATGGCCGCGATCCGGTCGTACGGGTCGTACTCGGGCGCGAGCTTGCGTAGCCTGAGGATCGTGCCGTCGTGCTGCACGACCTCCTCTACCTCGCCCGGAGCATAGTCCGCGACGATCTCGGCCCGCTCGAAAATGACGTCCAGGCGGTTCACCGCCGTGTTGTACTCGCGCGCGTAGTCGAAGCCTTTGGTCGACCCGGCATGGTTGTTGAAGGTCACGCACGGCGAGATGCAGTCGATCAATGCCGCGCCCCGGTGACGAATCGCCGCCTTGATGAGCGGCACGAGTTGCTCCTTGTCGCCCGAGAAGCTCCGCGCGACGAACGTCGCCCCGAGGTGAATCGCAAGGCTCGCGAGGTCGATCGGGGTCTCGACGCTCATGGCTCCCCTCTTGCTCGTGGAGCCCCGGTCGGCGGTCGCGGAGAACTGGCCCTTCGTGAGGCCATAGACGCCGTTGTTCTCGACGACGTACACCATGTTCACACGGCGGCGAAGACAGTGCGCAAACTGGCCAAGGCCGATGGAGGCGGAGTCGCCGTCCCCGGAGACTCCGAGGTAGACCAGCTCCCAATTCGCAAGATTGGCTCCGGTCAGGAGCGACGGCATACGGCCGTGCACCCCGTTCAGGCCGTGCGACTGGTGGAGGAAGTAGGCCGGAGTCTTAGACGAACACCCGATGCCGGATAGCTTCGCAAGCTGGTGTGGCGGCAGCGCAAGCTCGAAGCACGCCTGAATGATCGCGGCGCTGATCGAATCGTGCCCACAGCCAGCGCACAGCGTCGACACCGCGCCCTCGTAGTCCCGGCGCGTGTACCCCAGCGCGTTGGCCGGAGCGTCCGGGTGCCGGAACGCCGGCTTCGGCAAATAGGTCATCGCACACCCCTCCCGGCCGGTACGCCGCGCAGGACCGCGAGCCTTGCGGTGATCTCATGGACAATGAAGCGCGCGGTGATGGGTGTGCCGTCGTAGTGGAGGACCGACACGAGCCGCGACGGGTCGATGCCGCACTCGTTGACCAGCAACATCTTCAGCTGACCGTCCCGATTCTGTTCCACGACAAATACCCGATCGTGTTCGGCGACGAACTCGGCGACGCTCTCGTGGAAGGGAAACGCGCGAACGCGCAGGCAGTCGAGCGCCATCCCCTGAGCCTCCAACACCTCCAGGGCTTCGCCCATCGCGGGCGCGGTCGAGCCGAAGTATATCGCGCCGAGGCGTGTCGTGCGTGTCGCCGCCTGCCGGACCGGCATCGGAACGAGTTGCTTGGCCGTCTCAAACTTCCGCAGCAGCCGCCGCACGTTGTCGACGTAGACCGACCCGTCCTCGGTGTAGCGGGCGTACCGATCCTTCGTCGATCCTCGGCTGAGAAAGGCCCCGCGTGTCGGGTGTGTGCCCGGATAGGTCCGGTAGGGGACGCCGTCGCCGTCGACGTCGAGGTACCGGGCGAAGGGGTGGCCGGCCTCGAGTTCGGTGAAAGTCACGACCTTCCCGCGATCCATGCGGCGGGCGTCGTCCCACACGAGCGGGGCGCAAAGCCACTCGTTCATCCCGAGATCGAGATCCATCATGACAAAGATCGGCGTCTGCAGGCGATCGGCGAGATCGAATGCCAGCGCGGCGAACTCGAAGGCCTCGTGCGGATCCTCCGGGAAGAGCAGCACGTGTTTCGTGTCGCCGTGCGAGGCGTACGCGCACGCGAGCAGATCGGCCTGCTGCGTCCGTGTCGGCATGCCGGTCGACGGGCCCGCGCGCTGCACGTCGAAGATCACGGCGGGGATCTCCGCGAAGTACGCAAGCCCGAGGAACTCCTGCATCAGCGAAATCCCGGGGCCCGAAGTCGCGGTGAAGGCACGGGCGCCGTTCCACGCCGCCCCGATCACGATCCCAATCGACGCGAGTTCGTCCTCCGCTTGCACGATCGCGTAACGGTGCTTGCCAGTCTGCGGGTCAACGCGATACCGTCGGCAGTGCCGGGCGAACGCGTCCACCAACGCGGTGGACGGAGTGATCGGGTACCACGCGGCGACGGTCGCCCCGCCATAGACACAGCCGAGTGCGGCCGCGCTGTCGCCTTCGAGAAAGATTCGATCGCCGACGGCCGAGGCGCGCTCAACCCGCAACCCGATCGGATAGGGCACGCGCGCGAGCACGTAGTCCCGGCCCATGCGCAGTGCGCGAAGGTTGGGATCGATCAGGCGCGCCTTGCCGCGGAACTGCGTGGAGACCAGCGCCTCCAGCTCCACGAAGTCGACGCCGAGCAGGGCCGACAGCGCGCCGACGTAGACGACATTCTTGAAAATCTGGCGCTCGCGGGCGTCCTCGTAGGCTTCGTGGCACATGTCACCACACGGCACGCCGATCGCGGTGACGTCGTCGCGGAACTTGGAAAGCGACAGCGGCTTCGTGGAATCGTACAGCAGGTAGCCTCCGGGCTCGATCTCTGCGACGTCCTGGTCCCACGTCTGCGGGTTCATCGCCACCAGCAAGTCGACCCCGCCGCGGCGGCCGAGATGCCCCGCCCCGGACACCCGGACCTCGAACCACGTGGGCAGCCCCTGGATGTTCGAAGGGAAGATGTTCCGTGCCGCCACCGGCACGCCCATGCGCAGAATCGCCTTCGCGAAGAGCCGGTTGGCGCTCGCGGAGCCCGAGCCGTTGACGTTGGCGAACTTCACCACGAAGTCGTTGACGGCATTCATCGGCGTGCACACGCGGGAGCCTGTTCCGCCTGCGCCATCTCGAGCAGGAATTTCTTCATGTCCCATGCCCCCGTGGGGCAACGCTCTGCGCACAAGCCGCAGTGGAGACACACGTCCTCGTCCTTGACCATCACCCGCCCCGTCTTGAGGGGCTCCGAGACGTAAAGCGCCTGCGCCAGGTTCCGCGCCGGCGCACGCAGACGGGAGCGCAGGTCCTCCTCGTCACCGTTGGTGGTAAAGGTGATGCAGTCCGTCGGGCAAATATCCACGCACGCATCGCACTCGATGCACCGAGGGCCCGTGAACACCGTCTGCACGTCGCAGTTGAGGCAGCGTTGCGCCTCCAGATACGCCAGCCGTTCATCGAACCCGAGCTCGACTTCGACCCTGATGTCCTTGAGCGCAACCTCCTGCGCCCGCAACGGCACGCGGTACCGCTCGTCCGTCGAGACACTGTTGTCGTAGCTCCATTCGTGGATCCCCATCTTCTGACTCACCAGGTTGACCGACGGGGGTGGCCGGTCGGTCACATCCTCGCCCTGGCAGAACCGGTGGATCGAGATCGCCGCCTCGTGCCCATGGGCCACCGCCCAGATGATGTTCTTCGGACCGAATGCAGCATCGCCGCCGAAGAAGACGGAGGGCAGCGTGGACTGGAAGGTGGCCGGGTCGAGCACCGGACGGTCCCACCGGTCGAAGGCGATGCCGAGGTCGCGCTCGATCCATGGGACTGCGGGTTCCTGCCCGACCGCGATCAGGACATCGTCACAGGCCATGTGGACCGGCGGTTCGCCGGTCGGAACCAGGCTCCGTCGCCGTTGCGAATCATACTCCGCACGGACCTTCTCGAACCGCACGCCGGTGAGCTGCCCCTGCTCGTGGGTGAACTCCTTCGGGACCAGGTTGTTGAAGATCGGGATGCCCTCGCGCATGGCGTCCTCCTTTTCCCACGGGGACGCCTTCATCTCGGCAGAGCCGCTGCGCACGACGACCCGCACGTCTTCGCCGCCGAGGCGTCGCGAGGACCGGCAGCAGTCCATGGCCGTGTTGCCGCCTCCCAGCACGAGGACCCGCTCCCCAATCCGATGCACATGCCCGAAGGAAACGCTCGCCAGCCAATCGATCCCGATGTGGATGTGCGCCGCTGCTTCCCGGCGCCCCGGAATGTCCAGATCCCCGCCCCGTGGCGCGCCTGTCCCCACGAAGATGGCATCGTACCCTTCCCGTAAGAGCGCGCGCATACTCTCGACGCGCTGCCCGAACCTGGTCTCGACGCCCATGTGGAGAATGTAGCCGACCTCCTCGTCGATGACGGTCTCCGGGAGGCGGAATTTCGGAATCTGGCTCCGCATCATGCCGCCACCCTTCGGGTCACTGTCGAACATCACGCAATGATACCCGAGCGGCACGAGATCGCGGGCCACGGTGAGCGAGGCGGGGCCTGCCCCGACGAGCGCGATGCGCTTGCCGATTTTCTCCCTCGGGGCCCGAGGAAGCAGCGGGATGATGTCTGCTTTGTGATCGGCCGCCACACGCTTGAGGCGGCAGATCGCCACCGGCTCCTTCTCCACCCGGGCCCGGCGGCATGCGGGCTCGCACGGCCGATCGCAGGTGCGTCCCAGGATTCCCGGAAAGACGTTCGACTTCCAGTTGACCATATATGCATCTGTATACCGGCCGGCTGCGATGAGCCGGATATACTCCGGCACCGGCGTGTGCGCGGGACACGCCCACTGACAATCGACAACCTTGTGGAAGTACTCGGAAACGCGAATATCAGTAGGCCGCACCTCACGACCCCTTCCAGATCTTCACGTTCCTTGCCGGTCCGTCTTTCGCGAGCTTTCGGCAAGGGCACCTCGCCAGCGACTGGCGCATCCCCGCAGCCCCTCCGAAAGCCGACCTGGGCACCCCTATAAAGGTGACCGAGACCGTCAAGTTTATAGAGGAACTCTAGCATATCGATCTGACGATGAGCAAGACGCTCCGGCCTTTGACTGCGCACGTCGACTGGTCGTGAACCGTCGACGGCGCACTCGAGCGTGCCAGCGGCAAGCTGAGCCGGATCCTCGGACGGCACGGGACTCTCATGCCATGCGCGGCTGAAGATCGGACCGAGGGTGATGAAGATCGACTTCACTGGCGATTCGCGATCGAGACACCTCGCCGCCCGGATCTCCCTGGCCGCGGGAACGCCGGCGGCAACGGCGTAGGTCGGCGACCCGCGTGTTGCCTCAAGAGTCCTGGGCACCGAAGCAGGGGGTGATGCCTCATAATGGTGGTCACCCAACCTCCGTCCTGGATGCCCTTGTCTTTGTCTTGCCCGCGGCCGCCGCGCGGCGGTGCGA
>Ga0187782_10001281_pt1 | contig 18123 bp, 12 predicted proteins | sample 0715_SJ02_MP15_2_FD_132454 | JGI IMG/M metagenome (GOLD analysis project Ga0187782, IMG submission 132454) | Tropical peat soil microbial communities from peatlands in Department of Meta, Colombia - 0715_SJ02_MP15_20_MG | ecosystem: Environmental > Terrestrial > Soil > Wetlands > Peat | place...
CCCTCGCTGATGGCGACACTCACGGTGCGAGCCCTCTCGCCAGGGCGGGAGCAGTCGATCTGGTGGATGCCGGCGGTCAGCTCGATCGCGCGCAGCGGCGTCGCGCCTCGAGACGCTCCGTCGATTGTCATCCAGCACTTGCCCCCCTTGGCCGTGATCGTCAAACGCCCGGTGCCCTTGGCGCGAGCGGCGGAGCCGTGGGGCGCGACCGGCAACGCGTCGACCGAGACGGTGGGCACGTTGCGCAGGGACTCGTCTCGAGCCGAGGCGGCTGGCGCCGGCACCGTCGCGGCGATCGCAACCGGCAACCCCTGCCTCGCAGCAGCCCCCGACACCGCGTGGATCGTCGGAACCTCATGGCGCACGAAACCCGCGACGATCACGATGGCGGCCGCACCGGCCAGGACGCCGAGCACCGAGCGTGTCAACGGCCGCGCTCGGCCCAGCCGAGAAATGGGCGCGCCGAGACGCATCGATCGGTCGGGCACGAATATGGGCGCCGACATCGGGATCGAGATCGGCGGAGAGCTGCCACCGACGTCCAGACTGGCCAGGGGTGGGGGACGATCGCTCGTGCGCCGGCGCGGGGGATCGCTCTTTCGGCTCGGTGACCCATCGACGGAGAGCGACGTCGCGATCTTCGGCGAGGGAAGCACGAGCTCCGACTTCTCGAGACTCGCCAAGAGCGGGTCGAGGCGCTCGAGAACCTCGGTGAACGACGCGATGCGTTTCGTCTTGTCGCAGATCAAGCAGTCTCGGACGAGAGCCCTCAGCGGCTCCGGCATCTGAGGCGCATGGGCGTCGATGTCCTTGGGCGGTGTCGTGGCGATCGCGATGAGCAGGGAGCTCAGATTGGACGCCTCGTACGGCCTCTCCCCCGTGAGGGCCTCGAAGAGGATCGAACCGAACGCAAAAACATCCGTGCGACCGTCGACGTCGTCGGCCCCCATGGCCTGCTCCGGGCTCATGTAGAATGGCGAGCCCAGAATCGTTCCAACCGCGGTCAACGCGCCCTCGCACGCGTCGTCTTTCAAGACCTTCGACACTCCGAAGTCGAGGAGCTTCGGCACGGTACGACCCCCGCGGTCGGTGTGGAGGAACACGTTGGTCGGCTTCAAGTCGCGATGAATGACCCCCATGCGATGCGCCTCGGCCAACGCCGCGGCGACGTCGCGCATCGCGCGAGTCAGCTCGCCCACCTTCATGGGACGCTCGCGGCGACGGATGGCGTCATCGAGCGACTGACCGCTGAGCAGCTCCATCACGAGAAAGAGCGACCCATCCTCGGTCTGTCCGACATCGATCATTTCGACGATGTTCGGGTGGTTGAGCCGACCGCTGACCTTGGCCTCGAGCAGAAATCGCCGCGCCGCTTCGGGCGTGCGAGCCACCTGGGGCAACATGAACTTGATGGCGAACCCGCGCTCGGTGAACACGTTCGTGGCCGACCAAACCGAAGCCATCCCACCCGCTCCGAGCGGGCGAACCAGGCGGTACTTACCGGCGATAGTTTGACCTGCCTCCATTGTCCTTCCGCTGCCTTCTGCGGTCGCTGCAGGGCGACATGCGTGGGGCCCGCCGCATCCGATTGTCGTGTTCGTCTAGGCGTCCATCAAAATGCCTTGTCGCGTCAAGAAATTTGCGGTCCCACGGGAGCCCGCCCACGAAGCGGGGGTCATGTTAGCGAGGAGTGGCGCGTTCGGCGACTCCATCCGACATGGTAGGCGCCTTTTTGAGACGACCGTAGACCGGCCGTCGCCAGCGCTGGCCCAGCGGCGTCGACCGATGGCGCCCGAACTCACGGAATGTCCGGACTATTCGAGCAGGGCGCCCATGGCCCGGAACCGGGCATAGCGATGGTCGACCCAATCCTCGGGGCCTCCGAGCGCATCGACCTCGCGCAGTGCGCCCTCGATGGCGCTGCCGACCAACCGCGCCGCGGCTTCGTGATCCTGGTGAGCTCCGCCGGCCGGCTCCTCGACGATCCGGTCGACGACGCCAAGACGCAACAGATCGGGCGCCGTCATCTTCAACCGCACCGCGGCTTCGTCGGCCTTTGCCCCATCCTTCCACAGAATGGAGGCGCACCCTTCGGGAGAGATGACGCTGTACGTCCCGTATTCGAGCACGAGCACTCGATTCGCCACGCCCAGCGCCAGTGCCCCGCCGCTTCCGCCCTCGCCGATGATCGTGGCCACGATGGGAACTCGGGCTCGTGACATCGCCGCCAGACATGCACCGATCGCTTCGCTCTGTCCGCGTTCCTCCGCGCCTATGCCCGGAAAGGCGCCTGCAGTGTCGATCAATGTCACGATGGCGAGACCGAACCGGCTCGCCATCTCGTACATGCGGAGCGCCTTTCGGTACCCTTCCGGGTTTGCCTGACCGAAGTTGCGCGTGACCTTCTCTTTGGTGCTTCGCCCCTTCTGGTGACCGACGACGACGATCGAGCGCCCGCCGAATCGCGCGAGGCCTGCCACGATGGCCGGGTCGTCGCCGAAGCGACGGTCGCCGTGAAGCTCGACGAAATCCTCGAACAATCGAGCGACGTAGTCGAGCATGTACGGACGATTCGGGTGTCTCGAGAGCTGGACCTTCTGCCAGGGCTTCAGGTCCGCAAAAAGCTCGCGGGCCAGCTTCGACGCCCGTTCCTCCAGCCGGTGAAGCTCGGGCTCGAGTGTGCGGTCGGCCCGCGCCATCTCGCGGAGCTCGCGTATACGCGCGACCAGGTCGACGACCGGCCTCTCGAACGGCAGGACGTAGCTCGCAGCCCGCATGACCAGCGCCACACGCTAGCATGCTGGGAGCACCCGCCGGACCGCCCGACCGCTCCTTCCGCCCCGAGTCATCGTGATAAGCTCCACCCAGCCGGCGATGACGGGAATTCAGTGTCCCTTCTGCGGGCAGGTTCATCCGCCCGAGTCACGCTTCTGCCCCGCAACGGGCCGCGCGCTCGCGGTCCAGGTGGGCCCCGCGGCTCCCCCCCACGCGGTCTCGCCTCCGCATCCTCGTGGTCATTTTGGGGCGGCGGCGGTCGCGCCCCCGCAACACCTCGGTGGGCCGCAGCCTCCGCAGCCGCTTCCACCTGCCTACGGCGTCGCGCCGCAATCGTTTCACGGCGCAGCGCCACAGCCCGCTCACGGCGCGGCTCCGCAGCCCGCTCAAAGCTTCTCGCCGCACGCGGCGTACGGCGCCGCGGCCGCGCACGGCTCACCCCAGCCCGCGGGCTACGCGCCGGCGCACGGTCCATCCTCGCCCTGGGCCGTTTCTCCCAACGGCGGCGCTCCAGGCCAGGCCACGCCCATCGGGGCGCTCCTCGCAGCCGCGTTCGACCTGTACCGGAAGAACCTCGTCGCCCTCGTTGCGACGTGCGCGGTCCTCATCGCGCCCCTCGCGCTCGTGCATGCCGGAATCACCGCGCTGCTCCTCGCGCCGACCGTTGCCGTGCATGCCACCGCGACCGACCGGGTGCGGGTCTCGGAGGCGGCCGCAGAGCGGCTTCGCAGAGACGTCGAGGAGGCGCAGCGGGATCCGGCCAGGGCGCAGCAGCTGCAGCGCGACGAGCAGAAACAATTGCAAGATCTGTCACGAACCTGGACGGCAACCGAAGCGGCCGCCGTCGGCGGCCTCGCGGCGATCGCTCTCGCGTTGCTCGCCGTCCTCCTGGGGATCGCGATTCAGTATGGCATCGCAGTCCCGCTCACGACCGCGGCACTGACGATCGTCGTCCTCGATCGAGCCGCGGGAGGAGACCTCGGTCCGGCCCGAGCCTATCGAAAGGTCGCATCGCGGCTGCCTGCGCTGTTGACGGCCGCGATTCCCGCCGTCCTGTTGGTGCTCCTCGGCCTGTGCCTTCTGGTGATCCCTGGACTGGTGCTCGGACTGCTGTTCGTCTTCGTCACGCCGGTCGTGATGATCGAGAACCTGGGTGGCATCGCAGCGCTCAAGCGGAGCGCGACCCTCGTCAAGGCGAACGTCCTGCAGGTTCTGGCCGTGGGCCTGGTATTCGCGGCGATACGTTTGGTCGCGTCGATCTTTGCGTCGGTCGTCGTCCCGCGGACGGCATTCTTCGCGGCAAGCCTGGTGCAAGATGTGCTGCTCCTGTTTCTTCTTCCCATCCCCATCGTAGGCACGGTTCTCGTCTACCTCGACATACGCAAGCAGACCGAAGGGCTCGACGAACGACGGATCCGGCAAGCCCTGGGGGCGTGACGCGATCGCACGCGCCGGCGCCTGCGCGAAGTTCACACCGAGTCTTCGGCCCCATGCTGGGCTTCGTCCAGGTCGCCGATGGCGCCTGACCGCATGACGCGGCCGCCCTGGTCCAAGAGGACGAACCGATCGCCCATCGAACGGGCTTCTTCGCGGTCGTGCGTGACGAGGATCACCGGGACTCCCAGCTCCCGCAATAAGCCCCGGACCTCCTGGGCCAGCTCCCTTCGCAGCGGTCGGTCGAGCGCGCTGAACGGTTCGTCGAGCAGGACCACGCGCGGGGTCGTCGCGAGCGCGCGGGCCAGCGCAACGCGCTGCGCCTCGCCGCCCGAGAACGTGCCCGGCTTGCGCCCGGCCAAATGCCCGACCCGAAACCGCTGCAGCCACGCGTCGACTTGCTGCTGCCGCGAGCGCCGCGTGGCACGACGCGCGAGGCCAAAGGCGACGTTTTGCGCAGCCGTCAGATGAGGAAAAAGCGCGAGCGACTGGAATACGAACGCGACGCGTCGGTGATGAACCGAAAGGTTGGTGCTCGTCGTGGCATCGAACCATGTCTCGCCACCGACGGCGATCCGTCCCGCGTCCGGCGTCAGCAGCCCCGCAATCGCCGAGAGCGTCGTGCTCTTGCCCGAACCGGACGGCCCCAGCAATACCGTGATTCCGGCGGGAGCCTCGAACGCCACATCGAGGGCTCGCGTCCCAACACGGGGAACGAGACGAGCGGAGACGGCGAGGGCCGTCGCACGAGGGTCAGCGTTCATGCGGTCCGCGTACGAGCTTACCGACGGCGTACAGCACACCCAAGGCAATCATGGTGAGCGCCGCAACCATGGCGAGGGCGGCGTCGTCTCGGCGTTCCTGGATCGCGTCGAAGATTGCCAGCGACGCGGTCCGAGTCTCTCCAGGAATGTCGCCCGCGATCATGAGGGTCACGCCGAAATCGCCGAGCGACCGCGCAAAAGCGAGCATCAGAGCCGCCACGACGCCGCGACCGGCGAGCGGCAGCTGCACGGCAAAAAATGCCCGCATCGGCGTCGCCCCCAGAGTCCGTGCGGCACGTGTCAGCGTCGGGTCGACGGCTTCGAGCGCAGCCCGAGAGCTCCTGACCACCAGCGGCAGCGCGCCCACCGTCGCCGCGAGCACCGCCCCGGTGCGCGTGAAGACGATCGGGGATCCGAAGATCGCTTCGAACGCCTGACCGATGGGACTTCGCCGCCCGCACGCGACGAGCAAGTAGTAGCCGAGCACGGTCGGCGGCAAGACCATCGGCGCCGTGACCGCGACGTCGAGCAAGTCGCGGCCGACGAACCGCACGTTCGCAAGCAGCGAGGCCACGCCGATTCCGATGACCGCTGCCAGAGCCGTGGCCACCGTTGCGATCTCGAACGAGAGAGCCAGTGGAGCGAGGAACACCTTGGAGCGCCGTTGGCGCGCCGAAGTATCGCACGCAAAACGGCCCGCGGTGTCCTCTCCGTTCGCGCGCCTCTCGCCGCTGACAGCCCGAATGGAGAGCACGATCACCGAGTCGAGGTGGACCGCGACGCGTCCGCCGAAGAAAAGCCGTATCGTCGGAGCAAAGCGCGACCGGCAGGCGAGGTCACGTGCGCGCAGAAGGTCTCGGCGGCGCGCTGGGCCGCGGCGCCGCGGGCGCAGACGACCAGCGCCTGTTCGATGGGGTCATGAAGCTCGTCGGGGACGGGGATCACGCCCTGGAGACGGCCGGTCGCGAGGGACAACGCCACGATTGCCGCGTCCGCATTGCCCGAATCGGCGAACTCGAGCGCCTGGTGCACGTTCTCTCCGAACACGAGCTTCGGCCGGACCGCACCCCAAACGCCTGCGCGCTGCAGCGCCTCGCGGGCGGCGCGCCCGTACGGCGCGTGCTCGGGATTGGCGATCGCCACCCTGGTGATCGTCGGGGCGACGAGATCCGCGATGGTTCTCAAACCGGACCGGTCGCCCGGAGCCGTCACGATGGCAAGCTTGCCGACGGCGTACAGCTGCTTCGAGCTGGCAAGGCAAGCGCCTGCCTTGATGGCGTCGTCGACGAACGACACGTCCGCCGCGACAAACACGTCGAACGGTGCCCCTTCGACGATCTGTCTCTCGAGCAACCCGGTGGCGCCGAAGGAGAACACGACTCTTCGGCCGGTGGCTTTCTCGTACGAGGCTCCGAGCTCCTCGAACGCCGCAGAAAGGTCCGAAGCCGCGGCGACGTGAAGCGGTTCGCTCGAGCCGGGTGCCGAGTGTCTCGAGCATGCCGCCGCCATTGCAACCGCAGCAAGCGTGAATCCAGTTGCGCTCCGAAACACAGGGCTCTCGCACGCACGGCGCATCGTCGCCCCATGGTACGCATGGCGGGGAAAACACGCGATCAGGACCTGCCGCGTAGTATTCTCCGGCACGCTGCGCATGGCCGACACGCTCCAGAACGGTCGGTATGTCCTGCTCGGACCGCTCGGTCAGGGCACCCAGGGTCACACGTTCGACGGCGTGGACAAGCGCGAGGGACGCGCCGTCGCCATCAAGTGCTTCGACGTCCGGACCGCGCACGCATGGAAGGATGCCGAACTCGCGGAACGAGAAGCACGGGTCCTGCAAGTGCTGTCGCACGATCGTCTGCCCCGATACGTCGATCACTTCGAAGAGGACGGCCGCCTTTACCTCGTCATGGAGAAGATCGACGGCGAAAGTCTCGCGAGTCTGCGAAAGCGCGGCGCATGCGCAACCGAGAACGACGTGGTGCGCCTTCTTCGGGACGCATCCGACGTCCTCGATTATCTGCACGTTCGCACACCGCCCATCGTCCATCGGGACATCAAGCCGGGCAACGTCTTGCGCCGACCGGACGGCTCCTTTGCATTCGTCGACTTCGGAGCCGTCCGCGACAAGCTGCGACCGGAAGGCGGCTCGACCGTCATCGGTACGTTCGGCTACATGGCGCCCGAGCAATTCCAAGGTCGCGCACTGCCCGCGTCCGACGTCTATGCCGTCGCGGCGACTGCGCTCGCATTCGTCACCGGCCAGGAGCCGGAGAACCTGCCTCACCGAGGGCTCGCGATCGACGTGCGCGCGGCGCTCGAGGGCCGCACGAGCGCACGCCTCGCGCGCGTCCTCGAGCGGATGCTGGATCCGGATCCCGACAAGCGCGCCGCGCGCATCGCACCGCTCCTCGTCGAGCTCGAACGAGGGGGAGCCGAGACGCCGCGAATGCAAGGCGAAGCGCGCGCGGTCGTCTCCGATGCCTGGGAAACCGTCGCCCGTGAATTCGAGCGACGCGCCGACGAGCTCGAGCGGCTCGCATCGAGCGGCGGCGCGGGATCCGAAGGCTGGCGTCGCGGCGCCGAGGGGTGGCGCAAGGGTGCGGACAAGTGGCGCAAGGTCGCGCGGAAGATCGCCCGCGGTCGAGCCCGTCGAGCGGAGAAACACGCCCGGGATGTCTGGCGCTCCACGCTGCGCGGCGCACGACGCGACGGTGCAGAAGAGGGGCGAGACTGGGTCCGGGCGGATTTCGGTCGCCGGGAGCGCGTCGCAAGCCCGGGACGCGTCGACGGCTCGGGCGCCGTACCCTGGCCCGTTCGTCTCGCACTCGCGATTGCCTTCTCCGTGGCCATCGTCGCCGTGTCCGTCGCGACGCAGGTCGTCGTACCGCTGTTGCTCACGGTACTGTCGTGGTTCCTCGCTGCGCGCGGGCTCGGCGCTGCGCGCTCGCGCGTGCGTGACGCTGGCCGTAGCGCCCTGGATACCATCGCCCGAGCTCAGCGTTCCCTGGGCGGCGAGGCGCAAGTCGACGGAAGCGAGCGCGATGAATCGAACGCCGCGCGCAACCCGCCGCCGCAGGTTCGGGTCGAGGCGCCGCGCGAAGCGCTCAACGAAAGCGATGCCGCCGTCGAGGACGACGATTCGGGAGATGCAAGCAAATCGGAGAGCTCCGGCGACGAGGCTCGCATGAAGCGCGGCCCGCTCTGACTTCGACGCGTCAGATCACCCGACCATCGCGACGGCGCTCGCTTTTTGCCGCAGCACGTTGAACCGCCGCATCGGCTTTTCCTTGCCCTTGAGGGATCGCGGTTCGATCTCCTCGAGCTCGAAGCGACCTCCCAGGCGTGCGAGCGTCGATTCGCTGATGACGATCTGACCGGCGGCTGCGCTCGAGCAGAGGCGTGCGCTGGTGTTCGCGGTGTCCCCGATGGCCGTATAAGAAAGGGCCTTGGAGCTCCCGACGTAGCCGACGACGACCGGCCCCGTATGGATTCCCACACCGACCGCGATGGGGGGCTTCCCATCCACGACACGCTGCCGGTTGAACCGGCCGAGCACCTGCATCTGGACGAGGGCGCATTGCACGGAACGGATCGCATCATCGCGGTGGGCGAGCGGCGCTCCCCAGAACGCCATGATCCCGTCGCCCATGAACTTGTCGAGGGTGCCCTCGTACCGGAACACGGTTTCGACCATGAGTTCGAAGTACTCGTTGAGCATCTCGACGACCGTCTCGGCGGACGTTCCCTCACTCATCGCGGTGAACCCGCGAATGTCGCTGTTGAATACGGTGAGCTCGGACACCAGCTGCCCGCCTTTGCGCACCTCCAGCTTGCCGCTCAGCATCTGTTCCGCGACGTTGGGCGCGACGAGACGCATGAAGCGATCGCGAAGAACGATCTCCTGCTCCACTTTCTTCGCCAGGATCGTGTTTTCGATGAACATCGATGCCTGCGCAGCGACCGAGGTAATGACTTCCAGGTCCTTCGGCTGAAACTGCGCGAGAGCCTCCGAATCGAGCCAGAGAACGCCGAGGACCTCCTTCTCGTTCTCGTGCAGCAGGGGCACGACGATCGCGCTCGAGATCCGATTGAGGATCATCGACCTCCCCTTCGAAGCGGCGAAATCCGTCGACGCGTCGTGGGTGAGGACTCCCGCCCGCTCGTTGATCACATGATTGAGGATGGTCGAGCTCACCTGAATCGGTGACTCGCTCCCGTCGCGACGGCGCGCGGCGCGCGGCTGGAGCGTGCCGTCGTTCTCGCGAAGCAAGATGACTCCACGATCGGCCTTGGTGAACTTGAAGATGGCAAGAAGGATCTTGTCGAGCAAGCGATCGAGATCCCGTTCGAGACCGATCTCGCGCGTCAGCTCCCAGCTCATTCGAAGACGCTCGTAATCCAGTCGCAGCTGCTGCGGTTCGTGGCCGACGGCGTCGAACGGCGAGAAACCCTTGGCCTGCGCGGCGATCTGAGTGCCGATGGCGCGCGCAGCGTCGAGCACGTCGACACGAGTCGCCGCCGCCGGACGTTGCAGGCCAGATCCGGCCGGCACCGGATGCGGCGGACCACCCCGCGCGCTCACGACCTGCGATGCGATGGGCGGCGGCTGCGGCGACGCAGGCGTCGCGGCCGGCGGAACTCGTGGCGCGGTGGCCGGGCCCGATGGCCACGACGATCCTCCACCTATCATCCGCTCGACGGCTCCCGGTCCGACCGGCGGTGGGGCGAAAGCGCCGCCAGAGCCGTCGTCGAAGCAGGCGCGCGTCGAACCGAGCGCGATCTCGTCTCCATGCTTGAGTCGCGTTTCACCGCGGACGCGTTCGCCGTTGACGTACGTGCCGTTCAAGCTCCCCAGGTCCCGCAGCACGAAATGGCCGTCGCGCAGCTCGACGATGCAATGCTCTTTGGAGACGATCTTGTCGAGCAACTGGATGCTGTTGTTCGGATGGCGTCCCAGGCTGTTGGTCGGACGCAGATCGATGGACTGCTGCCCTTCGGCGGTTGCGAGGATCAGCTTCGCCATGAACTCTTCTAATCTTAGCGCGCTTTCGGCGAGGACGAACAGGTCGGCGGCTCCGGAGCCTGCGCCAGCCGAAAATGCTAAGAGTTTTTCGTCGAACCCGGCCCATGAACACTCGACGACGCAGAGCGCGCGCAAAGCCCGAGCCGACCGCGACGAGGGCGTCGGCGGCCGGGGGGCCGGCTCCCAAGCTGCCCCTCGCCCCAAGCCGAGTGACGGGCGGCGAAGCAACGACCCCGGTGTCGGCCGCTGCACACCCCTCTGCGGTCCAGACAAGCGAGCAGGAAGCCCTTGCTCGAATGCGGGCCGGCTATCGCGTTCAGGGCGCGGACGTCGTCATCCAGACGGACCCGGGCACGCTGCCGGAGTCTCCCGTCGAGACCGGGGGCCTGCTCGAGCTCGTCCCGAGCGTGGCGCGCAGGGCTCTGGAGCTGGGACTGAGCGCACGCGAGCCGAGCTTCCACGTGTTCGTCGCAGCCGAGCCGGAGGTGATGATCGAAGACGACATCGTGCGATATGCAATGCGCTTCGCGATCACGCGTCCCACGCCCAACGACATCGTGTACGTCCACGACTTCGACCATCCCGAAGCTCCACGCCCCCTGGTGCTGCCCGCCGGCGCGGGGCCGACGTTGGTGCGCACCATGGACGGCCTCATCGAGCGATTGAAGAAGCGCATCCCGGCGGTGGTCGAGGGCGAAGAATTCAAGCGGGCGCAGTCGCGGCTGTCCTCCGAGCTCGAGGTGAAAAACCGCGCTGTGATCCACGAGCTCGAGTCGCTGGCGAAGACCCTCGGCTTCGGCGTCCGTCCGGTGCACGGTGGAGTCCAGACGTTTCCGATCCTCCACGGCAAGCCGGTGAGCGCCGAGCAATTCGCCGTTCTCGACGAAAGCACCAAACGCGCTCTCACGGAGTCGGAGCAGAAGCTCACCCGGGAAGTGGACAAGGCAGCCCACCACGTCCGCACGCACGGGGCACGCTTCGATGCGGCTCGAGAAGCGGCTTTCTCCAAGGCCGCCGCCGAGATCGTCGAATCGGCGATGAGGGAAGTGACTCGGTCGATCGGCGGGCTCGGAGCGGAAGTTCGTGGGTGGACGGATCGTGTGCGCCAGGCTCTCATCGACGATTGGGAGGATCTCGTCGAGGTCGAGGGCGAAGAGGAACAGGACAACCGATCACGCGAGGAGAAGGACGATCCCGAGCTTGCGACGCGGCTGAATCGATTCAAGGTAAACCTCCTCGTGGGCCACGAGCCCGAGGGCCCGGCGCCGGTCGTCTACGACACGAATCCGACCTACCCGAGTCTATTTGGATACCTGGAGAGGCGGGCGCGATACGGCGCTCTGCTGACCGACTTCACGCGCATCCGCGCCGGCTCGCTGCACAAGGCCAGTGGCGGAGTCCTCGTCGTGCGCGCCGCCGATCTGCTGGCCGACCCCATCATCTGGGAGCGAATGAAGCGAGTCATGCGCGAGCAGCGCATCGGCGCGGAAGATCCTCTTGGACCGCTCGGCCTCTATGCCACCTCGCTTCGTCCGGTCCCGGTACCCATTCGCGTTCGCGTCGTGCTCGTCGGGTCACCCGAGCTCTATGCGACCTTGCTCGAGGCCGACCCCGATTTCGCGTCGCTCTTCCGGGTCAAGGTCGAAGCCGATTCGGTCATTCCGAGAGCGCCGAAGACGCTCCTCCGATTGGACGCCTACCTGATGGCCATGGCGACGGAGCGGGCCTGGGGTCGGTTCGACAGGCCGGCGCGAGCGCGGCTGCTGGATCTCGCGACGAGACTCGCCGGCGATCGCGAAAAGATCGCGCTGACGCTCTCGCCGCTCGAGGAAACGATGGCGTTCGCGAGCGCTCTCGCGGCGGCACGCGCCACAGGATCGGCCGGCGAGGCGCTCGAGGCCGAGGACAGCGTCCGCCCGTTTCGAGCCTCGATACCGCCACCCGACGTCTCGCTCGTAGGCGCGCCCGACGTGCAGGCGGCCTGGCTCGAGCGTCGCGAACGGGCGGGCAGCGCGGAGCGGCACATCCGTGAGATCACTCTGCGGGGCGAGGTAGCCCTGGATACCAGCGGTTGGCACGTGGGCGTCGTGAACGGTCTCAGCGTCTTCAGCGCCGGGGACGTGGAGTTCGGCCAGCCGATGCGCATCACGGCCGTCGTCGGAATCGGGCGGGAAGGCATCATCGACGTCGAGCGCGAAGCGCAGCTCGGAGGCAGCATCCACACGAAGGGCGTCGCCATCCTGCGGGGCTACCTCTCCCGGATGTTCGGACAGGAGCGTCCGCTGAGCCTGCGCGCACAGCTCGCCTTCGAGCAGAGCTACGGCGAAATCGAGGGGGACAGCGCGAGCTCCAGCGAGCTGTTCGCGGTCTTGAGCGCACTCGCGGACGTCGGAATCGATCAGGGCATCGCCGTCACAGGCAGCGTCAACCAGCTCGGCGAGATGCAGGCGATCGGAGGCGTTTGCGCGAAAATCGAGGGATTTTATGACCTGTGTCGGGCACGCGGACTCAGCGGGACGCAAGGCGTGCTCATCCCGAGCGCCAACCGCCCTCATCTCGTCATGCGCGACGACGTCGCCGACGCAATCGCGAACGGTCGGTTCCACGTGTTCGCCGTGGAGCGGGCGGCGCAGGGCATCGAAGTGCTCACGGGCCTGCCGGCGGGAGAGCGGGACGAGACCGGACGGTTTCCCGCCTCGAGCGTCTTCGGGCGCGTCGAACGACGAATCATCGAGATCGCCGAGAAGCTGCGCGAAGCCGAAGGTCACGTGGTCCACGAACCCGGAGACGGCCTGGACGACGGCGCGTCCAATGATGGAATCGAAGGGCCGAGCGCCCGTCGTCACTGACGGACGCGTCCAACCCGGAGCGTGCGCCCTTCGGATGCTATAGAGGGCGGTAGTGCCCGAGTGGTATCGCGCCCTGCTTCGGCCGGAGCTGGCCGAGCTTTCTGCTTATGTGCCGGCCCATGCACCGGGCGCCGTCATCCGCCTCGACGCGAACGAGGCGCCGCCCAGCGGCAGCAGGCGGGTGCGCGACGTCGTGACGCGCGCGCTCGCCGCTGTGTCTCTCGAGCGATATCCGGACGCGCGCGCGAGCGAGCTCAAGGCGCGCATCGCAGAGCGAACTGGCGCACGGCCCGACGAGCTCATCGTGGGAACCGGCTCGGACGAAATCATTGCCATTGTCCTCGCGGCCATGGCCCGTGCGCGAGCCAAGGCCGCGCAGCCGGTCGTCGTGACGATGACCCCGACGTTCACGATGTACCGCGTGACCGCTCGGGTCCACGGATACACGCCGATCGAGGTGCCGCTCGACGGAGGCTGGGATCTCGACGTGGGTGCGATCTTGCGAGCCGTCGAAATGACGCGTCCGAACGTGCTCTTCGTCGCGAGCCCGAACAACCCCACCGGCAATCGCGTGAACGATGACCGGCTCGGAGCGATCTTGGAAGCGACGCGTGAGACGCTCGTCGTCCTCGACGAGGCCTACGTCGACTACGCGGGTGCGTCGCTCCGGTCGTGGCGCACGCGATTCCCGAACCTCGCAGTGATGCGCACGCTCAGCAAGGTCGGGTTCGCCGGGCTCCGGATCGGATGGCTCGAGGGCGACGCGGGACTCGTCCGGGAGATCGACAAAGCGCGTCACCCCTTCAATGTGAGCGCAACGAGCCTCGCGACCGCTGCGGCAATCCTTTCCGAAGCGTGGGACGAGGTCCGAGCGCACGTCGCCGCCATCCTCCGCGAGCGGGAACGAGTGATTTCGGCGCTGGCCGACGTGCCGGGCGTGGACGTCCCGCCGAGTCACGCCAACTTTCTCTGGCTGGGAACCCGGTGTCCAGCCGGTGTCGTCCAGGAGGCCCTCCTCGAGCGCGGGGTTCTCGTTCGGAGCTTTCATGGCTCCGGTGGGCGCCTTGCAAACCGTCTTCGCGTCACCATTGGAGCGCCCGACGAGAACGATTCGTTCTTGAGTGCCCTCCAGGAGGTCCTGCGCTCGTGAGGCTCCATGCTGGCGCGGCACTGCGATACCTGGTCCTGGCCACGATCGCGACAGGATGTGCGTCGGAGCAGGCGGTGGATCGTGCGTACGACGGACGCATCGTACGGGGCCGTTTCATCGAGCCCGAAGCCTATGCATCCTTTCTCGCCGGGGTCATTTCCGAATCCGGAGGCGATCTGCGATCGGCGCTGGCGTCTTACGAGCGAGCAGAGCGGCTTGATCCCGGTGGACCCGAAATCTGGACGCGCATTGCGGCGGTGCGCTGCGCCTCGAGGCCGCGCGATCCTGGCGCGGACGAAGCTCTGTCGAAGGCCCTTGCGATCGACGATCGCTACGCGTCCGCCTGGAGAACCAAGGCCGAGTGCGAGCGTGTACGGGGTGATTCGAGCGCCGCCGAGGCCGCTGCGCTCCAGGCCGCGCAGCTGGAATCGGCAGCGAACACCCAAGCCGTGCTCTTGCGACTCGACCCCCGTCCGGCCGACGACGCGACCCGACGCAGGATCATCGAGGTCACGACGACCTCGTCGAGTCCTGCGCTCGCGTTTCACGCCCTTGCAACGTGGGGGGAGGCGCACGAAGACGTGCCGCTCTGGTCCCGCGCGCTCATCGCCCTGTCGAGGATCAGCCCGTCCGAACGGGCGGGCATCGCACGCGCGGCCGAGGTGCTCGCGGGGTCGGGCGCCGTCGTCGAGGCGCAGGCGGTCGCCGCCGCCATGATCGATGCGTTCGACGATCCGCCGCCGCGTGGTGCGCGTGGGCTCGCCGCGCGGCTCGCGGTGGACGAAGCGATCGCCCGACGGGACGGCGATGCTCTCCGCCGACGCGCGGTGCGCAGCCGCCTCGGTCTCGATGAGGCCGCGGGGCGCGCGCTCCTGAGCGACGATCCGGCGAATGCGAACGACATCGCGTCCGAGGTCGCCCGAGCTGACCCACGCGATTTCGGGGCTCGACTCGTCCTCGCGACGCGCGACTTTCGAGACACGCTGGCTCTGGCGACCGCGCTCCGGGCGGACGCCCCGGCAGTGAGCGCGTCGGTCTGGGTGGCGTTCGGAACGGCGCTCGGACGGATCGCTCCGCCGGGCCTCACCCGGTCGACCCTGGGGCGCATCGCCCATGATCCGCTCGTTTCCGGCGACGAGCGCGTCGTTCGAGCGGCAGTGGCTCTCGTGGCCCACGGACACACCGACGCGTCGGCATTGACCCCCGACGGAATCGTGGAGCTTCGCGTGCTGCAGGGGGAGACCGGGGCGGCGGAGGGGTGGTCACCGCCGGCCACCGGCACGCTCGACGCGATTCACACGTACCTCGCACTGGCGTTCGCGGAGCCGAACGAAGAGCGCACCCGTGACCTAGGCAGCCGCCTCGCGCGCATCCGCCCCGAGCATCCTCTGGTCGCAGTGGCTCGATGTCTGATTCTGCTCGGCTCCGGGGCCCCTATCCCTCCGGCGAGCGCAAAAGCGCTGCTCGCGCAGGACCCTACCGATCCGCTGGTTGCAGCCATCGCCCTGCGCCTGGCGGAGAAGGCCGGCGACCTCGACGTGGCGCGCCGCGCGCGTGCCGCGATCAAGGCCATCGCCGGCGTACGAACAGACAGCGTCACGGAATGAAATGGGGCGGGCGTCCGGTCGGCTGCACGCCCGCGTCGGGCGGGGTGTACGAAAGAACGACGTCGACTTTTTCGACGACGTTGGCTCGGACGTCGACATCGACCTCGCTGTGGATAACCTTGAGCAGCGCACCGACCTTCAGCTTCCCCACCGGTACGCCGTCGATTCTGTAGTGCCCGCCGAGGTCCGTGACGGCGTGCAGCGGATGGCGGAAAACGTACAGGTCTTCCAGGGCGAACGGTTGCAAGCGATCCGCAAGCACGTAGTGACCGGGCCTCGGTGGATAGAGCTTGACCGGGTCCCCCGACTGACGCGGCGGCGCGATCATGACCGCCGGCTGGATGATGCCCTCGAGGTACGGGGCGAAGGGGATCTTCGAGTCGTTCGCGACCTCGAGGCGCTGGCCGTACGTCATCGCAATCGCGCGCTGGGGGTACGCGCAGTCGACAGTGATCGTGATCCGCTGCGACGGGGTCCTGTCGGGGAGGAAGAAGTCGGAGTACCCCGTGATCACGACGACGGCGTCCGCGAGCGGGCGGAGACCTTGGGCGTTGGCACGGCCGGATCGGAACACCTTTCCATAGGTATCGATGGCGGCAGGACACGTCGTGAAATCGAGCGCGGGCATGTCCGCAGCGTCCGGTCCCTTCACGAACACGGTTCCTTCGACGCTGCCGATGGGGCCGTTGTAGACGGGGAGTTTTTCGGGATTGACGGCGGCCTCGATGCTCGCCGTTGGAATCGGAAGCGCGTTCGGGGCGATGGACGCGCGCGCGGGAACGGAATGGATGCCGGCTTCGCCCGTCGACTCGCCACTCGGTGATCGGTTGTTACAGCCGAAGCACGTGGCGAGGGCGACCCTGGCGACGGCCACAGGAAATGGGGAACGACGATTCCGCGCCGGCAATCGCCGCCGGCTCACTCCGTCCCCCGGACCGCGAAGGCGGCAGCGGTCGTCGTGGCATCGAGAAAGCCCCCCGGCGTCAATCCGAGCACGAACACCAGCACCGCGCTCACGAGCAGCGCCGTCGCGACGTACCCCGATCTCATCGGGACCGCGATGGGAGCTCCGGCCGCCGGTTCGCGCATGTACATCGAGACGAGCACGCGCAGATAGTAGTACGCGCCGACCACGCTGTTGACGAGCGCGAGCACCGCGAGCCAGTAGAGTCCCGCGTCGATCGCTGCCTTGAAGACGAGCCACTTTCCGAAGAATCCCGCGGTCGGCGGTATCCCAGCGAGCGAGATCAGGAACACCGAGAACGCCAGGGCGATGACCGGATTGCGCTTGCCGAGCCCGGAAAGGTCCTCGTACGTGACTGCCTCGCGGCCGAAGCTCCCGCATGCGATCAAGGCGGCGAATGCGCCGCCCGTCGAGACCGTGTAAGCGAGCAGATAGTAAAGTACGCTCGCCGTCGCCTCGGTTGGTTCTCGCATCACGGCCGTGACGCCGACCAGCACGTAGCCGGCGTGCGCGATGCTCGAGTACGCGAGCATTCGCTTGACCGATTCCTGACGTCCGGCGACCAGATTTGCGACGGTCATAGTGAGGGCGGCCAGACCGGCAATGACCGGCGGCCACCCGCTGCCCCACGACGTCCATCCCGCGTCGCGGAACGACGTCAGCAGGACACGCAGGAGCACGGCGAACGCAGCCGCCTTGACCGCGACCGCCATGAAGGTCGTCGTCGGGGTCGGGGCTCCTTCGTACGCATCGGGTGTCCACGCGTGGAACGGCACGGCGCTCACCTTGAATGCAATCCCGACCAGGACGAGGACGACGCCCATGATGAGCAGCGGACCATGGTCCCAGGCCGCCCGCGCCGACGCTCCGATGCCAGCTAGATCCGTGCGTCCGGTCGCTCCGTAGATCAACGCGAAACCGTAGAGGAGTACCGCCGCCGCGAAGGAGCCGAGCAGGAAATACTTGAGGGCGCCCTCCGCCGAGCGCGGGTTCGACCGGCGAAACGCGGTCAACGCGTAGGCGCCGATGCTCATCGTTTCGAGGCCCAGGAACAGCGTGACCGCGTCGCCGGCCCCCGCCAGCGTCATGGCCCCGACCGTTCCGAAGAGAAGGAGAGCGTAGAACTCGCCGCGCTCGATTCGATGCTCCCGCAGGTAGCCGCCCGCGAGCACCGCGGCGATCCCGGCTCCCAGGCAGAGGACGATGTCGAAAAACAACGTGAAGCGATCGACGATGAGCCACGGGGCGACCGAGCGTGCACCATCGATGCGTTCGACGCCGAACATCCACTCGGCGCCTGCGGCCGCGCCGGCCGCGAAGAGGATCATCGCGGCCCCGAGCGCGAAGCCCGATCGATTCTTCGAGAAAGCTTCGATCACCATCAGCAGCAGCCCGCCGATGGTGACCACCAAGAGGGGGGACAGGGCGAAGGCGATCATCATGATCGGGTCTCAGCGGGCGGCTACGGCCGCGGACGGGGTGATGCCCAGAGCTTCCGGCCGGGGCGAAGCGAGCTTCAATGGCCCCTCGTAGTATCGGGGCGGGGGATTCGCC
>Ga0187782_10001282_pt1 | contig 18120 bp, 16 predicted proteins | sample 0715_SJ02_MP15_2_FD_132454 | JGI IMG/M metagenome (GOLD analysis project Ga0187782, IMG submission 132454) | Tropical peat soil microbial communities from peatlands in Department of Meta, Colombia - 0715_SJ02_MP15_20_MG | ecosystem: Environmental > Terrestrial > Soil > Wetlands > Peat | place...
GACGTTCCTGATTCTCTGGCCAGCGCCCGTCGAGCCGTCACCGTATTCCACAAACTCGGCGAGCCATGCTCAACCCGTCACTAAAGAATGCCTCGTCAAATCCGTCCACACGGCCGAGAGCGCGCTCGCGAAGGCTTTCGAGGCGATCGCCGAACGCGTGGCGAGAGAGCTTGCGAGGAGTTAAGCAGGTTGCTGCGCCAAGCCCGCTTAAAATAAAGTCTCAGGCGTCGGCGAGCGTCTTGCCGCCGGTTGAGGGCGAGAGCGACGCCGGGTCGGCCACATCGATATGGTCGGGGGCTAAGCCCGCGTCGCGCCTGGCGACGATCTGGGCGTAGGCCTCTTCGAGCCCAAGTACGAAGCGGGGGATGTCGAAGAGCGGAGCGGTCCTCAAGTTGGCTTCGAGCTTCGCTTTCAGCTTGGCGAGGCGCGCGGGCGAGGAGGCGAGCGCCACCGCAATCCGCCGATACTCGTCGAAATCCCTGGCGATCAGCTCGGGCAGGCCTGCGGCGGTGAGCAGGCTTGCGCCGTAGCGGCTCGAAAACGTTCGACCCGGGCAAGTTAGAACCGGTAGCCCGTTCCACAGCGCACAGGCCGCCGTCGCGCCGGCGTTGAAGGGCGAGGTGTCGAGGAAGAGATCGGCGAGCCGATGGCGCGCAAGATGCCGTTCGCGCGGCTCGCGCTCGGCGAAGATCAGCCTTGACGGGTCGAGGCTGCGGCAGAGCGCCTGGCGCCTCAGATTGTCGCGCGCCTCGACGAGGCCGCCGTCGTAGATCCACAACAGGGCTTCGACCACGTCTTTTAAGATCGCGGCCCAGACGTCGAACACGGGGGGCGTCAGTTTGAACGGCGCATTGAAGCAGCAGAACACAAACGCCCGCTCCGGCAGGCCGTAATCGGCGCGGGCCGCATCGTCGTCCGCCGAGGCGCGGCGTGAATCGTTGGGTTGGAACGAGTGGGGGAGAGAGACGATCTTCTCGGAATAGAACCGTCGCTCCTCCTCGGGAACGACGATGCGATCGGCGATGAGATAGTCGATGAACGGCGCGCCGGTCGTCGCCGGATAGCCGAGATAGGCGACCTGCACGGGGGCCATGCGGGTTGCGAAGGCGATCGGCTTCGCGCCGAGCGTATGGCCGTTCAGGTCGACGGCGATGTCGAGATTCTGGGCGCGCGCCAACTTGACGAGCGCGGCGGGCGTCGTCCCGTCGCAGTCGTGGAATTCATCGACGCTTGATCGGGCCCGCGCCTGCGCCTCGCTGTCGTCGCGAAAGAACGAGAAAGCGTGAATTTCAAAACGCGACCGGTCGTGCAGCGCCAGGACCTCGCCCAAGAGATCGAGCGCCGGGTGATCGCGGAAATCGGATGAAAAATAGCCGACGCGGATCTTGTCGCGCCGGCGGGCCGTCGCGAGCGCCGGCCAGTCGCCGGCTTCCGGAAAACCTTTGGCGGCGACGTAGATTTTCGTCGCCCTCATCAGCGCCTCGGGATCGTCGCAGACGGGGAGCAACCGGAACGGCTCGACGACGCGCTCGCCGAGCTTGACGCGGCCGTCGATGTCGTCGAGCAGGACGTCAAGACCGTCCCAGTCGAAGGCGGCGATTTGGCCGGAGAGGGAAGCGCCGAGCAGCCAGGGTTCGCTCGGATCGAGTTCTGCCGCGCGCTTGATGCGCGTCCGCGCCTCCGCTTTTCGCCCGAGCCGCTCCAGCATCAGCGCGCTGCAATAAAGGGCGCGCGCGCAATTGGGCTCGACGCGCAAGACGTCGTCGTAGACTAAGAGCGCCTCTTCGTTGCGCCAGAGACCGGCAAGCGCGGCGGCGCGGTTGAGACTGAGCTCGACCCGGCCTGGATAGAGTTTGAGCGCTCGTTCGCACTCGAACAGGCAAGCTTCGAAGCGCTGCAGGTTGAGCAGCGCGAAGGCCCCGCTGCAGAGCGCCCGCAAGTTCGTGGCCTCGATCGCCAATGCGGCGCGCGCCTCGCCGAGCGCCGCGGCATGGCGGCCTTCGGCGTTGAGCGCCTGGGCCGATTCGGCGCGGCGGCGGGCGGCCTCCGCCGCGGCTGCGTCGCCGACTATGTCGGGCAAGAACCCGCGGGCGATCGCCCGCGCCTCGGCTTCCGGCACGTTTGCCTTCCAGGCGACGATCCAAAGGTCAAAATGAGGCGGCCGGCGTAGCCCGACGAAGGTTGCAAAGCCCGCTCCTTCCATGAGCTTGCGGAGCGAATCGTAGGTGTAGCCCGTGTGGTGCGCCATGAACGCGTTGCCGGCGGCGATCGAGTGATTGTGGCCGTAAAGAATGTCGAGCGCGGCGATCGGCCCCGCCGGCGAGACGTAGAGGGTCTCGGTCAGGCAGCCCTCGGCGATGAAGGAAGCGACCGCCTGCAAGTCCGGGCAGGTGACGACGGCAAAGCCGTCGGGGCTCAGCACCCGGGCGAATTCTAAGAACGCGACCGGCGCTTCATGCGGATAAAGGTGTTCGACGTTGTGCGAGGAGAAGATCGCGTCGACGCCGCCGCTTTCAATCGCCGATAGGTCGGTCAGCGATCCGACGATGTCCGGCGCGACGCCGGGATCGATGTCAAAGCGCGTCTCCGTCCAATCGGGCCCCGAAAACCCTTTCAGCCCCGACTTGTCCTGCCCCCCACAGCCGACATGCAACAGGCGCGGCACGACCTTTTCTCCCTGCATCCGAATCGCGAATGCAACTTATACGGGAATTGTGCCGATTTGAAACTTTCGCGGGAAGGTTAGGAGACGGCGCCAGTCGGCGCCGGGCCCTGCCCGTGCGCGTTGCGGATTTCAAGAATCTGCAGGCTGGGCGGCGGCTCGATCAAGAATTCCGCGTCGCGCGGCAAATGGTGGATCTCGGTCGGATCGCCGCCGGTGAAGGCCTGCATCTCGGCGACGCTTTCCCAGTAGGAGATCGTCACGAACTCGCTGTAAGAGTCGCGATCCTCGCGCAGCGTGACGACGCCAACCGCCAGCGCTTTCAAGGGCGCAACGCCGACCTGGTAATTATAGGCCTCGTATTCGTCGGCTTGGGAGCGGCGGACGCGCCCCCGCCAGATGCGCGCGACTTTTGCCGCTCGATATTGGCTCATCATCGGCGCTCCCGCTGAGGTCTCGCGCCGACGCCGAGCTTCGGCGAGCTGAAAGAAACGCGCCGTTCAGCTCGCCGGCGCCGCTTCCGCTTCGCCCCTCGCCGGCAAGCCCTGGCCCTTGGCGCTTTCGTCGCGGTCGACGAACTCGATCACCGCCATCGGCGCATTATCGCCGGCGCGGAAGCCTGCCTTCATGATGCGCAGATACCCGCCGTTGCGGGTCTTGTAGCGGGGACCGAGCACGTCGATGAGCTTCTTGACGAGGTCGGCGTCTTTGAGCCGCGCGATCGCCAGTCGTCGCGCATGCAGATCGCCGCGTTTCCCGAGCGTCACGAGCTTCTCGACGACGGGGCGAAGGTCCTTGGCCTTGGGCAGCGTCGTGGTGATCTGCTCGTGCTTGATGAGCGCTTGCGCCATGTTGGCGAACATCGCCAGGCGATGCTCGGACGTGCGGTTGAACCGGCGCTTCGCGCGGCCGTGATACATGGCGTCGACTCCTTCTTGAGGGGTTCTACGGCCGCCGTGCCAAGGAACGGCCGGGTTTCTTTAGGCAGTCGGCAATCGGCAGTCGTCAGTCGGGCGAGTTCCGACTGCCGATTGCCGAAGCCCGACTGCCGTTCAGTAGTGCTCCTCAAACCGCTTCGCCAGCTCCTCGACGTTTTCCGGCGGCCAGCCTTGCACTTCCATGCCGAGATGGAGGCCCATTTGGGCGAGCACTTCCTTGATTTCGTTGAGCGACTTGCGGCCGAAATTCGGCGTGCGGAGCATCTCGGCTTCCGACTTCTGGATGAGGTCGCCGATATAGGTGATGTTGTCGTTCTTCAGGCAATTGGCCGAGCGCACGGAGAGCTCGAGCTCGTCGACCTTCTTCAAGAGCGCCGGGTTGAAGGCGAGCTCGGGGATGGCGCGCTGCGCTTCCTCACGCTTGGGCTCCTCGAAGTTGACGAACACGCCGAGCTGATCCTGCAGGATGCGCGCCGCGTAGGCGAGCGCGTCCTCGGGCGTCAGCGCGCCATTGGTCTCGATCGTCATCGTCAGCTTGTCCTTGTCGAGGTCCTGGCCCTCGCGGGTGTTCTCGACCCGATAGGAGACTTTCCTGACCGGCGAGAACAGGCTGTCGATCGGCATGAGGCCGATGGGCGAATCTTCGGCGCGGTTGCGATCGGCCGGCACATAGCCCTTGCCGGTCATCACCGTGAACTCCATGCGGATGTCGGCGCCGTCGTCGAGCGTGCAGATCGCCAGGCTCGGATTGAGGACCTGGATGTCGCCGGTCGTCTGAATGTCGCCGGCGGTGACGACCCCAGGCCCGCGCTTCTTCAACACGAGACGCTTCATGCCTTCGCCCTGCATCTTGATGGCGATGTCCTTGACGTTGAGGACGATGTCGACGACATCCTCGCGGACGCCAGGAATCGACGAGAACTCGTGCAGCACGCCGTCGATGTGGATCGACGTGATGGCGGCGCCCTGCAGGGAGGAGAGCAGCACGCGGCGCAGCGAGTTGCCGAGCGTCTGGCCGAAGCCGCGCTCCAGCGGCTCGGCGACGACGGTTGCGACGCGGCGCGGGTCCTCGGCCTGCTGCACCTCGAGCTTCTTCGGTTTGATCAGTTCTTGCCAGTTCTTGTGGATCACGGCGGGTCTTTCCTTTCCGCGATGCGCTCTTGAGAAGCGAGGCCTTCTTTTGGCCGCGCCGACGAAACGCGCGCCGGGCTTAAGAAAACCCGGCGTCGCTCTATATAGGTATGGTCTAGACGCGGCGGCGCTTGCGCGGCCGACAGCCGTTATGCGGGATCGGCGTCACGTCGCGGATCGAGGTGACCGAGAATCCCGCGGCCTGAATGGCGCGCAACGCCGACTCGCGGCCGGAGCCCGGGCCCGACACCTCGATCTCGAGGGTGCGCATGCCGTGCTCGGCCGCCTTTTTTACTGCGTCCTCGGCGGCGATCTGGGCGGCGAACGGCGTCGATTTGCGCGAGCCCTTGAAGCCCATCGTGCCGGCCGACGACCAGGAGATCGTGTTGCCTTGCGCGTCGGTGATGGTGATCATCGTATTGTTGAACGTCGAGTTCACGTGGGCGACGCCCGAGACGATGTTCTTGCGCTCCCGGCGGCGAACGCGAGTCGCTTCTTTTGCCATGTGTCGTCCTTACTTCTTCTTGCCGGCGATGGGCTTGGCCTTGCCCTTGCGCGTGCGGGCGTTGGTGTGGGTGCGCTGGCCGCGCACCGGCAGTTGCTTGCGATGGCGCAGGCCCCGATAGGCCCCAAGGTCCATTAAGCGCTTGATGTTCATCGCCACTTCCCGGCGCAAATCGCCCTCGACCAGATAGTCGCGGTCGATCGTCTCGCGGATTTGCAGCACCTCGGCGTCGCTCAATTGCGACACCCGCCGCTCGGACGGGATGTGGACCTTCTCGCAAATCTCCTCGGCCTTCTTCGGGCCGATGCCGTGAATATACTGAAGCGCGATGATCACGCGCTTGTTGGTCGGAATATTGACGCCTGCGATACGAGCCAAAGTCTACCCTCTCCATTTCAGCCCCCTTTGAGCGGCCCATGGTCGCCAAAGAGACAGGCAACGCTGGCGTCCGGTGGAGGCCGGCCCTTGCCAGGACCCGAAACGCGAAAAGGCCCGAAGCGCGCGCCACACGGCGCCGCCAGGACCTTGCTCTTGGCTCGGGATGGCGGCGCTCCTAACGGCGAGAGGGTGCGAAGTCAATGGCCTTCCTTGGCCGGCTGCAGGACGCTTCCCTTAAGGCTTCTCGCCGCGCGCCCTCCTCCGGCGAAGATTTCCGGCGGACCGGGCGCCGCGGGGTTGATTTGATTGATGATGGGTGATAAAAAGCAAAAATCATCAGCGATCAGTCAAAACTCATTATCAGTCAGAACTCGTAAAATGAACGCCCCGCTCCGCCGCGACTCCGACGAAACCCGTTCGGCGATCCTTTCGACCGCCTGGGACCTCTTCCGGCAGCTCGGCGCGCGCACCACGATCGCCGACATCGCCGACGCGCTCTCAATGTCGAGCGCCAATGTCTACCGCTATTTCCCGACCAAGAAGGCGCTGACCGACGCGACCTGCGAACGTGTGCTCGGTTCGGCTTTCGAGGCGATCCGCGCCGCCGCCGACGGCCAAAGCCGCCCAATCGACCGGGCGGCCGCGATGCTGAGGACGATGCACGTCTTGATGCGCGACCAGATGACGAGCCAGGCGCGCGTCCATGAGATCGTCGACATCGCCATTCAAGAGCGCTGGCCGGCGATCGACGCCTATCACGCCAATTGCGGAGGGCTGCTCGCCGAAATCATCGGCGCGGGCCAGGCGACGGGCGAATTCGGCCCCGGCGAACCGGCGGCGCTCGCCATGCAGACGCTCGCCGCCTGCGCGTCAATCAACCATCCCGTCCTCATCGCGCAATGCAGCGACAAAGCGCCCTGGCCGACGCCCGACGAGGTGGTCGCTTTCGCGCTGAGGGCGCTTTGCAACCGGCAAGTCGGGTAGGCGTTTTGTTGGAGCGGGCGATGACGCGTGCGGTGTTCTCTGTCGTGGTCTTAAGCGCGCTGGCGCTTGGCGCCTGCAATGCGCCCAAAGAGACTTCGCAAGCTGAGCCCGCGCGCCCCGTGCTTGTCGCCGAAGTTCATTACGCCCCGCGCGCGGCGGCCCAATCGCTGCCTGGAACGGTCCGCGCCCGCATCGAGACCGACCTTGCCTTTCGGGTCGGCGGCAAGATCGCCGAACGCCTCGTCGACAAGGGCGCGATCGTGAAGGCCGGCGACGCCCTCGCCAGGCTCGATGACGCCGATTTCCGGCTGCAGCTTGAGGAGGCCGAGGCCGAGCGGTCCTCCGCCCGGGCCACGCTCATCCAGGCCGAGGCCGACGAACAGCGCCTCTCAACCCTCCATGGGCAGGGCTGGACGGCGAGCGCCGATTTCGACCGTGTCAAGGCGGCGGCCGACCAGGCCCGCGCCGCGGCGACCCGCGCCGACCGCGCCGTGGCCTTGGCTGAGAATGCGCTCAACTACGCGACCCTGGTCGCCGACGCGGACGGCGTCGTCAGCGCGGTCGACGCGGAGCCGGGACAAGTCGTCGCAGCCGGGGCGCCGGTCCTGCGCCTGGCGCTGACCCACTCGCTTGAGGCCTCCGTCGCCGTCCCCGAAACGCTGTTGGCGCGGGCTCAGCAAGGCCAAGCGCAAGCGAACTTCTGGGCGCTGCCGGGCGTGATCCTGAAGGCGCGGCTCAGAGAAATCTCGCCCGACGCGGACGCCGCGACGCGAACTTTCGCCGCCCGCTTCTCGCTCGACGCGCCGCCGCCCTCCGTCAAGCTCGGCATGAGCCTCAATCTGACGCTGCCCGCGGCCTCCGCGCCCGTCGCCGAGCTGCCGATCGCCGCGATTCTGCGCGACGGCGAGGGGCCGCGCGTTTTCGTCGTCAACCCGGCGAGCGAGACCATCGAGGCCGCGTCGGTGACGCTTGCCGGCGCCGACGCGCAATCGGCCTATGTCGCGGCGGGCGTGCCGGACGGCGCGCGCGTCGTGAGGCTCGGCGCGCAGAAGCTTCAGCCCGGCGAAAAGGTGCGCGTCGTCGAAGATTTCGCGGGCCTTTGAAGGCTTTCAGGGCCGGTCGTCGCGCCGAGTTTTCTGAGCGAATCAGGGCGGCGACGGGAAGGGATGAGTTGGGGAGCCTCGGATGAGCCGCTTCAATCTGTCCTTATGGGGTCTGCGCCACTCGCAGCTCGTCGCGTTCTTGATCCTCGTCATCGGCGTCGGCGGCGCGCTCGCTTACCTGCGTCTCGGCCGGGCGGAGGACCCCGATTTCACCGTCAAGAACGCCGTCGTCAGCGTCGCATGGCCCGGAGCGACTTCGCAAGAAATGCAGGATCAGGTCGCCGACCGCATCGAGAAGAAGTTGCAAGAGCTTCCCTACGTCGACCACATCGACACCTACTCGAAGCCGTCGTTTTCGGCGATCAACTTCGCCTTCAAGGACTCAACGCCGGCGCGCGACGTGCCGATGCTCTTCTTAGAGCTGCGCAAGAAAATGGCCGACGTGAAGGCCGATCTGCCTTCAGGCGTCGTCGGGCCGTCGATCAACGACGAGTTCGGCGACGTCGACAACGTGCTCTACACGATCACCGGCGTCGGCGCGTCCTACGCCGAGCTCAAGCAGGTCGCCGAGGCGCTGCGCAAGCGCTTGCAGAGCGTCCCGGACGTCAAGCGCGTCGACCTTTACGGCGATCAGGCCGAGCGGATCTATGTCGAGTTCTCGCCGGCCAGGCTCGCGACGCTCGGCGTGCCGCTGCAGGCGATCCTCGATTCGCTCGCCAGGCAAAACGCGCTTGAGCCCGGCGGCGAGTTCCAGACGGCGGCGCAGCGCGTTCCGGTGCGCGTCACCGGCGCGGTCGACGGCGCCGCGGCGGTCGCCGAGATCCCTGTTTTCGCGAACGGCGAGACCTTTCGCTTAGGCGACATCGCCGACGTCCGCCACGGCTACGAGGACCCGCCTTCCTTCATCGTTCGCGCGCAGGGCAAGCCTGCGCTCGAAGTCGGCGTCGTGATGCAGAAGGGCGGCAACATTCTGGCGCTCGGCCAAAACCTCGACGCCGCGCTCGCCGATTTCGAAGCCAATCTGCCGCGGGGCGTCGACATCGGCCGCGTCGCCAATCAGCCCAAGGTCGTCGATTCGGCGGTCTGGGAATTCACCCGCTCCTTCATCGAGGCGTTGGCGATCGTGCTGGCGGTGAGCTTTTTGTCGCTCGGCTGGCGCTCGGGGCTGGTGGTGGCGACCTCCGTGCCGCTGGTTTTGGCGCTGGTCTTCGTCGCCATGGCCTTCATGGGGCTCGATCTGCAGCGCGTGACGCTCGGCGCGCTCATCATCGCGCTCGGCCTCATGGTCGACGACGCGATCATCGCCGTCGAGATGATCGTCGTGAAGCTCGCGCAAGGCTGGAGCCGCGAGCGCGCGGCGTCCTTCGCCTGGGATTCGACCGCCTTTCCGATGCTGACCGGCACGCTCGTCACCGCCGTCGGCTTCTTGCCGATCGGCCTCGCGAATTCGGCGGTCGGAGAATATACGGGCGGCATTTTCTGGGTGGTCGGCGTCGCCCTCGTCGCCTCATGGTTCGTCGCCGTGCTGTTCACGCCCTTCCTCGGCGCGAAGCTGTTGCCGGCGGCCGGCAATGGCGGCCACGCGCGGGACGAGCGCGAAATTTACTCCACCCGCTTCTATCGCGCCTTCCGAGCCGCGCTCGAATTCTGCGTGCGCCGCCCGATCCCGGTGATCGTCGGGGCGGCGTTGCTCCTCGGCCTTGGACTGACGCAGTTCGCCCGCGTGCAGCAGCAATTCTTCCCGCTCTCGGAGCGCCCGGAGCTGTTTCTCGAGCTCAGGATGCCGGAAGGAACCGCCATCCAAGCAACGGAAAAGGCGGCTGAGGAGGCGGAGCGGCTCCTTGCCGGCGACGACGACGCGAGCTCCTACACAACCTATGTCGGCAAGAGCTCGCCGCGCTTCTGGCTCGGCCTGTTCCCCGTTCAGCCGAACGAATCCTTCGCGCAGATCGTCATCGTCGCCAAGGACGTCGACGCGCGCGAGCGCATCCGCGCCCGTATCCTTAAGGCTGTCGACGGCGGCGCGCTCGCCGCCGCCCGCGTGCGCGTCGACCGCTTCAATTTCGGTCCGCCGGTCGGCTTCCCGGTGCAGTTCCGCGTCGTCGGGCCCGAGCTTTCCAAGGTCCGCGAGATTGCGGGCGAGGTGCGCGCCGTCATGAGCCAGGATCCGCGGCTCGTCGACCCGCATTTGAACTGGGGCGAGCAAATGCCGTCCCTAAGGCTTGAGGTCGATCAGGCCCGCGCCCGCGCGCTCGGGCTCAATGCCGAGGACGTCGCCGAGGCCGTCGCGACGCTCGTCAGCGGCGCGACGGTGACCTCCATTCGCTCAGGGACCGAGAGCATCGACGTCGTCGCCCGGGCGGATAAGGCCGAGCGCGCCGCGCTCGACCGGCTCGCCGACGCCCCCATCGCCACGCGCAACGGCCAGGCGGTGACTGTCGGCCAGGTCGCGCACGTCGTCAGCGCGCAGGAAGAACCGATCCTGTGGCGGCGCGACCGGCAGATCAACGTGACGGCGGTCGCCGACGTCGTCGACGGCGTGCAGCCGCCCGACGTGTCGAAGGCGCTGTGGGAGAGGCTGTCGGCGCTGCGCCAGTCGTTGCCGCCCGCCTATCACGTCGAAGTCGGCGGCGCGATCGAGGAATCGGCCAAGGGCAACGCGTCGATCTTCGTATTGTTTCCCATCATGGGCCTGACGATGCTGACGCTGTTGATGCTGCAAATGCAGAGTTTCTCGCGGCTCGCCATCGTCTTCTTCACGGCGCCGCTCGGCATCGTCGGCGCGTCGATCGCGCTGAGCCTCACCCATCGGCCCTTCGGTTTCGTGGCCCTGCTCGGCCTCATCGCGCTTGCCGGCATGGACATGCGCAACACCGTCATCCTCGTCGACCAGATCGAGACCGACGTGAAGGAGCGGGGCTCAACGCGCCGCGAGGCGATCGTCAGCGCGACGATGCGGCGCGCGCGGCCCGTCGTGCTGACGGCGATGACCGCGATCCTCGCCATGGTCCCGCTTTCGGAAAGCGCCTTCTGGGGCCCGATGGCGACGACGATCATGGGCGGCCTGTCGGTCGCGACCCTGTTGACGCTGTTCGTCCTCCCCTCGATCTACGCACTGTGGTTCCGCCGCTCGCTTGGACCTGAGCGGAGCGCGAAACGGGAGGCGAATGTCGCCGGGGGCTTCGCGGCCCAGCCGGCGGAGTGATCTCGCAAACCGCCGCTACTTGTTCAGCAACACCTCGATATTGACGACGAGGTTGGGATCCTCGGAGCTCGTCAAGTCAGTCATGTATTGTTCGACGAAGATGTCCTGGGCGTCGACGCCCTTCTCGTCGATGTAAGCGGTGATCGCGTCGTAAGTCGCGTCGATGTCGTCATAGGCGCCGCGATGCTCAAAACGCATCGCCTTGCCGACCGGCGTCTGCGCGATCGTCACGGCGGACGACAATTCCGTCTTGCCCTCGGGCGGATTGTCGACGGGGATTTCGGCGCGGTAGTGAAATTCCTCGTCGGTCGCGCTTAAGAAAACCGCCAACGGATGGCCGGCCGTCTTCAGGCCCGCCTTGTCGATTTCGTTCTTGATGACTTTGAGCGAGCCTTCGATCGCCCCGAAAATGTCGTCGCGCGCCGCCTTGCCCTCAAGGACGGCGGCGGGGCGCGAAATCAGCTCGATCGTCTCGCCGTTCGACGCCACGGGCGAGTCCTGATCGGGCATCGGCGAGGCTTCGCCCGTCGCGGGGCTCGGGCTTGGGCTTGGCGTCGAGGGCAAAGGGCTCGCGATCGGCGAGGGCTGAGGCTCCGGCGTCGCCGAGGGCGAAGCGGAGACGGCGGGCGAGGGCGAGGGACTTGGCGATTGAGCCGCCGCGCGCGGCGCGGGGCCGGCCAAACAAAGAGCAAGTCCCGCCGCAAGGACCGACGCCAAGATCGAAGCGCGCGACCTCATCGCCCTTAAACTCCCCCCATTTCGACCGCGATTGAAAGACTATGCGGCGATTGCGCAGCGGCGCCAAGCGGATGTTCGACCTCGTGGCGACTTGAGACGCAGGGCGGCTTTTTGATCGCGGCAAACGTCGCCAAGCGCTCGGGCTTCAGCCGTCTCTCACTCCGGCGCGGCGGGCGCGGCCGGCGGCGTCCAGCGCAGGATCGGGTGACGGGCGGCGCGGGTCTCGTCCAGCCGACGGCGCGGCGCGAGGCGGGGCGCCGCGGAAAACCGCTCCTTCTCGCCGCGCAGCGCCGCGAACGCCAGATCGCGCAGCGTCATGATGAACAGGTCGAGCGACGCCTTCGACTCCGATTCGGTCGGTTCGATCAGCATCGCGCCGTGCACGACGAGCGGGAAATAGACGGTCATCGGGTGATAGCCCTCGTCGATCATCGCCTTGGCGAAATCGAGCGTGGTTAAGCCCGTTTCTTTCAGCCATCGATCGTCGAACAGCGCCTCGTGCATGCAGGGCCGATCGCCATAGGGCGCGCTCATGACGTCCTTCAAGCAGGCCAGCACGTAGTTCGCGGCCAGCACCGCGTCTTCGGAGGCTTTTTTCAAGCCGTCCGCGCCGTGCGAGAGCGTGAAGGCCAGCGCCCGCACGAACATGCCCATCTGGCCGTGGAAGGCCGACATGCGGCCGAAGCTTAAGCCGCTCGCATGCTCGACGAGGCTCAAGCGCTCGCCGCTCCGCGCAAGATAGGGCACGGGCGCAAAGGGGGCGAGACGCGAGGAGAGCACGACGGGCCCGGCGCCTGGGCCGCCCCCGCCATGCGGCGTCGAAAAGGTCTTGTGCAGATTGATATGCATGGCGTCGACGCCGAGATCGCCCGGCCGCGCCTTGCCCAGAATCGCGTTGAAGTTCGCGCCGTCGCAATAGAAGAACGCGCCCGCTTCATGGATCGCTTCGGCGATCTCGACGATCTCCCGCTCGAACAGGCCGCAGGTGTTCGGGTTGGTGAGCATGATCGCCGCGACGTCGGGGGCAAGCGCGGCGCGAACCGCCTCCGCCGACACGACGCCATCCTCTCCCGCCGGGACGCTGCGGACCTCGAAGCCGAGCAGCGCGGCGGTCGCCGGATTCGTGCCGTGGGCGGAGTCGGGCGCGAGCACGGCGCGGCGCGTTTCGGCCTCGTCGCGGGCTCGAAGCGCGGCTTTGATCGCCATCATGCCGCAGAGCTCGCCATGCGCGCCGGCCTTCGGCGTCATCGCGACCGCATGCATGCCGGTCAACGTCAAAAGCGCGTCGGCGAGCGCCTGGATGAGCTCCAGCGCGCCCTGAGTGGTCGAGGCCGGCTGCAACGGGTGCAAGTCCGCGAAGCCCGCTAACCGCGCGAGCTTCTCGTTGAGGCGCGGATTGTGTTTCATCGTGCACGAGCCAAGCGGATAGAGCCCGGCGTCGATGGAATAGTTCTTCTCGGAGAGCCGGACATAATGGCGCACAGCCTCCGGCTCGCTTAAGGCCGGCAAGGAAATCGCGCCGGTCCTTGCGAGCGGGCCGAGCCGCGAGATGAAATCGGCGGGCTCGTCGACGTCGACGCCCGAAAAGCTCTCGCGGCCGATCTCGAAGATCAGCGCCTCTTCCTGTTCGAGCCCACGGTTTCCCGTGAAGGTCTGGATTGACGAGGGCCGGGCGTCGCCGGCCTGCGTCGGGCGGCCTTGGCTATTCATGCTCATGCGATTTCCGACCTTCAAGCGTAAGTTGCGGAGTGGGCTGCGGCCCGTCGTCTTTTCAAGACGCGACATGCGTCGCCTCTCCAAAGGATGAGGGCGGAGGAAAAGCGCATCTGAAAAGGCCTTGTTTATAGGAGGTCGCTCAGCGCCTCGGCGAAGGCGACGCGCTCGGAGGGCGTGTTCGTCTCCGTGCAGGCGACGACGAGGAGATCGTCGAGGTCGCCGTCCGGCAGCAGGCGCGAAACCGGCACTCCGCCCAAGATCCCGCGTTCCGCCAACATCTCGACAAGGTCGGAAGCCAAGCGCCCCGTGCGGATCGTGAACTCGTTGAAGAAATGCGCGTTCACGACCTCGACGCCAGGGACTGCTTGCAGGCGGTCGGCGAGATCGACGGCGTTGGCATGATTGAGCCGCGCCAGGCGCGCAAGTCCTAAGCCGCCGAGCAGGCTCAAGTGAATGGAGCAAGCGAGCGCGCAAAGTCCGGAATTCGTGCAGATGTTGCTTGTCGCCTTCTCGCGCCTGATGTGCTGCTCGCGGGTCGAGAGCGTCAGCGTGAAGCTGCGCCGGCCCTCGGCGTCGGCCGTCTCGCCGGCGAGGCGCCCGGGCATCTGCCGGACATTCTTGGCCCGCGTCGCAAACAAGCCGACGTAAGGGCCGCCGAAGTTCAGCGCATTGCCGAAGGATTGCCCTTCGCCGACCACGATGTCCGCGCCCATGGCGCCTGGCGTCGTCAAGGCGGCGAGCGATAGCGCCTCGGTGAACACGGCCACGACAAGCGCGCCCTTGGCGTGCGCGGCCGCGGCGAGGCCCGAGAGATCGCGCGGATTGCCGAAAAAGTCCGGCGTCTGGACGACGACGCAGCTTGTCTTGTCGTCGATCGCGGCAACGAGGTCTTCGTCGGCCTTAACGTCGGGAGAGAGCCTGACGATCTCTTCGCCCGCGAAGGAGGCGAGCGTCTGAACGACGTCGGCATAGTGCGGATGCAGGCCGCCCGAGAGGATCGCCTTGTCGCGCCGGGTCAGACGATGCGCCATCAGCATCGCTTCCGCTGCGGCCGTCGACCCGTCGTACATCGAAGCGTTGGCGACCTCCATGCCGGTCAGCTCGGCGATCTGCGTCTGGAACTCGAACAGCATCTGCAGCGTGCCCTGCGCGATTTCCGGCTGGTAGGGCGTGTAGCTGGTCAAGAATTCCGAGCGCTGGATGAGGTGGTCGACGCTCGCCGGGACGTGATGGCGGTAGGCGCCGGCGCCGAGGAAGCAGGCCACGTCGCTGGCCGAGCGGTTGCGGGCGGCCAATCGCTTGAGGCCCCGCTCGACCTCGATCTCGCTTTGCGCGAGCGGCAGGTCAAGGAGCCCCGTCAAGCGCTTGTTTAAGGGAATGTCGGCGAACAGCGCGTCGATCGCATCAACGCCGATTCGTTGCAGCATCAGCGCGCGGTCGGCGGCGTCGAGGGGCAAATAGCGCATCGGCCTTAAGTCACCCGAGCGTCTTTAGGAACGCGTCGTAGGCCGCTTCGTCCATGAGTTCGGCGAAAGCCGGCCGGTCGTCGAGGCTCGCCTTGAACAGCCAGCCGCGCCCGAGCGGGTCCTCATTGATGAGCGCCGGCTCGCCTTCGAGCGCCGAATTGACCTCCACGACCTTGCCCGAGATCGGCGAGAAGACGTCGCTTGCCGCCTTGACGCTCTCGACGACCGCCACCGACTGGCCTGCCTGCAAGGCCGCGCCGACCTTCGGCAGCTCGACAAAGACGACGTCGCCGAGCTGGCGCTGCGCGTAATCGCTGATGCCGACCGTGGCGACGTCGCCGTCGACGCGGGCGAATTCGTGGTCCTTCGTGTAACGCAACTCGGGCATGGCGGCCTCCGAACGGGTTGAAATCAGTCGCGCTTGTAGGCGTGTGGGTGGAAGGGGAGGGCGGAGACGCGGCCGGGCAGGATTCTGCCGCGCACCACGAGGCCGAGCAGCGTGCCGGGCGTCGCCGCCTGCCGCGGCACGTAGCCCATGGCGATCGCCGCGCCGACGCTCGGGCCGAAGCCGCCAGACGTCACGACGCCGATCTTTTGCCCTGCCGCGTCGACGATGTCCGCGCCCTCGCGCGCCGGCGCGCGGCCCTCGAGCTTGACGCCGACGCGATAGCGCTGCGGTCTCTTGGTCAGCGCGGCGGAAATCCGCTGAAATCCCGGGAACCCGCCCTCGATGCGCCGGCGCTTGCCGATCGACCAGGAAAGCCCCGCCTCGACCGGATCGATCGTCTCGTCGAGCTCGTGTCCATAAAGGCAGAGACCGGCCTCAAGCCTCAGCGAATCGCGGGCGCCGAGGCCGATCGGCGCGACGTGCGAATCGGCGATGAGCGCGCGCGCGAAGGCGTCGGCCCTATCGGCGGGCAGCGAAATCTCGAAGCCGTCCTCGCCCGTGTAGCCGGAACGGGAAACGTGGCACTCGACGCCGCCAAGAGGGAGCGCCCGCGCCGTCATAAATTTCATCTGCTCGATGGCGCCGCGAGGAGCGCGAGGGATCAGCACCCGCTCCGCCATCGGCCCCTGCAGCGCGATGAGCGCGCGGTCTGAAAGAACGGCGAGCCGAACGTTTTGCGGCAAGGCCGCGCCGATGCGCTCGAAATCGACCTCCTTGCGGGCCGCATTGACGACGAGAAACAGCCGGCCGTCGTGACCTTCCGGCCGCGTCGCCATCAAATCGTCGACGATGCCGCCCTCGGCGTTGAGAAGCTGGGTGTAGCGCTGGCGGCCGGGAGAAAGGCCGACGACGTCGGCGGCGCAGAGGGTTTCAAGAGCCCGCGCCGTCGTCTCGTGATCGGGCCCGTCGAGGAGCGCTTGGCCCATATGCGAGACGTCGAAGAGCCCGGCGCGCGTGCGGGTTTGCGCGTGTTCGGCCAGAATGCCGGTTGGATATTGGATAGGCATGTCATAGCCGGCGAACGGGCCCATGCGCGCGCCAAGCTCGACATGCAGCGCATGGAGCGGCGTGCGGCGAAGCTCGACTGCGTCCTGGTTCATGGGAAGACCCCGGGCAGCGACCAGCGAAACGGCGCGTCATCGAAAGGGGATCGCCCTTTCGCCGTCCGCCGTTTTCGCCCCCTCTGTCGCGCAACCTGAGAGATTTCCCGCCACGGGCGCGACGGTTACCCCATCGGTGGGCGCGGCCTCTTAAAAAAAGCCGCGCCGCTTTCCAGAGCGTCACCCCCCAACGGTCCTTTTGCCTGAGCGTTTCCGGGGCGGTTGCGCCTTCGGCGCCGGCGCGTCCTTGATTGATGAGGACGCGACGGTCTCTTCCGCTGGGGGTCTTGGCCTGACGGCGGCTAGGGAAGCCTCAAGCCGCGGGCCTTGTCAACGCGCGGCGCGTTTGTGGCCGGGCGGCGCGCCGGAGTCCCCGCCAAACCCCACGATAATCGAGTAGTCGTCCGCGAGGTCGACGTTCGCCAGCGGCAGCATGATCGGCTCGGTGACCAGGCTGAAATCGCCTGAGCCCGAATCGGTGGCGGTCGCCGAAACGCGGTAGGTCTTGGCGAAGACCTCCTTGTCGTCCGCGTCCCGCCGCACGACGACGCGTAGCCCGGCGTCATAGGTTCCGGGCGACCCTGCCGGCCCGATGATCAGGCGTCCCTTGACCCCGACCTTGATCCCTGCCTGGTTGCCCGCCGGATCGCATTCGCGCGCGACGTCAACGATCTCAAACTGATAGCGCACGCTAGAATTCTCAGCGCCGCCGACCCTGAGCGCGGCGCCGCCGTCGCGGATGTCGACCTCGGGACATTGCAAGTCTTCCGGCTTAAGCGGCAGGCGGACGATTTTTTCCGAGGCGCTCGTGGCGGGCTGAGCCTGGTTGCTGACGTCCTTCCTGTCGCCAAGCGTCGCGGTCGTCGTGCCGAGAGGCTGCGAACCGTTCGGAATGAAGGATTGAATCGTGCTGCAGCCGGCGGCGAGGCCGGCGAGCGAAGCGGCCGCGACAAACCGAAATCGACGCGCAATGTTCGAAGCTTGGATCATGAAGGCTCCGAGGCCGGGAAAGCGCGCCTTATAACAAATCCTAAGGCTCTGTCTCGCGCGCAAACGCGCCCGACTTTTCAAGGAAGCGAATCCATCGCCTCCTTGAAGCCGTCGACCGGGACGAGGACGGGGATTGGCTCTTCGGGCGTCTCATAGATCGTGAAGACGGCCGTTTTGGCCGCTTCGATCGTCGCCAGCAGCCGGTCGTTGATCTCGGCTTCCGCGATGCAGCCGTTCGGCAGGCAGCGGATGAAATTCGCCGTGCCCACCGCCTGGTCGCCGAATCTCATCTGCATCCCTTGCGGCAGCAGGACGCCGAGCGGCGCGATCACCCTGAGGAGGCGGCTTTTGCGATCGGCGGTCGAAAGCGCAATGATGATGAGGACGACGTTCGGCCGGTCGTCCGCCATCGCGGTCTCAACGAGATAGCATTGACGGCGCTCGGCGCCCGGCGGCGTTTCGCAGCGCGTCTCCCAGGCGCCGTGCTTTTCGTGTTCAAGGCCTTCGGCGCGCGCGCCGCCAGCGAGGAAAAGCAGGCCAAGGCAAAGAGCCGCCAATCGCGCCATCGAAAACTTAAACCTCTGCCACGGCCGCCCCGGAGAACGAAGCCGAGACGGGCATGCGGCGACGCCTATCGAGGTCTCGGCGCGGACCTGTCAAGCCGAGAGGCCGGAAAGGGACGAAGCGGGCGCGGCGATCAGCCGACCCCGAAAGCGCGCGTCCTGCGGCTCCGGCGACCGCTCGCGCGGGCCTCCC
>Ga0187782_10001283_pt1 | contig 18115 bp, 18 predicted proteins | sample 0715_SJ02_MP15_2_FD_132454 | JGI IMG/M metagenome (GOLD analysis project Ga0187782, IMG submission 132454) | Tropical peat soil microbial communities from peatlands in Department of Meta, Colombia - 0715_SJ02_MP15_20_MG | ecosystem: Environmental > Terrestrial > Soil > Wetlands > Peat | place...
CCTGGCGGACGTGTCGATTAGGAGGAAAAACTGCGAATCGACAACACCCTAATTTTACTGGATTTGCGGTATTTTCTCAAGGTCTGGTGCAGCCCTTGTGGATAAATAACATCTGTGTTTTCTATTGATTACACCCTGTATCGCGGAGTCGTTGGCTCACCGTACGGCTTCGCGCGCGGGCGCGCCGCTGCGTCGCGAAAACCGCGTGAAATTTTGCGTCGTAGCGCTTTTCCATTTCGTCGATCTTACGTCGCAGGTCTTCATGCGTGGCCAGCATCGCGCGCAGCTGCACAAATGCACGCATGATCACGATGTTCACTTGCACCGCACGCTCGCTGTGCAGCACGCTGGACAGCATGGCGATGCCTTGTTCCGTGAACGCATAAGGAAATGCGCGCCGGGCGCCGCCCCAACTTGAAATCACAATCTGTGACTTCAAGTTTTGTGCTTCCTTGCGCTTGAGCTGAAACATAAAATCAGCCGGGAACCTGGCGGCATTTCGTTTTACAGCCTGCATGAGCGCCCGGGGCTGCACCTGATACAAGGCTGCCAAATCCGGGCTCAGCATGATCTTCTGGCCCCGAAGAATGTAGATTTTGCTTTCAATCCGGCCGGGAGCGATGACCTGTTTATTACCTTTAGTATTCACCCTTAAATAATATAACAGCCAACTTGAAATCACAATCTGTGATTTCAAGTTCGCTTAGCAGCAGGCCGTGACTCGGCTTTTAGGTCCAGGAGGGATAGTTGATTCAGATGCGCATGGGCATGATCACGTAGCGGTAGCGGTAGTTTTCGTCGGCCAGCGGGCGCATCTGTCCCGCGGATTGTTCGTCTTTCAACTCGATGCTGATCGGACCCTCGGCTGCCGCGCTCAAAAAATCCAGCATGTAACTGGAGTTGAATCCAATCGAAATCGGATCGCCCTTATACTCTTTGTCGATCGACTCTTTGGCTTCGCCATACTCCGGACTGGAGGCCGAGATTTCGATCCCCTCCGGCGACACCATGAATTTCACCGCATGGGAACGCTGATCCGCCAGTTGCGATACCCGGCGCACCGCATCGGCCAGCTCGGCGCGTTCCAACACCACGGTCTTGTTGTTCTCGCGCGGCAACACCGCTTCGTAATTCGGGAATTGCCCCGTGAGTATGCGCGAAATCAGCAACCGCTGGTTCACCTGAAAGAACAAATGGCTATCGTCCTTGGCAAACTCGATTTGCGCCTCGGAGCCCGCCGCGGCCGCAAGCTTCTCCACTTCGTCCATGGCTTTCTTGGGAATCAGCACGCGCACTTCGCCGTTCAGGCCCGCTAGTTTCTGGTCCGTTTCCGCCAGCGCCAGCCGGTGCCCGTCGGTCGCCACCATCGCCAGCGTGTCCGGCTTCAGGATCAGCAAACCGCCGTTCAGCGTGTAGCGCGACTCCTCCATGGAAATCGCAAACTTGGTCTTGGCGATCAGGCTCTCCAGCACCGCTGCGGGGATTTTCACCAACGTGTGGGGCATGGCGGGAAGCGCCGGAAAATTCTCCTTGGCCATTCCCACCATCTTGTACTTCTTCTTGTCGCTGATGATTTCGACCCAGTGATTCTCCAGTAGCCGGAACTTGATCTCGCCTTCCGGCAGCAGGCGCACCAACTCCAGCAACTTCTTCGCCGGCACCGTGCCCGCGCCGTCTCTCTTGATCTTGGCCTCGCAAGAGGTACGGACGCTCAACTCCAGGTCGGTGGCGGTGATGGTCAACCGGCTTCCCTTTGCCTCCACCAGGAGATTCGACAGGATGGGGATGGTGGTCTTTCGTTCCACAACGCCTTGCGTGGTGTTCAGTTCATTGAGCAGCGCGGATTTGTTTACGCTGAATTCCATCGATTGGGTTTCCTCGCGAACGGTTCCAGTTGCGGTCATCGAGTTCTCCGTACAGAAGTGCCGCTAGCGTACTCTACTCGTTTTTTCGCCGGTTATAAAGGGTGCACCGCACAGTTCAGGCTTGCGCCCGGCCTGCGTGCTTCGTTAGATTAGCAGAACTGTGGAGCAATCAACCCGCGGAAACAGTCGCCGGTGCAGGCACATGCGCAGGGTGACCGGCCGACTCGCCGCGCAGCAGCAGCCACAGCAGCGGTGCCAGTATTGCCATACTGAATAGGAAGAAGACCACCGCGCCCTCGCTGTGCAGCCGCCCATACAGAAATCCAGGATCGACGTACGCCCCCAGCAGCGCCGACGTCACGATACGCGCCGCATTCTTCAGGATCGTGAGTGCGACCGCCACGCCGATGAACAACCCCTGGCGCCACGCAGTGCGCAGATAGAAATACAACGCCATCACCGACAAAATTAGCATCGCTATGGTCGAGCGGATGCCGCTGCATTCCCGGGTGACCTCCACGCTGAAATCACTATACGAGATTTACACAGCCACAACACTTTTTCTCAATCCTCGTAAGAAATTTTTGCTTTAGAAAAATTTGGCTCTTGTTGTTGTGATGACTCTTGTGGATTCGTGGAAAACCACTCCGAACGAAGTCCTGTTTGTGTTTTTGCGGACTTGTGTCCAGTGGATAATCTTGCGCCGTCGCGGAAAACAGACCATTGTTCACGCGCGTCATCTTGGCGCCGAAAATCTTCGACAATTTGTTCGCAGGATTTTCACCCGAAACTCACACCTTGTGCACATCAGCGGTAAGCCAGCGCGACATGCCCCCGCGTCTCCTGGGCAGCTCAAAAAAGAAGGCCCACGAAGCATCCGCGGGCCCGTCAACTCGCAATGGATCTACGGTCTACTGCAGCGCATCCATCAATCGCGTAATGGTGCGGTTCAATTCCTTGTCCGAGCGCCGCAACTCTTCAATCTTATTGATGGAGTGCAACACCGTGGTGTGGTGCTTGCCGCCAAATTGCCGGCCAATTTCCGGCAACGACGCGGTAGTAAGCTGCTTCACGATATACATGGCCACTTGCCGCGGAAACGCGATCGCCCGGGTATTGCTCCGCATCTTCAGATCCTGTTCCCGCAAGTTGAAGTGCTCGCTCACGCGCTTTTGGATCAAATCAATGGTGACCCGCTTTTCCTGCGAGGCGATGATGTTGCGCAGCACCTGCTGCGCCGTCGGCAGCGAAGTAGCGGTGCCGGTCAACGAACCATAGGCCATCAGCCGCGTTAACGCGCCTTCCAGTTCGCGCACGTTCGACTTAATCGCTCGCGCGATGTATTCGGCCACTTCGTCGGGCAGGTGGAACCGGTCGTTCTCCGCCTTCTTCTGCAAAATGGCGATTTTCGTTTCCAGGTCGGGCGGCTGAATATCGGCGATCAACCCCCATTCGAAACGCGAACGCAGCCGCTCTTCGATGGAGTTGATGTCTTTCGGAAGGCAATCCGACGAAATCACGATCTGCTTCTGCTGCTCGTACAGCGCATTAAAGGTGTGGAAGAACTCTTCCTGGGTGCGCTCTTTCCCGGCGATGAACTGGATGTCGTCCACCAGCAGAACGTCCACGGTATGGAAGCGGTCCCGGAAAGTGATCATGCGGTCGAAGCGCAGCGAATTGATCACTTCGATGGTGAACTTTTCCGCGCTCACGTAGCTGAGCCGCATCGCCGGATTGCGCTTCTTGATCATGTGCCCGATGGCGTGCATCAAGTGCGTTTTGCCCATGCCCACGCCGCCATACAGGAACAGCGGGTTGTATGCCTTGGAGGGCTGCTCGGCCACGGCTCGCGCCGCGGCGTGCGCGAATTCGTTGGACTTGCCGACCACGAAGGTATCGAAGGTGTAGCGGATGTTCAGTTGGTGATCGCTGCTTTCGAAATCCAGCCTGGACTGCTTGGCCGCGGCCGCCGGCGGGGCCTGCTGAATCGGTTCTTCCTCGGTGCACACATACTGCACTTTGGTGTTCGGCGTGCCCATCTGATGGAACACCGCCTTGATAATCTCTCCATACGTGCGGGTCAGCACCTGGCGAAACACAGCGCTGGGTATCTGTATGAACAGGGTCTCGCCATCCTGGCGGCTTAGCCGCGTCGGTTGAAACCAGGTGGTGAAGGTGTTGATGGAAACCCGCGATTTGATCAGATCCAGGAACTTGTCCCACACATTTAAAGCTACAGATTCACGGCCCACTTGGATAGCGGTTGTCATTGTCATGGAAAAGTAAAAAGCGCCCCAAAACTCGGAAAAGCCAAACGCAATACATTTCCACAGGTGTGCAAAACCTGTGGAAACAGAAATCCAGCCCTAAAGCATCACGCTTTGGAGTTCTAACCCGCGCTGGAACGAATGTTTTGTGCCCCTGTGGTTCCGCGCAGCCCATTCAGAGTAGCAGCACCACGTTCCACTGCATCAAAACTGGTTGGATTCTCGCGCAACGTTTCGTTCGGAGCAAGCGAAAAGTGTGCGAAGGCCACCAACAACGTTCACACGCCATTCACAACTTTTCCACAAGCACCGAAAATGTGCAAGTCCAGAATAAAATCCGCAAAATTGAAGAAATTTCATACAACCGCGTTCTCTTTCTTTCCTTCGCTGCACTGACATGGTGCATTTCACCCTGAGGAAAACTTCGGTTATTTTTTTATCGAATTCGATCCGGCCGGCGAAATTCGTAAATACCCAGCGGGTCGGACCCGATCAATAATCGATTTTCTTCTACAAGAATCACTGCGGCATCCAACGGCGTGCCCTTCTGCGTGTAGACCTGATACTCCGAACGGCGGATTCCGTCTTTGTCGAAATGCACCAGGGTGTTGTGCAGGCCCATCCACACGTCGCCCTCCACCGGATCGACTCCGAACGCGGTCAGGATCGGATGAAACGCCAGTGGCTTGTCGCTATCCTCCTGCCGAACTATGGCTTTGCGCGTTGCCGACGCTTCCGGATACGCGTCTACGCCCACGAACACGAACTCCTGGCTGGCGTTGCCGAACCGGTCGTACTTCCGCACCAGCGGCTCCGGCATGTACGTGAACCCGTAATAGATATGCCCCTGCGGGTCCGCGGCCACCCGCCCGAGGTTCAGATAACGGTCAATGTCTGCCCGGGAAGAAAGCGATTCCAGGTCGCCAAATTCCCGCGACACCTTCCCGTCCGCACCGTACACCGTGACGTGGTGGGTCTCCTGCATCTTGGTTACCGCCACCTCACCCTCGGGCAGCACCGCCAGGGAGAGCAGCGAACTTGCCGGAAAGGAACGCAACGGCTTGCCGTCGGGCGCAAATTCGGAAATCAGGTTCTTGGCGCTATCGGCGACGTACACATCGCCCTTGGCGTCCACGTCGCAATCTTCGCCGAACCCAATCGATCCGGCATCGCTGGCGTTTCCGGCCGCGCCCGCCGCCGGCGCCGATGCCCCAATCACCGACAGCTGCTTGCCGTTGCTGTCGAAGATCGCTACGCCCACTCCCGGAGATGCCAGCACATAGTAATTTCCGTTCGCCCCGTGCCGCACCGCGCGAAGCCCGGGCCCAATGCTCGGAAACCAGCGCCGGCTGGCCCACAGGTCCGCGTCGATTTCCGCGGCCCGGCCCCACAACGCGCCCACCAGGCACACCACAACCGCTACCAGCACCGAGCCCGCCAGCAGTTTCCGCATGGTTTGTCAGATTACTATAGCGACGCGCTGGTTGCTTCCTCAGTCCAACCGGAACCGCAATCGCCCAATAGACTTGGCCCTCAACCGGCCCTCCCGGTTGCGTGCCCCGGAATCGTCTGTCTCGATCACCACCGCATTCATCTGAATGTCGCCGCTGGCCACCTCAAACCGGGCTGGCAAGCCGTCCAGAAACTTTTTGATGATGGCCGCGCGTTCCATCCCAATAATCCCCTCGTGCGGCCCGGTCATCCCCACATCGGTGATGTACGCCGTGCCTTCGGGCAGCACCCGGTCATCTGCGGTAGTCACGTGCGTGTGGGTGCCCACCACCGCGGTGGCGCGCCCATCCAGGTACCACCCGAACGCGATCTTCTCGCTGGTTGTTTCCGCATGGATGTCCACCAGAACGAACGCTACGTCCGAATCCAGCTTGGCCAGTTCGCTGTCCACCTTCCGGAACGGATCATCGCTGGGCGCCAGGAACACCCGCCCTTGCAGGTTCAATACCGCGTATTTCACCCCATTCTTGGCCGTACCCACGCACACCCCAGCGCCCGGGATGCCTTCCGCAAAATTCGCTGGCCGCAGCAGCCGCGGTTCATGGGGAATGAACTCGAAAATCTCCTTGCGATCCCAACTATGATTCCCGCCCGTCAGCACTTCGATTCCGTGCTGCAACAACTCCTCGGCGATGCGGGGAGTGATGCCAAACCCGGCGGCCGCATTCTCGCCGTTGGCGATCACCAGATCGATGTGCTGCTGCTCGACAATATCCGCCAGCCGCTCGCGCACGATTTGCCGCCCCGGTGCCCCTACAATGTCGCCAATGAACAGAACGCGCATGGGAAAAGTCGTCAGGTCTCCGTTCTAAGTTTCGACCCTGACCCGTACAGTGGGGCTTGGCACCACGAATCCAATTCCGAAGCTGGTCCGCGTGCCTAGCCAAGTCCTTAGGCATACACCTAGCTTACTTGTTTCCCTGAACCGAGGACTAGTCACCCCAAAACGAATACGGAGCGGACTGCTCGGCCGTGGGAAGCTAGGCCGTGAACCTCTGTAATAGGTGGGCGCCACGAGCCAACCATTAGGCTTTCCTGCCCCGCCCGCGAGTCACCACCGACTCGCCGACGGGACAGGCCATGCACACAAGCTGACTATCCGCAGCACCCCAGAGATTCGATACGGTTCAAACGGCTGTCGCGTCCTCACCTGCTTCGAAGTACCGCTCCAGTGCGTATTATCCTCTACGGGCCCCTCCCCGTCCAACCTGCCCGGCCACGCCACCTTCCTGAGGTTCACCAATTTCCGCAGCAGCGGGGTAAAATGTCTCCCCGCGTTGCGCTGAGGTGACCCTTTGCCCACGAAATTACCTTTGCGATTGTTCCTGCGATTCTCCCTTCTGCCGGTCCTGCTGCTTTCCCCTGCTGCTCTCCGCGCGCAAACCTCGGGCGCCCCGCCCAGCCATCTGGGCAAAGTGGACTTCCACACCAGTTGTTCCACCGACGCGCAGCTGCTGTTCGAACAAGCCTTGGCCCTGCTGCATTCCTTTCAGTACATGCAAGCGCGCCAAACCTTCGAGCAGGCTCAAACCAGCGATCACAACTGCGCCATGGCTCACTGGGGCGTCGCGATGTCCCTTTACGAGCAGCTCTGGGAATTTCCCGATGACAAGCAACTCACCGAAGGTCGCAAGCAGATCGAACTGGCGCAGAGTTTGCACCCTCAAACGCCCCAGGAGCGGGGATTCGTCGCCGCCGCGGCCACCTTCTATCAGCGAAGTTCCAAACTAAGGCACACTGAGCGCATCAAGGCCTATTCGCTCGCCATGGAAAACTTCCACCAGAAATTGCCCGACGACGTGGAAGTCGGCTCGTTCACTGCGCTCTCGCTCATCGCCCTGGCCGAAAACGAGGTGGACAGCCTGGCCAATCAAAAGCAGGCCATCGCCATTCTCAATCCCCTGTTCGAAAAATATCCCGACCATCCCGGCGTGGCGCACTACCTGATCCACGCGGCCGACCGTCCCGAGCTCGCCTCTCAAGGCCTGGCCGCCGCTCGCCGCTACGCGGAAATTGCCCCCGATTCTCCGCACGCCCTGCACATGCCCTCGCACATCTTCGTGCGTCTCGGCCTGTGGCAAGACTCCATCAGCTCGAATATTGCCTCCAGCGCTTCGGCCGCTCGCGCCACCGAGGAGCATCACGCCGAATGGCACTACCAGACCCACGCCATGGATTTCCTGAACTATTCGTACCTGCAAAGTGGCCTGGAAGCCAAAGCCCGCGAAGTCGTCGCCAACATCGATCACGTAGTCGGCGCCGACGACCAAACCAAGGCCCAGTATCGCTCCTATCTCGCCACCCGCACCGCTCTCGATCTGCACCGCTGGAAGGAAGCCGCCGGCTTGGAAATTCCGGCGATTCGCAAGGACCAGCAGGATAATGCCTATTGGGCGCGAGCCATCGGCGCCGCTCGCAGTGGCGACGTTGCCGCGGCTGAAACCGCCGTCAAGCAACTCGCCGAATGCGTCAAGCTGCGCGAAGAGCGCGCTCGCAAGCAGGGCTACGAAGTTTCCAACGAAAAAGCCACCGACTTGCGCGAAGCCGAAGCGTGGCTGGCCTACGCCCGCGGCGAGACCCAGCAAGCGCTCGACGAATTGCGCGCTGCCGCCGCTCGTCAGGAACAAAACGGCGGCGAAACCGTGGTGATTCCTGCCCGCGAAATGTTGGCCGACATGCTCAACGAGCTGAAGCGGCACAGCGAGGCGCTCGACGAATATAAAATCGTGCTGAAAAATGCCCCCAATCGCTTCGATGCTTTGCTGGGAGCGGGTCGCGCTGCCGAAGCCGCGGGCAACAGCGCCGACGCCCAGGAGTTCTACGTCAAGCTGGTCGAGGATTGCCCGCAGGGTGCGGACCGCGCGGAATTAGCGGAAGCGCGCACCGTGGCGGCGCGCAAATCAGAGAATGCTAATAGCGAGCCAACGGTGCACAAAAAGCGCTGATCATTGGGGAAAACCCTCTTGTCAGAAACAACCCGGACGTGTACAGTCACGCGGTGTTCCATTGCAAATTTTTCCGTTTCGGTGGGCTTTTCGCCCTCCTTACCCTGGCTCTCTGCTGCGGGTGTCTCGCCCAGGATCAGCCCGCGCCAGCCGTCGAAATTCCGCTGTGGCGTTTCGACGAATTGACCGCGCCCAGCTCGTGTCGCACCATGGGCCGCTTTCAAGACACCGAATATTGCCATTCTCAGGTAGTCGATCAGGTTCTGGCCCTCGGCAAAAACGCCATCCCGATTCTGATTTCCGAACTCACCGACGAACGGCGCACCAAACACTCCATCTACGATCTTTGGAAATTCACCGCCGCCGGCGACATTGCCAACTCGATTCTTTTCGATCTTTTCACCGCTCCGGATTGGCGGGTTTCCTATATGTCCGAACTCGACCCGCTCGAGCGCGACTGCCAAAAGCCCGGCGAATCCTGCTGGCGCAAATTCCTGCACAAAAAAGGCCGCAAATTCGTGCAGGAACAGTGGGCCGCGGCCTGGAACGCCCATAAGGACAGTATCTACTGGGATGACAAGGCCCGCTGCTTCCGCATCGCCGCTTCAGCGCCGCAGGATCAATTCGCCGGCCACGTGGCCTCGCCCCCAACCTCCGGCTCCCGCTCGAACTGACCTGGAGTTCTCGTAGCGCCGGCTTCCAGCCGGGATCTGTTTGCTCACCCTGTGTCTTTCTCTTCTCCTCGGCCAGCGCTGCGCAGAAGCCATTCGCTTGGCCCGCACAACCCCGCGGGAACTTTTCGCCTTCTCACGACATAACCAGTAGTGAGGGAGGAGCCAGCACCGCAGCACCAGCCCACTATGACCGACGTGCCTCTAAATTCCGGCCCAGCCAACTCTCCCGGACCACCGGCCGCCGCCACCGACGAGCAGCTCATGCTGGCCTTCGCGCAAGGTTCCGCGGACGCCTTCAACCAGCTTTTCTCCCGCTACAAGCAGCCGCTCTTCGGCTTCTTCCGCCGCCGCGTTTCCGATCCGGCCCACGCCGAGGAGCTGGCCCAGGAAACCTTTCTCGCTATTCTTCGCGCCGCTTCCCGCTACCAGCCCCGCGCCTTGTTCCGAACCTACCTGTACGCCATCGCCTTCAAAATTTTGCGCTCTTATCGCCGCAAAACTGCCTTTCGCGCCATGTTTCTCGGAGCCTCATCCAGCGCTCGCGAGCCCGCACTCCCCAACATGACCGACCAAGAACTGACCCTTCGCCACGCCGTGGCCAAACTCGATCGCCTGGAACGCGAAATTCTTTTGCTGCGTGAATTCGAACAGTTGAGCTACACCCAGATTGCCGGGCTGTTGCACTTGCCCGTGAACACCGTGCGCTCGCGTCTCTTCCGCGCGCGCAAAGCTTTGCGCGAGTTGTTGCTGGCCCCGGCCGCCAAAACGCTGAACCCGAAATGGGCGGGTTCCGAGGAGCACGCATGAACACCAGCACGCACCCGGTTGCCCCGGAAGAAATCATGGAATTGTTGGACGGCGAGCTGCCCGCTGGCCGCCAGGAATTTGTCGCTGCGCATGTGCAACTGTGTCCCGAATGCGCCGGCCTGGCCAACCAGTTCCGCTCACTCTCCGCCACGATCGCCACATGGACGGTGCCGCCGGTCCCGCATCCGTTAACCGATGCCGTCCTTGCCTCTTCGGCCAAGCTGCAATCCGGCGGCAAACTGCCACGTCCAAAATTTTATGCTCGAGCCGGCTTGTGGAACTGGAAGCAGTGGACGCTCGGCCTCAGCAGTGCTGCCGTCGGTGCGATCGCTCTTCTCGCTATATTGTTCTCCGGAATGTCTCCGAGCCAGAGCTACATGGCCAGGCTTTCCGACCGGACCCACACAGTTAGGAAACTTCGCGAGCAGATCGCGGTCCCTCAATCAGAAACCACCTTTGGTCGCGCTAGCGCTGAGGAACAGTCGGCGCTTAGTGTCGCTTCGGATTCCAACGGAATTGGTCACGGCTCGGGTGCCGGAGGCGGTATCGGTTATGGAAACGCTCCCAAATCAACCTCCGTTGACGACGCGGTGGTCAAGGATCAGGGCGACCAACTCGCCTCCGCCCCCATGATTGCTCGCACCGTGTCGCTCACCGTGGTGGTCAAGGACTTTGCCGCCGCTCGCGCCACACTCGACGCCATTCTCGCGCGCCACCAAGGTTATGCCGCCGATCTCACCGTCAGCACCACCGAAGGTGCGCCGCGCACCTTGCAAGCCTCTTTGCGCATTCCCGCTGCGCAATTGCCGGCCAGTTTGAATGAAATGAAAGCGCTCGGCCGTGTGGAGAACGAATCGCAATCCGGCGAGGAAGTCACCGAGCAGCACGCCGACCTGGTCGCCCGGCTGAAAAACTCCCGCGAAACCGAGCAGCGCCTGCAAACCATCCTCCAGCAGCGCGCCGGCAAAATCGCCGACGTGCTCGCGGTCGAGCAGGAAATTGCCCGCGTGCGCGGCGACGTCGAGCGCATGGAAGCGGAACAAAAAGCCCTCGAGCATCGCGTTGACTACGCCGCCGTGAATCTCAGCCTCAGCGACGTTTACCAGGCTCAACTCACTTTGCCCATGTCGGTTGGCACGCGCCTGCACAACAGCTTGGTCGCCGGCTATCACCTCGCTGCCGAAACCCTGATCGGCATCGTTCTCTTCTTCGCCGAGTACACCCCGGCCATTGTCCTTTGGGTGTTGCTGCTCGGTTCACCCGCCTTCTTCCTCTGGCGCCGCTACCGCAAAGCCCTCCTCGCCTCCTAAGGGAGTCGCTCAAAAGTCACTGCTTCGGTGTACTAGGGCTTAGGCACCCAGTTCATCTGGCCAACAACCGCGTGACTGCTGCCACAGACATGCCTTACGCATTCATCTCAAATTTCACCATGACCTAGCGGGAGGATCGCTCCCGACTGCATCCCCGTTGATTTCCTCTCAGGCCATCTGCCTCTCCGAAGAGCAACCCGTGTGGGACCGCAACACCCGCTGAGGCGTGGGGAAACAGATGTTGGGCCACACCATCGAGCCGGATTCCAGGGAACCATCGGATTTTCGCAGGCGTCCACGGAAGAGATTCCCTTTTCTAACCATCGCGCTGGTGACTTTTGTGCTGCTCGCTTGGGTTTCTACGGCCCCGGCGCAAATCTCCAGTTCCGCATCGTCGACTCCCAAGCCCGAATCCACCGTATCTGTCCGAGAGCTGCAGATTCCCGCTAAAGCACGGAACTCTCTTCTGCGGGGAGTCGAACGCTTACGCAAAGGAGATACCGCCGGCAGCTTGGTTTATTTCAATCGCGCGATACAACAGGCTCCGGATTACCTGGGCGGGTATTACCACAAAGGCTTGGCAGAGATCCGGCTTAACCAGATGAACGAGGCGCTCAAGTCCTTTCAACAAGCCATTGATCTCAGCGGCGGGCACTGCGCCCTGGCGTACTTCGGCTACGGCCAGACTCTGGCCAAGTTGGGAAGACTGCAAGACGCGGAAGCGGTCTTGCGCCGAGGTGTGCAAGAGGACCCCACCTTGCCCGAAGGCTATGTCGCGCTTGCCCTGGTACTGCTCGGGGAACATCGTCTGAATGAAGCCGAAGCCTCCGCGCAGAAAGCCTTGCAAACGACCAGTCCTTACGCCTGGAAGGCGCTCCTTCCCCTGGCCTGCGTTCACTTAAACCGCGGAGAATACCCGGCAGGAGTCCAGCAGCTCGAGGCATTCCTGCAGCATCTGCGCTCAGATGGCGACCAGGGACTAATCCCGCCCGTGGAGCAAACCCTCAACGATTTGAAAACCAGTCTCGCCCGCGTGGACTCTGCCCGCTGAATCGTCTCAACAGCCGCTCTGTTTGAAAAAAGGGAGCGGGCCAGGTCTTCCCGCTCCCCTGTCGTAGGCGGATGCTGACGGAGGGATGCAGCCGCCTGTAACTGCTTCTGGCCCAAATGGTAAATTATATCGTGGCACGATACAAGAGGTTTGTTCCGGTTGATGCGTAACGCGCAACAGGCCCGTTCGCCGGCGCCCGCCGCCTCCATCGTTTCGCAAAGCTTCGGCATCCCGGCGAGCATTCCACTTTTTTGCCGGTTAGACTCTTGGTTTCGCCCTATATGGCCGCGCGGCGCCGCCGGCCACTTGCCAAATACACGCTGGCCCTGGGATCCAGCAGCGGGTCTCCCGACGGTTCAATGCCGTCCACGCGAGGAATGGGATCGAAAATGATCTGGCGCTGCGCGTTCTCGCCATCGGGAACCAAGCCGTTCAATTCCATCGTGCCGAATTCCACCACCTCACGCTGCTCCGGCCACTGGATCGTGGCATCGTCAACCGCGTCTCCCTCCGCAGCGACCTGAACCAGGACGCGCATCCTAACCGGCGCGCGCCCAATTCTGTCTTTGAGCTCATCGAACAGAAAATCCGGGTGCTTCTTCGCGGCGGCGCTTGCCTCCAGGTACTCGTTGCCGTCCACCGGGACAATTCGGTAGCGGCCGTATTTGCTGACTCCGCTGCCATTGGTGAACTTATATGCGCTTACGGAATAGAACGATTCCTTCGCGAAACTTGTGGGGATGGGCTTCGGTGCTTGCACAAATGCGAGTGCCCCGGGATGCGCGCCGAGAAACGATTCGATTGGAGTGGGCTTGGCCACGCCGGCGCCGCTCGCGGCAATGGCCCGAACGAATTCCAGGAAGTCTTCCACGGTGCGCGTCGGGAACGCATCCACGGAGTGGCCGATGATGTCGGTGTGGACGTGTTCGGCCAGATAGAAACGCACCGCAATGCCCCGCGGGCTGGCGTTTTCATCGTAGTCCGGTATCGCGGGAACTCCGGCAAAATCCGAAAACCGCACGGCAACGCGAATCGACGGCTGATTCACATGAGGCGCCTTGGTCAGTTCGTTCACATGGGCGGAAGGAGTAAAGCTCCCGGATACCAGGATTCCTTTTGCATGTACGGGACGAAAGCCAGGGTGATGCCCAAACACGTTGTCAAACGCTTGCAAAGTGTCGCGGCTCAAGGGGTCCGGTTGCTCCATTTTCCTTTCGGGTTTTGTCATGTTTTTTTCCTTTCAGGTGGGAACTGCCAGATCGTTCTCCAAGGCAACGTCAGCTGGGGTTAGCCCTGCGTTTCGGGCCGCGAGTGTATCACGGAGCAGCGGCCCAGCCAACGATCGTGGAATCAGGGGCCGCCGCCAATAACTCGCGTTTTAACGTAAGGCGCCCGCGCTGCGCAGATCAATGCGGTAGCGGCACTTTCGTCTTTCGCCGCGCGCGTACATGTCGCTCTCGGCCGGCAGGTCTACGGTTTCGACAAGCACGCCACCCGCAAGTTCGCAGGTCCTGCGCGAGGCGGCGTTCTCCGGACTGCAGGTGATCCACAACTCCGTCAGCCCATGACGCTTCGCCAGCGGCGTAAGCAGCCGGATAGCCCGGCTGGCCAAGCGCTGGCCGCGAGCACTTTCTTCCACCGTGTAGCCTAAGTGTCCGGCGAAACGCTGCAGATTCTCATCGCTGCCCACGCGAAGTTGAATCTCGCCCACAGGTTCTGAGCGCCACGACATGAATAGCCAGAAGACGTAGCACGGCGACTACCCTTTGCTGGGATCCGCGGGATGCCTTTCTTTCAGTTTGAGCCGCAGGTCGCCATCAACCAGGTCGCCCGGCTCCAACCATTCGAAACCACTTGAGTCCATCGATTGACACCAAACCCATCTGCCCCATGGGCGGAAACTTTCAAGCTGTGCGCCTGTGCCATTGATGGAACGCTTTGCTGCTCCACGTCGCGACTCAGCCGCTTCATCATGTAAGTGCGATCCCATATTCCGACAGCCATCTCTCCAGGTCCTGACGTGACGCTGCGACCAGATGACCTCCTGCAAATCGGGAGTCGGCAGACACTTCGCACCGAATCAACGAGGGGATCACCAACGCATCAGCCAATTCCCCTGACTGGAACTCTGCTTCGGCGAGAACCAGGCCCTGCAACCTGCCTTCGAAAACATCGATGCCGAACGGCGGAACGCTGTAACGAATCTTGCTGAGCATCCTCGCCGGAAGCTGGGCAATGACAGCAAACTCTTCTTCAGTGAGATACATGCTTGTAATTAGCCCCTGCTGTGCACCGTTTCCAGGGGCGGGTACTTTCTGCGTGAGCTTGAACACGGTCGGGCCGTGGTCTTCATGCTGCACGCGCAGGCGAAGAGCGGTATCGTCGATATAACGGTCCGTGATGCGGCGGACTCGCGTCACCTTTATCCCCTGGGGAAGTCGCTCCAGAAGGAAACGGCGCTCGATCCTGGCGTACTTACTGTGGTGTTGCATCCTCGCGTTCGCTAGCGCTTGTTCACGGCGAGCCAGTGCATGCCGCGGTAGGAATCCGCCACCACCCAAGCGCCCGCCGTCAGCGCCACAGAGACGATGGTCTCGCTCCATTGGAAAGCGTCTTTGGACCCAGCCGCCACCAGGGGCACCCACACCAGCAGCGTGAACATGCCGATCTCCAACGCCGAGAGCGCGGCTGCCAGCCGTGCACACACCCCGATGAGCACCGCCACGCCCGCCACCATGAAGGCACAGCCGGTGAAATACGCCCAGAACAGATGCCATGGCAGCCAGCCAGGCACCAGCTCCGCGGTGTGTTGCAAATAGGTGAAATGGGCCACGCCGAAGGGGATCAACGCCAGCCCGTAGAGCACCCTCGCGATGTGCAGACCTTTGCCAATGGCGAAACCGAGGTGCCGCCTGTCCCAGTCCGTGGCCAACCACACATACAGCACCCACGCCGCCGCGACCATCACCGCAGTCTCGCAGCACGACCAGTAAATATCCACGGTCACCCCGTGGAAGAAGCCGGGCACGCGGAACAACAGCAACCACAGCAGCAGCCAGGCGAGCAGCACCCGGGCAGCGACGGCGGCTGTGCGTTGCCACAGCAGGCCTATGCCCGACGCCAGCGAGATGACCGCGCACAGATAGATCAACACCACGCGTGCGGGCACGCCCTCGGGCACCGGCTCCCATATCGGCGTGAAAGCGCCTTTGATCAGGCCCAGGGTTCCCAGGGCGATCATGGTTACCGCAAAGACCGCATGGCCCACGCTTGCGAGGCGCATCGCCCTCTCCTCCGGGGCTGGTGCAGTTCATCGGGTACAGGCATTTCTGTAGGCCCCATGCCTGGCCAACGGCCAGCGCGCGAGATCATATCACCGGAAACTCGAAAAGAGCCGCCCACAAGTGAGACACCCGATTACCGCCTCCCCAGCCAAAGAGTAGAATGAAATCCGGGGGTGGAACATGGAATTGACCTTGACCCCAGAGGAACACAACCTTCTCTTGCGTATTCTTGAGCAGCACCATCAGGCGCTACTGAGGGAGATTTGGCACACCGACTCTCGCGAGTTCAAGAGCGCTTTGCAGAATGATGAAAAGCAGCTCGAGTCGCTCTTGGGCCGTATGCGCCAACCGCTGGTCCGGCAGCATCATGCTTGATTCCCTTCGCCGGATGGCGGTGTCCCCATCTCCACGCTGCCACCGGTGTGATTGACAAACCGCAACTGGCGCAGCTCATCGTAGGCGCGCGGCAGGAGTATTTCCAGGGGTCTGGGCATTGTCAGCGGGCCACTTGGAGAGCCGTTCGCTCAGACACCTGGGATGAGCCACAGATCTAGCACTCCTCAGGCAGTCTAGTGACACCGAAATATCTCCACATCTTGTTTCCTTGACGTTTCGTAGGTGTGTTACAGTTTCAGCCACTTTCCCGGGCCAATTCCGTTCTAGACAAGTGGAGAGCCAAAACGCCGAGTGCCACCTGATCGGGCGTCTGAGGGCGCTGAAGAAAGCTGTGGCCGCCAAACGGGCTGCACGGCTGGCGTGGCGGGGGAGGATGTAATGATTCTCGACATCGAACACAAAAAGATTGAACCGGACATTTTCGTGATGGAAATGCACGGGCGAATCACCATGGGCAGCGACAGCCAGAAAATCGAATGGGGCGTGGCCCAACTGCTGAACGAGAGTCAGAAGAAGGTGATTTTCGATCTGACCGACGTGTCCTACGTCGATAGCTCCGGCGTCGGGATTCTGATGATGTGCCACGCTAAGCTGACGAAGGCGGGTGGCGCGTTGCACCTTGTCGGCGTACAGGGCTTTGTGGAAGAGGCGCTGGCGATTACCAGCGTGAACAAAATCGTGCCCCTATATTCCACAACCGCACAGGCCGCGGGGCATTTTCACCGCGCCTCGAATGCAGGCTCAGATTGCTGATTTTGCCGGGCGCATCGGAGCCGGGGGCGGGTTTGCGTTCCCTGCCTCAGAACTGTCCTTAGGTACTGTTTAGTTACGCTTCCCGGTCAGTTATCATGGGACTGCCATTTGGAGCATGTTCCATGTTGATGTCCAGCCACAACGATTCTCGCCCGCGCCAGCGCGCCGGTCTCAGCGCCAATCCCGCTCCAACCCGCGCAATATATCTTCTTTGTTTTGACATATCTACAAATCGCGGCGCACTCATCTCCTTTGTTTTGATAAATCTGCAAAAAACAGGGGGGTGCCTCTATCCGATGTTTGCCCGTCACATTCTGTTTTCGCCCTCCTCCTCGCTAAGTCCTTTGTTTGCGCTTGATACAAAAACAGGGGGGGGGTAATTATGTTAACCAATTGCGGCTCGCGTGCCAAATTGGAACAGCGCCTCGGACGGCGCGCTCAGATTGGCCACTCCAATCACGGATGCCCGGCCACGGCTCAAGGAACACGGGCCACGCAACACGCTCCGCATGTGGTGCCACTTCCTTCATGGACCACCGGCTCGCCCCGACGCCGCTTGCGCCTTGCTCACGGTACAATGGCTCCGCATCCAGGAGACTTGTTCATGAACTATCGCCTGTTCGGCCGCACCGGTTGGAGAATCAGCGAGGTTGGTTATGGCATGTGGGGACTGGCGGGTTGGACCGGTTCCGACGATGCGGAAATCCTGAAGGCCTTGCACCGCGCCGTCGAGCTGGGCTGCAATTTCTTCGACACCGCCTGGGCTTACGGCGACGGCAAAAGCGAACAAATCCTGGCGAAAATTCTGAAGGAGCACAAGAACGATTCCTCGGGCGGTCCCGACAAGCACCTCTACGTGGCCACCAAAATCCCTCCAAAAAATCGCCGCTGGCCCAGCAACCGCGAGTTCACTCTCGACGATTGCTACCCGCCCGACTATATCGAGGAGTACCTGGAGAAAAGCCTGAAAAATCTGGGCGTGGACACAATCGACTTGATGCAATTTCACACGTGGGAAGACCGCTGGCTGAACGACGAGCGCCTTCCGCGCTCGATCGAGAACATGAAGAAAAGCGGCAAAGTGCGCGCCTTCGGTCCCAGCATCAATCGCTGGGAACCCTGCAATGGCCTGCGCGCGGTTCTGGAAGGCCACGCCGACGCGGTTCAGGCCATCTACAACATTTTCGATCAAAATCCCGAGGACGCCCTGTTCCCCATCTGCCGCATGAAGCAGGCCGCGGTGATCGCGCG
>Ga0187782_10001284_pt1 | contig 18104 bp, 13 predicted proteins | sample 0715_SJ02_MP15_2_FD_132454 | JGI IMG/M metagenome (GOLD analysis project Ga0187782, IMG submission 132454) | Tropical peat soil microbial communities from peatlands in Department of Meta, Colombia - 0715_SJ02_MP15_20_MG | ecosystem: Environmental > Terrestrial > Soil > Wetlands > Peat | place...
CGACGACGTGATCAACTCGGGCGCGCGCACGGACGTCAAGCTCTCGCAGCCGGTCAACGTCTTTTGGGTCTACATCACCGCCTGGGCGACGCCCGACGGCGTCGTGCAGTTCCGGCCCGACGTTTACAAGAAAGACGGCGCCGGACCCGGCCCGATGGCCTCCGACATTCCAGCCCAGCCGCTCGCGCTGCCGCAGGATTGACGCACGGCCCCTTTTTCCCGGAAAAGCGGGCACCTATCGGACGAGTCTCGACGAAATTCAGATGCCCATCAACGCGGTCGTCAAAGTCGGGGCTGCGCGCTTCGCCGCCGATCTGCCGCTGGCGCTGATCGCGGGTCCCTGTCAGCTTGAGAGCCGCGCGCATGCGCTTGAAATGGCCTGGGCGCTGAAAGCGATCGCCGAGCGACGCGGCGTCGGCCTCGTCTTCAAGACGTCGTTCGACAAGGCGAACCGCACCTCAGGCGCGAGCGCGCGCGGCGTCGGGCTCATGGCCGCGCTGCCGATCTTCGCAGAGATCCGCGAGAGCGTGAGGCTTCCGGTGCTCACCGACGTGCACGAGAGCCAGCAATGCGCGCCCGTCTCCGAAGCCGTCGACGCGCTGCAGATCCCGGCGTTTCTCTGTCGTCAGACGGACTTGCTGGTCGCGGCGGCGCGCACGGGGCGCGCGATCAACGTAAAAAAGGGACAGTTTCTCGCGCCCTGGGACATGAAGCACGTCGTCGCCAAGCTCGAGGCGGCGGGCGCCGGCGACGTGCTCGTCACCGAGCGCGGGGCGAGCTTCGGATACAACACGCTGGTTTCCGACATGCGGGCGCTGCCGATCCTCGCCCGCGAGACCGAGGCGCCCGTCGTGTTTGACGCCACCCATTCCGTGCAGCAGCCTGGCGGACAGGGGACGACGTCGGGGGGCGAGCGCGAATTCGTCGCCGTGCTCGCGCGCGCCGCGGTCGCCGTCGGCGTCGCCGGCGTTTTCATCGAGACGCACCAAGACCCTGACCGCGCGCCGTCAGACGGCGCGAACATGATCGCTCTCAAAGATTTCGAGCCGCTCGTCGCCGAACTCCAAGATTTCGACGCGCTCGCAAAGCGCCGGCGCGCCTGAGAGGCCTATTTGCCTTTGACGACGGTCGTTTCGACGCCAATACCGCCCGAGAGCTTTACGCAAGTGTCCGTGCCGGGCAGGATGACGCCCGGCTGACCGTCGACGTTGCAGGTCTTGGCCCGCTCAGGCGGCTTCGCCTTCGCGTTCGGCAGCTCGGCCGCGGCAAGCGCGCCGGGCGTAAAAAGGAGAAACGCGAGAATCGCAAATCTTCGCTTCATGACTTGAGGCCAGTCGCGCCGCGTCGGCATAATAACGCGCCTAACGTGAAATCTCGCCGCGAACATGGCGCCTCCGGTTCAGCCTCGTCCCCGATAGGGCGCAACGCCCTGATCGGGCAGGAAGAGGCCGCTCGGCGGCTCATCCGTCTGCCAGAAGACGTCAATGGGCATGCCGCCGCGCGGGAACCAGTAGCCGCCGATGCGCAGCCAGCGCGGATCGATGAGGCCGACGAGGTGCTTGGCGATCGTCAGCGTGCAGTCCTCGTGGAAGGCGCCGTGGTTGCGATAGCTCATCAAATAGAGTTTCAGCGACTTCGATTCGACCAGCCAAGATTTTGGCGCATAGTCGATGACAAGATGGGCGAAGTCCGGCTGACCGGTCATCGGGCAAAGGCAAGTGAATTCAGGCGCGACGAAGCGCACGGCATAGACGAGATCGGCATGCGGATTGGGCACGCGATCGAGCGTTGCGGCGTCCGGCGCGTCGGGGAGGCGGCTTTCGCGTCCGAGGTGCTTCAAAGGGGGGCTTTGCATGTTCGTCATCGGGCTCGCATAGGCGAAAGCGAAGGGCCCGCCAAGACCGGAAGAAAGGCGGACGCCGTTGAAAACGAATAGGCTGCCGGCGGACTGCCCTTGCGACTCGCGCAAGCGCGGGGCAACGACCGAAGTCGAAGACGACGACACGGAGGGCCCTTGCAGGACTTGCCGCCGGCGACCCTGACCCTACTGAAACCGTCGACGGCGGGCGTTAAGGCCGCGCTGGCGGCGCTTGGCGCGTTGAGCGTCGCGGCCGCGATCATCCTCTCCTATTTCACCCACGACTGGTACTTCGTCGGTCCCCTCGGCGCGGTCGGCCTCGCCCTGCTCGCGCGCGCCCGGCTCTCTCTGCCAATCTCCGAGTTCTCGCTCCTCGCCGACACGGGAGCGTTCGCGCTCTTCGCCTATCAGCGCAACGACAATCTGGCCTTTTGGCAACTCGGCGGCTCGTGGGCCGACGTGTTCAGCGTCAACGCCGCCGGCGCCGTCATCGCCCATCTCATTTACGTCTCCGGCGCGCTTGCGGCCGGCGTCGCCGCGCTGCGCCGAACGACCTTCGTCGAGAAGCTCTCGCTCGTCGCGCTGCCCTTCCTCTTCAGCCTGCTCGTGAACTTGAGCGCCGATTGGCACATGGCCGAGATCGGCGCATGGTTCGTGCCCGTCGCCTGGGCGGGATTCCCGGCGCTCGTCTTCGTCGGCCGCGCCGTCGTGCTGCTCGTGCTGGCGGAAGCGGGGCTCCAGGCGATTTCATGGGTGGCGCGCGGCCGGGTCGCCCTTGGCCGCAGGCTCCACGTCGTCGTCCTTGCGGCTGCGGCCGCCGCCGCCGCCTCGCCGCTTCTCGCGAACGCGGCGCAGATGGTCTCCTCGCCGCTCTTTTCGATCGCCGTCGCCGCATTCTTCGCGGCCTTGTCGCAGGCGGCGCTTTGGGGCGTCGTCTATATCGCGACCGGCCTCGCCATCGACGCGCTCGCCAGGCGCCCGCCGACGTCCGCCGCGGTCATCGCGCATTTCCGCGCCGGGCTCTCGAAGGGCGCGATCTACGGCGCCACTTTCATGGCGCTGATCTATGCGCTCGCATTCCCGTTGCGAATGCCGGACTTCGTCGCCTTCGTCGCCGCCAACCCATTCATCGTCGCGCCTGTCGCGGGCGCGGCCCTCTTTCCGCTGGCGCAGACGCTGATCTCGAGCTCGGACGGCACGCCGCCCTTCTTCGGGCGGCTCTTTGCCGCCTATCGAAGCCCGCGGAATTACGCGCGAGGCGTCGTCGTCGGCGTCGGCGGCGCGCTCGCCTATCTGAGCGGCCTTGCCGGCCAATCTGGGGGCGACCGCTTTCTCTTCGCCTTTGTCGTCGGCGCGATCGCCTATGCAGGCGTCGACTTCTCCTTCGATGTCGCGCGGGTCGCCTCGGGCGAGCGCAGCCGCGTCGAGACGTGGCGCTCCTACGCGCTCGGCGTCCTGCTTGGCGGCGTCGTCGCTGGCGCGCTCGGTTGGTATTTCGACACGCAGCAAATCGGCGTCGTGGCGGCGAAGTTCTGGGCCTATGCCGACCCGAATTATCGGCTCGACGGGCGCGCGCTTGGCGACTTCGTGACGCGGCCGATCTTCAACAAATACGGCGCGGTCAATCTCGGCGAGGTGGCGGGCGGCGTTAGGCTCTTCTATGCGGAATCGGTGTCCGGCGTCATCAATTGGGGCATCGCCTCGCCGCTCTTCTCGATCAATTACGTCCTGTTGTCGGCGTTGCTCGAGCGAAGCTTCAGGCCGATCTTGTCGCTCGTCAGCGCCAAGGGCGTCGAGGGTCTCATCGAACAGACCGTGCGCGTGCTGCGTTGGGGCCTCTGGATGGCGCCGATCATCAACACCTTCTTGAAGCAGTCGGCCGATCCGACCTGGTACAACCAAGACGGCGCGCTGCGAACGCTCGTCTCGGTCGGCGCTGACGTCGGCATGACCCCGGCCGACTTCCGCGACTTCAGCCTGATGATGTTCTTGGGGCTGCTTGCCTACGACTGGCTGCGCGTCGTCATCTGGTTCGATCATATGGGCGTGCGCGTCGCGAGCCTCGTCAACGCCTCGTTCCTTGTCGGCGACCGCGCGGACGAGGCGGCCGCGCGGTTCTTGGGGCACGGCGCGCGCACCCGCGTCATTCCCGACGGCATTCGACGCTTCGGCACTTGGGCGCCGCTGCTCATCCCCTTCTATATCCCCCGCGGGGCGGAATGGGATCGCGTATGGACGGGCGCCGAGACGCTGTCGCGCGGCGACGCGCCCGTGCCGGCGGCGATCACGACGCTGGCGATCGTTTACGCCGTCGCCGGCCTCGGGATCGTCGCCGGCGCGGGCGCCGCGACGCTGTTTGGCCGCGAGCGGCGCGGCGCGCCGGCGCCGCCGCTCGAGGGCGCGCCCGAAGCGCTTGGCGAACTGCCCGATCGCTATACGCTGACCAACGGCTCCGTCGGCGTTGAGGTCTGGCGCGACGGACGCGCGGCGGCGACGATCGCCGCCGCCGAGCGCGGCGGCTTCGCCATCGACTTCATCCGCCGCCCGCTCGATCCGCACCAGTCGCGCGGACAGTTTTTCTACGTTTGCGAGGACGGGGCCCCGCCGTGGTCCATCGGCTTCGAGCCGGCGCGCCGCGCGGGCGACTATCGCGTCGACCGGTTTGGCCGCAATGGGGTCGCGATCGAAAACGTCGTCGACGGCGTCAGGGCGCGCATGGAGATCGCCCCCGACCCTCACGGGGCCGTCGTCTCCTGGCGCGTCAGCCTCGCCAACGAGTCAGGGCGCGTGCGGCGCCTGCGCCTGACGAGCTTTGCGGAAATCGCCGGCCATGAGGTCGGCGCTTATGCCCGCGACCTCGACTTCGCCGGCATGCATGTCGAGACGATCTTCATCCGCCGGTTGAACGCGATCTTCGCGCGCAACCGCCTGCTGCGCTCCTCGCGCGCCGGCCGTCAGGAGACCTCTGTCTTCGCCGTAAGGCCCGGCGACGGCGCGAAACTCGTCGGCTACGAAGATTCGCGCACGCGCTTCCTCGGGGAAGGGTCGCTGCGTCGGCCGACCGGCTGTGAGCCCATGCGCTGGCGTCAGCTCGACGACGAAGGCAAGCTCTGGACTTTCGATCCCGCCGCCAGCTTCACGCTCGACGTGGCGCTCGATCCCGACGGCGTGAGCAGAGCCGAATTCATCATGGCGCGCGCCGACACGGCGCGTCTTGCCGCCGATCTTTGCGCCGAGCGCCTCAGTCTGGCCTCGTTGCCCGACTTGCAATTGCAGACCTGGTTTTACGAAACCCGCGCAGTCGAGCCGTCGCCCGGGCTGCCGAACCGCTGGCCCTTCTCATTCTCTGACGACGGCCGGCAATTGCGCCTGACGCACCGGACGCCCCGGCCCTGGGCGCATGTCATGGCCAATCCGCTCGGCGCCTCCCTCGTCGTCTCGAACGACGGCGACGTATATTCCGCCTTCGGCAATTCCCGGCACAACGGCCTGACGCCGTTCCGCTTCGACAGCGCCGCCGCGCCGCAGCCCGGACAGGTCATTTATTTGCGCGATCTCGAGGCGCAGGAAACCGACGCCGTCGGCTTCGCGCCGTTCCAACGTGACGGGGGCGGGCTCGACCTCGCCTACGAGCCAGGCGTCGCGCGTCTCGAAAAGCGTTTCGGCGCGATCAAGGTCGCGTGCGACATTTTCGTGCCCGACGACTTCCCCGGCGACATGCGGCTGCTTGCGCTCAGCAACGACAGCGACCGCGAGGCGAGGCTGCGCGTCGCGCCGTTCTTCGACATGGCGCTCGACGAAAGCCCAAACGAAAGCGCCGGGCGGCTTAAGGATGAAGTCGCCGACGGGGTCGTGCTCGTCGAGAATCCGAAGAACGACATGGTGCGCGGCGTCGCCTTCGTCGCGACGAGCCTTGCGGGCGCGACGATTGAGACCAAGCGCGCCCGTTTCTTCGGCGCGCCGGGACGCGACATCACATCCCCAGTATTCGTCGAGACCGGCGCCGCCGATTCTTCGCGCCCCGACGACTGGCGCCGTGTCGCGGCCTTCGCGTCGGACGTTGCGATCCCGCCAGGGGGGGTCCTTCGCGTCGCGATCGCCATCGGCATGGCGCCGACCCGCTCGGCGGCGCTCGCGGCGGCCAAGGAGGCGACAGTCGAGCGCGCCGAGGCGCATCTCGCCGAGACTCGCGCCGCTTGGGCGAAGCGGCTCCGCGCCGTTCGCGTGAAGACGAACCGCGAGGACTTCGACCGGCTCGTGAACACTTGGCTGCCCTACCAGGCCTACGCATCGCGGCTCTTCGGCCGAGTCGGCCCGAACCAACGCGGCGGCGCGGTCGGCTATCGCGACCAGCTGCAGGACGTCCTGCCGCTCGTTGTCGGCGATCCGGCGCGGACGCGGGCGCAGATCGTGCTGCACGCCGGCCAGCAGTTCCTTGAAGGCGACGTTTTGAAATGGTGGCATAAGGCTCCGAACGGCGCGACGGGCCTCGGCCAACGCACCAAGGCGAGCGATCCGCACCTGTGGCTTCCTTATGTGCTTGCGCGCTACGTGCGCGAGAGCGGCGACGCCAGCGTGCTCGACGTCGAGACGCCGTTCCTTGCGGCGGAGGCCGTTCCCGAGAGCGAGGACACCTGGCTGGTCGCGCCGCGATTGTTGCCGGAAAGCGCAAAGGTCTACGACCACGCGAAGCTCGCCATCCGCTACACGCTCTCGCATCTTGGCGAAAACGGCCTGCCGCTCATCGGCGCAGGCGACTGGAACGACGGCATCGACGCCATCGGCCGGAAGGGCAAGGGCACGTCCGTCTGGATGGGCTTCTTCGCGTTTAACGTGATTGACGGCTTCTTGGCCGTCGCGCGATCGCGCGGCGACGAGGCGTTCGCCAAAACCTGCGAGGAGGCGCTGGCGTCGCTCGGCAGGGCGCTCGAGGCCGGCTGGAGAGGCGACCATTACGCGCTCGACTTCACCGACGACGGCCGCACGCTCGCCATGCCCAACGCCATGACAACCGGCTGGGCCGCCTATTCCGGCGCGGTTTCCTTCGAGCGCGCGCTGCAGGCGCTGGAGGGCGGGCTCAAATCCATCGAGAGGCCGGACCGCGTTCTTTTGACCGAGACCCCGTTCTTCGAGCACAGCGAGCCTTATCCCGGCCGCATCGCCGACTATCCGCCGGGCGTGCGCGAGAATGGGGGACAGTATAGCCACGGCGCGACTTGGATCGTCGACGGCTTCCTGAAGCTCGCGCGCGAGGCGCGGGGGCGGGGCGACGCGGAGGTCGCCGCCAAGCTCGGGGCGCGCGCCTTCGAGATCTTCGAGAAGATTTCGCCCTTGAAGAAGACCGATCCCGACCGCATCGCGACCTACGGCCTCATTCCCATTCAGCAGCCCGCCGACATTTATGACGGCTACGGCCATGGAGGGCGCGGCGGCTGGTCGTGGTACACGGGTTCGGCCGCGCGCATGCTGTCGGCGGCCTATGACCTCATCGGTCTATCAATGGAAAACGGCGCGCCGAAAATCGCGCCCGACGCCTTCGAGCCGAAGGGCGAACTGCAGCTCGAATCGCTGACGGTGAACGGCCAGGAGTTTGAGCGATAGGGCGCGGTTCGTCGGCGCGGGGAGACGGCCAATCTCCCTCTCCCCGTGAAACGGGGAGAGGGTAGGGTGAGGGGCTTGAGCCGCCCTTCACCCTCCCCAGGTCAGCGTCACGCTGAAGTCCGCTTCGCCGTCGCCGGACACGACCCAAAGGTCGCACTTGCCGCTGAGTTTCGCGCCAAACGACATCTCGATTTTTTGCGGCTTCTTCTCCATCGCGCCGACCGACGCTTCGAGCGTCTTCACGAGTTCGGCAAGCGACCCCAGAGCGCCCTGAAAGGCGGCGCTCGTCGCCTTGGGGATGCTCGCAAGCGCGCTCACCTCCGACAGCCCTCCAGCGTCGGCGTCGCCAAAAAATACCCTGTGATTGTTCGGCAATTCGATTATCATTCGGGCGGGCATGCTTGTCTCCCGGCAATGCCATGATTGAAACAGCGTTAGTCTACATTTATTCCGCGACGGAGCCGCCGGTTTTTTTCGGATGTGGGGCGCTCGTCGAAGGCGATCTCATCGCCACCTGTCGGCACGTTTGGCGCGACGCGACGTTTGTCGAGGATGCGCCTGACAAGCCGAGAGTGACCGTTGTCGCCGAGTTTCCACACGCGATTGCCGCCGACGGGGAGCCGGTAGGCCGCTCGGCGCATCTCGCTGACGATTGTCGGCGCTTTGGCGGGCGGGAACCCGATCTCGCGTTGTTGGAGGCCGAGGACATTCCAAATGAGCTCACACGGCTATGGCCGGTCGGCGCAGAAAACCAAGAGAGCGGCAAAGGCTTCGTCCGCGCTGGCCTCAAGGGCCTTGATGCCAATAACCCGGAAGTCGTTTTCGATCGCACGGTTGAAGGAAAGATCGGCCTTCGCGACGGCGCCGGAATGCGCCAATTTACCGGCGAGAACCTGGCGGCCTATTGGACCGACCGCGGCGCCAGCGGGTCGCCGGCCTTCGTGGAGGGCAGCGAGTTCCTCGCCGGGATTTTGGCGCTCTCGGAAACCGGCGCAAGCAAGAACAGACATGTTCCCCGCGAAGCCGCCATCGTTCCCGGCACGCTTGTGCGCAAGCATGTCGAGCACGTCGAATTCGATCGTTCGGCGCGCGCACACGGCTTCAGTCCGGAAGAGGCGAAGCGGATTTACGACAACCTCGCACGTGACGGGGTCCCCGTCTCGCGAATGCCGGCGAAGTTGCGCAAGCTCGCCGAGGATGCGCGCAAGCAAGCCGCCAAACCGGCCGAAGGGGCCAATCTCGGCGTCGACGCGACCATTGCGGCGGCGCGCGCCAAGCTGGCCCAATTGGACACGACCGGGGCGATGCGGCAGCTCGACGAGCGGATCGCAGAGGAAGCGTCCGCGCATCGACTGCGTCTCGTGCCGCTGCTGGCGGAAAAGGCCGCGGTCGCGCGCATTGCATACGACTACTCGGGAGCAATTGCGGCGCTGCGTCGGCTCTTAGATCTCGCGCCGGATGAAATACGGCGATGGATCGAACTGGGGGACATTCAGAAAACGGCGGGCTCCTTGGCGATGGCATTGCAAGCCTATCAAGCCGCGGCCGACGCCGCTCTTCGCCTCCAAGACGAACGCAACTACGCAGCAGCGCTCGATCGCATCGGCGACGTGCGCCGCGCGCAGGGCGACCTCGCCGCAGCGCTCAAGGCCTTTCAGGATGGATTGGACATTGCCCAACGCCTCGCCGCCGCCGAGCCCGCCAACGCCGAGTGGCAGCGCGATCTTTCCGTGTCGTTCAACAAGATCGGCGATGTGCGCCGCGCGCAAGGCGACCTCGCCGTGGCGCTCAAGGCCTTTCAGGACGGATTGGACATCGCCAAGCGCCTCGCCGCCGCCGAGCCCGCCAACGCCGAGTGGCAGCGCGATCTTTCCATATCGTTCAACAAGATCGGCGATGTGCGCCGCGCGCAAGGCGACCTCGGCGCGGCGCTCAAGGCCTTTCAGGACGGATTGGACATCCGGAAGCGCCTCGCCGCCGCCGACCCCGCCAACGCCAAGTGGCAGCGCGATCTTTTCGTGTCGTTCAACAAGATCGGCGATGTGCGCCGCGCGCAAGGGGACCTCGCGGCGGCGCTCAAGGCCTTTCAGGACGGATTGGACATCGCCCAACGCCTCGCCGCCGCCGACCCCGCCAACGCCGAGTGGCAGCGCGATCTTTCCATATCGTTCGACAGGATCGGCGACGTGCGCCGCGCGCAAGGCGACCTCGCCGCGGCGCTCAAGGCGTTTCAGGACGGATTGGACATCCGAAAGCGCCTCGCCGCCGCCGACCCCGCCAACGCCCAGTGGCAGCGCGATGTCGCGATCTCAGAGGGGAGACTTGGAATTTGTTTTGCCGGTTTGCAGCGACAGAGCGAGGCGCGCGAGCGATTGGAGACGGGGCGCGCAGTCATGGTTCGGTTGACGGCGCTCGCGCCAGATCACGCGGGCTGGGGACAGGATCTCGCTTGGTTCGAGGACGAGATCGCGAAGCTGGCCTTAGGCGGGACGGAGCAGGCGGACGACGCGGCAAGCTCTTGAGCTCTCCATCTCCTGCAGCCGATCCTTCTCCCCGTCGGAGCGGGGAGAAGGTGGCCCGAAGGGCCGGATGAGGGGCCTCAGCAGACCTATCCGGAGAGGCTTGCGCAAGCCCCTATCCCTCTCCCCGCTTTGAGCGGAGAGAGGGGGACGGCGTCTCTCCCGCATCGTCACGCCTTCGTCACGCGAGTCGCATAGCGCGGTCGAATTTGCTGACCTCGATCGAAAGGTGACGCTTGGGCGCTTTGGGCCAGGCCGCCCGCGCGGCGACGCGCAGCGGGCTTCGCGAGGCGGTGCATCGCCATCGCCCCCACTCGAAGGCCGGGCTCTCGGAGCGACTCTTCACCTTCGCCTTTCGCGGCCTCGTCTATCCGCAGATTTGGGAAGATCCTCTCGTCGATCTCGAGGCGCTGGCGCTCGAGCCGAAGCACCGCGTGCTGGCGATCGCGTCCGGCGGCTGCAACGTCTTTTCCTATCTGACGGCCAATCCGGCAGAGATCGTCGCGGTCGATCTCAACGGCGCGCATGTGGCGCTCGGCCGCCTGAAGCAATGCGCGCTGAAGAGCTTGAGCGCCGACGAGTTCCGCGCCTTCTTCGCCGGCGCCGCGTCGCGCGCCAACATCCGCCTCTACGACCGCAAGATCAAAGCCAGGCTCGACGCCACGACCCGCGCCTATTGGGACGGGCGGCGCGGCCTCGGACGCCGGCGCATCGGCCTTTTCGCGCGCAATCTCTACGCCAACGGCCTGCTCGGCCGCTTCATCGGCGCCGCGCATCTGCTGGCGCGTCTCTATCGCGTCGACCTTGCCGAAATCCTTGCCGCCGAAACGCTCGACGAGCAGCGCCGCGTTTACGAGCGGCGGCTCGCCAAGGTGTTCGACAAGGGGTTCGTGCGCTGGCTGGCGCGCCGTCCGGCGTCGCTGTTCGGCTTGGGCATTCCGCCCGCGCAATATCGGGCGCTGAGCGGCGGCTCGGAGGAGGGCATCGTCACGGTGCTCCGCGAGCGCGTCGAGCGGCTCGCCTGCGGCTTCCCCGTCAAGGACAATTATTTCGCCTGGCAGGCCTTCGCCCGCCGCTACGACCAATCGCCCGGCGCGTCGTTGCCGCCCTATCTCGCGCCGGAAAATTTCGAGGCCATCCGCGCCGGCGCCGATCGGGTCCGATATGTCCACGGTTCACTGACGAAACTGCTGGCCGAAAGCCGCGCCGCGAGCTTCGACCGCTACGTCCTGCTCGACGCGCAGGATTGGATGAACGACGACGAGCTGACGGCTCTGTGGGCCGAGATCACGCGCACCGCGCGCGCGAGCGCGCGCGTCATCTTTCGCACCGCCGCCGCCGAGCGCCTGCTGCCCGGCCGGGTTCCCGACGACATCCTCGGCAGTTGGCGATATGAAGCGGAGACGAGCAGAAGGCTCGGCGCGCGCGACCGCTCGTCGATCTACGGCGCCTTCCATCTCTACGTGAAGAAGGGCTGAGGAGAGTTGAGCGACCATGCGGCCTTGATGGACCGCGTCTATCACCGGCAGCGCCACATTTATGATTTCAGCCGCAAGTTCTACCTGCTCGGCCGCGATCCGCTGATCGAGCGGCTCTCGCCGCCCGACGGCGGCGCGGTTTTGGAGGTCGCCTGCGGAACGGGGCGCAACCTCATCGCCATCGCCCGCGCATGGCCCAGAGCAAAAGTCTTCGGCTTCGACATCTCGCGCGAGATGCTGGCGACCGCCGGAAAGGCGGTGGCGAAGTCGGGTTTTGGCGACCGCATCCGGCTCGGGCAGGGCGACGCTGCGTCGTTCGAGGCTGAAGCGTTGTTCGGGCGGCGCGAGTTCGACCGGATCGTCATCTCCTATGCGTTGTCGATGATCCCGCCATGGCGCGAGGCGCTTTCCGCGGCCTATGCGCATCTGGCGCCCGACGGCGAGCTGCACATCGTCGATTTCGGCCGCCAATCCGGCTGGCCGCCGCTCGCGCGCCGCGCGTTGCGAGCGTGGCTCGCAGCCTTCGAGGTGACGCCTCGCGACGACCTGCGCCTGGCGCTGGAGGGAATAGCGCGGACAAAGGGCGCGGAGGTTGGCTTCGAGCCGAAATACCGCGACTACGCCGTGCTGGCGACGGCGAGGCGCCGTTCGCCGGAAATGAGTGGGGTCAGTCGTTGAGGGGATGGCCGGGTAGGCCATCGCGGTCCCCGTGCCGGGCGGTCGGATTCGCGCTGGCGAGCGGGCGCGCCTATATCTCTGCCCCGAAGCGCTAGAGTCTTCAGCATCGTTCGCGATCTCGAAGCGTTCGGCGCAATGAGGCTGGAGCGGTTGGCATGAAGGCGCAAGAGGCGGTCCTGAAATTGCGCGCTTGCGCGCCGCGAATCGTCCCCTATGGAGTGAGCGGGCTCTTTTTGTTCGGCTCGACCGCGCGGGACGCAGCCGGCGAACGTAGCGACGTCGACCTCTTTGTCGATCACGCCCAAAACCCGAAATTCAACGCCTTTGACCTGATCGACGTCAAGGCGATCATCGAAAATGAACTCGGCGTCGCAGTCGATCTGACCACGAGGGGCGGTCTGCATCCGAAATTGCGTGAGCGGATCGAGCGCGAAGCCGTCAAAGTTTTCTGACGCCAAGAAGCGCCGAAATCGCCATCGAGGATATGCTGCTGGCGATCGAGCGCATCGAGGAGACGATCTCCGGATTGGCCCTGACGTCGTTCGCCTCAGACTGGAGATCGCGGTTCATCGTAGAGCGGGCGGTGCCCATCGTTTCCGAGGCAAGCCGAGCGATACCTGACGAGATGAAGGGTGACCAGCTCTCGTACTGGTTTCGCTAGCCGCCCTATCTCACGCCCCCCAATGGGACCCACATGTCCGCTCGAAAACCCCGAGCATCGGTTTTTTCGACGCCATCGACTTCCGCACGGCTACCTTCGCACCTCCACGAATAAATTGTGGCATGACCCGTGACAGCTTTGGGCACGGGCCCCGACCCCGGATTTTCCCGGCAATACGCTCTCACAGCCGCCACTACTCTCGGGTTACGCTCGTTGACATCCGGCTTATCACAACACCAACCATTGCAATACTGACAAACGTACACAGTATTGTTCATGCAGCGATAGACAGTTTCCTCGGGGCTGGAACCGAATAGTACAGTTGCAGCCGGGACGAGAGACTGCGGGATTGGCTTAACTTCATCGGTCGTTCCCTTGCCTTCACAAAGGACTTGCCCGAGTGCACCATTAGGTGCGCCATATAGAAGCAGGGCTCCAACTATCATCGTGCGAAGCAGCGTGGCGTCCTTCCTCGGTTTAGGTTTGATCCCTGGCCTTGACCGCGCGGCCATAAATGCGTGACGTCGGTTATGATACGCTCGGCATTGGCCCGTTTGCGGGCGAGTTCGGCGAAGATCCTGTTGATGAACACGCTCATGCGGCTCCAGCGCACGAACCGGCTGTAAATCATTTTGTTCGGGCCGCAATCGCGCGGCGCATCGCCCCAGCGCAACCCGTTCTTTATCATGAACACGATTGCGCTGACGATCCCGGGTAAGCCGCATTTTCGCAAAATTGGCTGGGGTTGTTCCCAAGTATTTGAGCCACGCCTTATAGCCAGCTCGAGATGAGCGGCTTGACGCCTCGCGCGGTTGCCGTGCGTGGGGCAAAGCCCATGGAGGCGCGCGCCTTTTCGCTCACTGCGGCGGTCAAAGTCGACGCGATGGCGCCGGTCCCGACGGCGACTAGGCCGTTCAAGAGACCAAAAAAGAAGTCCGCCGCGCCCGGCGGAGGCGGGACGGGATCGCCGGCCTTCACCGGCGCCTGCGGTCCTTCGAATATGCCGGTCTCAATTGCTATGACCGACAAGATGAAGAGCACGACGAGAATCGTGCGTTTTGTGCGTTGCGTTGCCTTCTCATCGGGGGCGACGGTCGCGGGAGGCCGTTCGTCGACGAAGACGTAGAGGAGAAAATTGCCGAGCAAAAACGCGTAGAGCGCGACGTTGCCGGGCGAAAGCCAGTCCCACGGCTGGGCGGAAAGAAACGACATTGCGCGCTCCTCGCGCCTCCCCCTTCATTCAGCGAAACTGCGCCAAAAAACGCGGGCTGTCGATTGTGGCGCCAATGTCGGCGATCCGCATGACCTGCTAACCTGCGCCTGCCCCCCTTTCGGAGGAGGTCGCCGTCGATGCGCTTCGTCCCCTCGCTCGCCGCCGTCGTGGCCGGCGTTTTATTCTCGGCGCTGGCGATCGGCTCGGCCGCCGCGCAGGTCGATGCGCATGAGCCCGACCCGGTCAAGTGGTTACGGTCGGTCTACGACCTCTACCTGAAGTCGGAGGGGACCGACACGGAGACCAACGCCGACTACGATCTGGTCATCGCCCGCGCTTCGAAGCAATTGGCCGCCTTGTTCAAGAAAAACAAAGACTGCGAAGTGAAGGCGGGCGGGATCTGCGCGCTCGATTGGGATTTCGTCATCGACGGGCAGGATTACCGGTTGAAGAACGTCAGAGTCGGCAAGTTTGTCGCCAAAGGCGACCGCGGGACTGTGACGGTGTCGTTCATCAACATGTCGAACTCTTGCGCGAACGTCTACGATTTCGTGCGCGAGGACGGCGAATGGAAGGTCGACGACATCGAGACGCGATCGGGCAAGGACAAGGCGATCAGCATCGCCAAGCTGTTGCGGGATTTCAAGGAGTGAGCGGGCCGAGGCCGGGCTTAGGGGAAAATATGCCGGTTGGGGGGCGAGATGCGCGCTTGCCGGCGCCGCCCGCAGCGACGCAACGTGCCCGAGGATGCGGGAAAAGGCGCCTGCGTCGAGGCGATTTTTCTGGACGGCCGCAAAGGCGACGCGTAGCCTGTTCGCTGTGTGTTCCTATCCATACGCCGCGCGGGCCAAGACGCCTCGCAGCGAAGAAGGAGCCTTTGCGCCCGAACGCAGCGCGTCCGCGACCGAAAATTTTTTTTGGTTTTTCGAGTTGCAAGTCTTTGAATTCTAACGATCGGCAGCCGTCGCGAGTTGGCGCCGAGTTGCTTTGAGTTGGCGCCTGGCTGTGCTTGAGTTGGCGCCCGGCCGTGCTTTGAGTTGGCGCCGAAGCGCATTCCAATTGCTGTCCCCTCACGAGGCGGCGCGCGCCTTGATGCCCTCGGCGACCGCTTCGAGCGCCGCGGCGGCGCCCGCGGCGTTCGGACCGCCGGCTTGCGCCATGTCGGGCCGGCCGCCGCCGCCCTTGCCGCCGAGCGGCGCCGCGCCAAGTCTAACAAGGTCGACGGCGTTGAAGCGCTCGGTCAGGTCCTGCGTCACGGCGACGACGAGGCTCGCCTTGCCGTCGTCGCCGGTAGCGACAATGGCGACGACGCCAGAGCCGACCTTTGGCTTTGCCTCGTCGGCGAGAGACTTGAGGTCCTTCATGTCGACGCCGGAGACGGCGCGCGCGTAAAGCCTGACGCCGGCGACGTCGCGTATCGCGTCGCCCCCGTCCGCGCCGCCGCCCATCGCCAGCCTGCGCTTGGCGTCGGCAAGCTCGCGCTCGAGCTTGCGCCGCTCGTCGATGAGCGTCTCAAGCCGCTCCTTCGTCTGCGCTGGCGGCGTCCGCAAGAGCGAGGCGACCGCAATCAGGGCATGCGAGTCCTCGCTCAAGCGCTTTCGCGCCAGTTCGCCAGTGCGCGCCTCGATGCGCCGGACACCGGCCGCGACCGCGCTTTCGTCGACGATGGTCACGAGGCCGATATCGCCAGTGCGCGCGACATGCGTGCCGCCACAAAGCTCCACTGAATAGACCCGCGGCGCGCCGTTTTCGACGATCTCGCCCATCGAAACGACGCGCACCTCCTCCCCGTATTTCTCCCCGAACAAAGCTCGCGCGCCCGATGCGCGGGCGTCGTCCAAACCCATCAGCCGCGTCACGACCGGCTCGTTCTGCAGGATCACCCGGTTGGCGATGTCCTCGACCTCCGCGATCTCGCTCGAGGCAAGCGGCTTCGGATGCGCGAAGTCGAAACGCAGACGGTCGGGCGCGACGAGCGAGCCTTTTTGCGCGACGTGGTCGCCGAGCACGATGCGCAGCGCCTCATGCAGCAGGTGCGTCGCCGAATGGTTCGCCCGCGTCATGGAGCGCGCCGCATGATCGACCTTGAGCTCGAGCGCTTGCCCGACCTTCAGCGCGCCGTCCTCGACCCTAACCTCGTGCACGAAGAGATCGCCGAGTTTCTTCTTCACGTCCGTTACGCGCGCCTTCGCGCTCGCGCCCGCAACGACGCCGATATCGCCGACCTGTCCGCCCGACTCGCCGTAGAACGGGGTCTGGTTGAGCACCAGACCGCCCGTCTCGCCTGTCTTCAGCTCTTCGACCTCGCGTCCATCCTTGACGAGCGCCGAAACCACCCCCTCCGCGCTCTCGGTCTCATAGCCCAAGAAGTCGGTCGCGCCGAGCTTCTCGCGCAATGCAAACCAGATCGTTTCGGTCGCGGCGTCGCCTGAGCCCGCCCAGGCCTTGCGCGCCTCGGCTCGCTGGCGCTCCATCGCCGCGTTGAAGCCGTCGACGTCGACGGCAAGGTTGCGCGCGCGCAACGCGTCTTGCGTGAGATCGAGCGGGAAGCCAAATGTGTCGTAGAGCTTGAAGGCCGTCTCGCCCGAGAGCTTTTCGCCGGGCTTGAGCGCCGTCGTTTCCTCGTCGAGGATCGCGATGCCCCGCGCCAGCGTCGTGCGGAAGCGCGTCTCCTCGAGCTTCAGCGTCTCGGCGATCAGCGCCTCGGCCCGCAAGAGCTCAGGGTAAGCCTGGCCCATCTCGCGGGTGAGCGCCGGCGCCAGCCGCCACATTAACGGCTCGCGCGCGCCGAGCATCTGCGCGTGGCGCATGGCGCGGCGCATGATGCGGCGAAGCACATAGCCGCGGCCCTCGTTCGAGGGCAGCACGCCGTCCGCGACGAGGAAAGAGGAAGCGCGCAGGTGGTCGGCGATGACGCGGTGCGAAGCTTTGCGCGGTCCGTCGGGGTCGACGCCTGTCGCGTCGGCGCTCGCCCTGATGAGCGCGCGCATCAGGTCGGTGTCGTAATTGTCGTGCACCCCCTGCAGCACCGCGGCGATCCGCTCAAGGCCCATGCCGGTGTCGATCGACGGCTTTGGCAGCGCGATGCGCTCGCCGCCCGGCAGCGTCTCGTACTGCATGAAGACGAGGTTCCAGATCTCGATGAACCGGTCGCCGTCCGCGTCGGCTGAGCCCGGCGGGCCGCCCGGAATGTGCTCCCCATGATCATAGAAGATCTCGGAGCAGGGGCCGCACGGCCCCGTGTCCCCCATCGCCCAGAAATTGTCGGAAGTCGCGATGCGCACGATGCGCGATTCGGGCAGGCCGGCGATGCGCCTCCAGAAATTGAAGGCGTCGTCGTCGTCGCTATAGACGGTGACGGTCAGGCGGTCTTTCGGCAGATCGAAGTCCTTGGTGATGAGCGTCCAGGCGTGCTCGATCGCCTGCTCCTTGAAGTAGTCGCCGAAGGAGAAGTTGCCGAGCATCTCGAAGAAAGTGTGGTGCCTGGCGGTGTAGCCGACATTGTCGAGGTCGTTGTGCTTGCCGCCGGCGCGCACGCATTTCTGCGCCGTCGCCGCCCGGCTGTAGGGACGCCGCTCGACGCCGGTGAACACGTTCTTGAACTGCACCATCCCGGCGTTGGTGAACATCAGCGTCGGGTCGTTGCGCGGCACGAGCGAGCTCGACGGCACGACCTCGTGGCCGTTGCGGGCGAAGAACTTTAAGAAGTTCGCCCGGATCTCGTTGACGCCGCTCATGAACTCATCGCCTCGAAGCGCAGATTTGAAGGCTTTCTAGTGGATGACGCGAGAAACGCCAATGCAGCTTCGGCCTTGGAGCCGCCTTGCTCTGCGGTTACCGTCGCGCAAGGCGGAATGAGGAGGCAGGCTTGTTTTGGGGCCGCAGCTGGGAGAGCTGGATCGCAGACTATTCGCGCAGCCATCAGAACCCGACGAACCGCCTCTGCCACACTTTCGGCATCCCGATGATCGTGATTTCGATTGTGCTCGGCGTGATCGGGATTTTCGCCGGCCGTCTGTGGCCGATCGCGCTCGCCTTGTTCGTCTTCGGCTGGGCTCTGCAGTTCATCGGCCATGTCGTCGAAGGCAAACCGCCG
>Ga0187782_10001285_pt1 | contig 18079 bp, 14 predicted proteins | sample 0715_SJ02_MP15_2_FD_132454 | JGI IMG/M metagenome (GOLD analysis project Ga0187782, IMG submission 132454) | Tropical peat soil microbial communities from peatlands in Department of Meta, Colombia - 0715_SJ02_MP15_20_MG | ecosystem: Environmental > Terrestrial > Soil > Wetlands > Peat | place...
AGCACATCACCTGGGATCCCATCCTGGCGGAAAAAGGCGGCTTCAAACATTTCACCATCAAGGAAATCTACGAGCAGCCGCGCGCCGTTCGCGACACCGCGCTGGGCCGATTCTCGCTTGAAACCGGCCAAGTGTTCCTGGACGAGATGGAAATCCGCGAGGAGGAATTCCGCTCCTTCCGCGACATCAAAATTGTGGCGGCGGGAACCTCACGCCACGCGGGCCTGGCGGGCAAGATCATGATCGAACGGGTGGCCCGCGTTCCCGTCGAGGTGGACCACGCCTCGGAGTTTCGCTACTGCGATCCCCTGGTAGACTCGCAAACCTTGACCATACTCATCACCCAGTCCGGCGAGACAGCAGACACCATCGCCGCGCAACGCGAAGCCCGCGCTAAAGGCTCGAAGACCCTCGCCATCTGTAACGTGCTGGGAAGCATGGTTTCACGCGAGGCGCACGGCACCATTTATACCCACGCGGGACCGGAAATTGGCGTGGGGTCGACCAAAACGTTTACCGCCCAGTTAACTGCCCTTTACCTCTTCGCGCTGTACTTGGCGCAGGTGCGCGGCCTTCTCACCCACGAGGACAGCAAATCCTGGTTGAAAGCCTTGGCGGCGTTGCCTAAACACCTGGAATCTGTTCTCCAGAGAGACGATGAAATCGCCGAACTGGCTCAACGCTTTTACAGGTCTTCGGATTTTCTCTTCCTCGGGCGTGGCGTCCACTTCCCCGTGGCCTTGGAAGGGGCGCTCAAGATGAAGAAGGTATCGTACGTTCACGCCGAAGCATATCCGGCAGGCGAGATGAAACACGGTCCCATCGCTCTGATTTCCGACGGGCTTCCGGTGGTGGTCATTGCCACCTGCAACTGGGACTCGCCTTCTTCCCGCCAGCGCTACGAGCGGACCCTCTCCAACATCAAGGAGGCCAAGGCGCGCGGCGCCACCATCATCGCCTTGGTGACTGAAGGCGACCGCGAAGTGCAGGCCATGGCCGATCACTTAGTAGTCCTGCCGCACACCAGCGGGACTCTCTCAACCATCCTGGAAGCAGTCCCGCTCCAACTCCTCGCTTACCACATCGGCGTGCTGCGCGGCTGTGATGTAGACCAGCCAAGAAACCTGGCGAAGTCGGTGACCGTGGAATGAGACTTTGGGCTCACACTGACGCGAGGCTCCTGGCCGGCCTGGCTATCACATTAAGAGGCTAATCTCATTCCTCAATCGACACCGACGTGTCTCACGGTCTGGGCTGACTCGAAGATGATAAAACAGCGGAATCGTTTCCAGTTGCTCTAGCTTATTGGTTTTCCGAGCACAAGCACGAGTAGGCGTCCGTCCGAGTGAAACTCTCCACCGGTCGCCGTCTTGGCTGAGGTCAGTGGATCGGCTGGCAGGACGTGATCCCGCTGGACGACCAGTCCCGTCCCCGAAAGCGTACCATTCACATATTCACGTTCGCCGTCGATGGCCGGATCGATCTTGTGCGTCACGGCACCTGCTTTGCGCTGGTCTCGCTCGAATCCGATATCGTGCGTAGCGGCTACGCACCACAGTGGCCGCCCATCGACCGCGTACGGCGACTTCCAGACGCGCAGATGATTCCGTGACATGGCCACCTTCACCGGCTCGCCGCGCGCGAATCCATAGTCCTGTGGCCGGTTGAAAAGATAGAGCACGCTCATCGGCATCGTCAGGTAGTCCTTTTTTTCGATACTGCCTACCACGGCACTTAGCATCGCATTCCCCACCGACTTATCGACCTGCACCCAACCGGCTGATGTGAATGCGTTAACCATCTGGTCCTGCGTCCCCACGATCAGGACGTTCACCATGTCACCCGGATTGCCGTTGGGATCGGATACACGGCGCGGGATTTTGCTTAGCAAATCGGGGGTGATGCCTGCCACTCGGGTCTCCATTGGCCCGCCTGGGTTTGCGGCATTTGCCGAACCCTCATTCAGAACTTCGATCTTCACTTGGAAACTTCCTTCCGCGGTTGATGCTTCTTTCATGCCCTGATTGATCCCCAGGAACAGTCTCCCCGCCACGGGCACGTCGTAATCCTTGCTTTCGCCCACCAGAAACGCCTGCGCATATGTGTCAGAACCAATCCGGCCGATCAACGCGCCATGGCCAGCGTCCTTCACTGCATATTGATGAACCAAGTCAGCAAATCCACGCGCAAGCCCTGCCGGGCCAAATGTTCCCGAGGTGCGCATTTTCCCGGTGAACGAAGTGTCCGCCGCATACGTGATCTGCCCCGTAGCCGTGAATCGCAGCTTCGCGCCTCCCCGCACGTCGATGTTTGTGTCCACCCATTCCTTTGTCCCAGGCACGTCGATTTCGTACGACTTGCTGCTGCCCGCCGTCGCCGAGGGTGTTTGTGCCCACACAGCGATCCCCCGGCACGCCAAGCCGACCGCACCTAACATCAATGCTGCAATCTTCACAGCTTTTCTTGGCCGCCTGCTTCTCATGGTTTGTCCTCGTGTTGCCATCACCTTGTTTGACGATTCAGCCTATTGAAACAGCATATCGCTGGCCGGGATCTTGTGCAACCACTGGCGTCCGCTACTGCCAGAAATGCCGATAGGCTCGCAGGGAATACGCAAACTATCGCGGGCAGCGATACGAGCAACTGGAAGTTGGTCAATTCTCCGCTTAATGTGCTGGAATGGGATCAACTCTGACGGTTATGTAGTCTGATGGGGGATATTCAGCAAACTGGCCCTGGAAGGGGGTTCAAGAATTCGAAGCCTGCCTGACCAACTTGAGCCGAGTCGGCCTTGCCCACCCAGACGACGCGCGCTTTAATGAAGAAGTCGGGGCTGGCAGCAAGAAGGAGGCCAACGGGTTGACCTGGGATAAGGGCGGCGTCGGATTGCAGTCGCAGGCCATAGGCGGATAGGTCAACAGTCGTCGCACGGTATTCAGCCTCCTCACCTTCGATCACGACAGTTACAGCCATTTGGACCCGCTTGCGCTCCGCCCCGCGCTTCGCTGAAGGTGTGTCGTCCCACATGCCATAAAGTTACATGAATGAGGACGGATAATCAACTGGCTTTGAATGACCACTTGGGGCGGCATCGCTGGTCGGCGACGCCACACCCGCGTACGCAGGGGTCCACTTCTGGTAAGATAGGTAGAGAGCGACTCAAGGAGGGGGTTATGAGTTCCTGGCGAGCTTTAAGTTTGGTCTTCTTGGTGGGGGCAGTGGCGTCGGTTCTGCTTGCGGCGGACGTCTCAGGCAAGTGGGCGGGCAAGGGCGAGCAAGGTCCGGAGTGGGTCTTCAACTTCAAAGTCGACGGGAGCAACGTCACGGGCACCATGCAGGGCGCGGACGGAAAGGAGCGGCCCATCAACGACGGGAAGCTGGAGGGAGACACCCTCTCATTCTCCGTGAACTCCGAGTGGCAAGGCCAAGCTATCAAGCTGGTGATGAAGGGCAGGGTTTCCGGAGAAAAAATCGAGCTTCGCGTTGACACCGAGGATGGTGCATGGGGAACCGACCTTGTCCTGACGCGCTCATCCAAATAGAGCCCTCAGTGATACCATGCCGTCATTTTTCACAGTGAAATGAGGGCACCGACGGTCCTCGCGTTGGAGTGCGCCCATCTACACTAGGCCGTTGGTCACGGGTGATCGGCAGCCCCGGAGAAGCTTAGCCCGAAAGCCCTCCAGATTAGCAACGGAGTAGTCCATTCGGGCACAATTCACTTGGCGACGAGTGGTGTTTCCGGATAGCGTGCGAGAAGAGCTATTTTCGCCTTTCACTGAGCGGTGCGAAGGGCCGCTGCCTTCGGTTGTCGATGGCCTACTCAGCGATGCCGCTCACCCTCCTGTTGTCCCCGTCTCTTGACAAAGACGTGGTACGTGACGCTGTCCCAGGCGTTATGAATCCCGATGAAGAGCAGCAGCAGCGCCGCGGCACCAACGCCAAACAGGGCCTCGCTGACACGGGAGCGAGTCGCGTACGCCGATATCGCCAGCATTGCGTACGCCACAAAGGGCAGCAGAACATGAAACAGCCAGTCCTCGAACTCGGGCTGGTATGCGGTTTGTTCTCGCATACGCCGAGCCACGATAATCTCGTACACGAACCCACAGAGACCCAATAAGCCCCAAAGAAGTGCGGCCCCGCCGATGCCGTGCCAAGGAGCACTCACCACCGCTGACAGCAGCAGCACGGCTCCGAAGTGAACGATGTTCGGCGTCGCAAACGCACTGCCGGCCTGTGCACTACCTTCAGCGATCGGCATGTCGGCGATGAGGGCCATGACCACGAACTGCAACCCGATCAGAGCGCCGGCAGACGAGCCGACGATTACGTAGAAGTTCTCCCATCTGGCGAGCGCTGTCATGTCGTAACCCCCAGTTGGGCGAGACCCATAGGTTGAGTCACTTGACGCAATCTGGCGATGTCCCGCGTTGGCGCACTCCCGAAAAAGCGGCTGTATTTTCTGCTGAACTGGGAAGCCTTCATGCAAACAACTCCTGCGCGTGGCGGAGTCGGGCCGCGACTTGGACCCCGTAGGGACACCGGATCGAGCAATGAGCGCAATCGGCGCAGCGCACCGCTACGACTTCGGGCCCGAGCTCGAAGAACTTCTCGCGGCCCAAGGCAAACTGGCCGTAGCCTTCGGCATAAGTCAGGAATCGAAGCACGTCCGCAACAGGGACGCCCCTCTCGCAAACACCGCCGCAGGCGCCGCACATCCGGCAATACTGAGGGCCGATGTCGAGGAGTCGCGCGGTCAGCAACTGCTCGTCCTCCTCGGTGTACGGTTCCGCCATGGCGCGCACGTTTTCTTCGAACTCATCGTGACTTGTCATGCAGATGATGGCGGTCGAGACCGATTCGTTCTTGAGGGCCCATTTGATCGCGGCAACCGGCACGCCCTCCTGGCTGAGCCGCTTGGTCAAAGCCTGCGGATTGGCTCCGTAGAGCCGGTCGCCACGCCGCACACGCGCGACGCCGCCCGCGAGGACCTTCATGACCACGATCCCCAGGCCGGCCTTCCGCGCCGCGCGGATGGCCGCCGGCATGTCCGTCTTCGGCGCGTCCGGATTCGCGTTCGCGGCGGCATCCACCGAGCGCATGGCAAAATTGTACGTGGTCAGGACGACATCCGTCTGCCCGAGTTTTTCGAGGTGCGCCAGCATCCTGTCCATGTTGAAATGCGTGCTGACCCCGGCAAAACGTATTTTTCCGTTCTGCTTTGCCAAGCGCTGCGCCTCCAACAGGTCCTCGGTCACCTGCTCCGGCTCGTTCTTCATGTGGAGATACCAGATGTCCAGATAATCGGTTCCCAATTCACGCAGGCTGGTGTCGAGGTCGGCAAGAACCTCTTGTTTCGTCCTGCCCGGGCTCTTGCTGGAGATGATTACCTTCGGCCGCACGTTCTTCAGCGCCGCGCCCACCATCCGCTCGTTGTTTCCGTTCTGATAGCCGCGGGCCGTGTCGAAGTGATTGATGCCGAAATCCGCAGCGCGCTCGATCACGGAAAGATCCGAGGTCGTCATGCAGCCGAAGGCAAGCGACGTCACCTTCAAGCCGGTTTTGCCCAACATGCGATATTCCAGCCCGGTGGATTCGGGCTTGGCTTGGCCGACGGCAAGGGGAAGAGGCGAGTTTGAAGAAGTGCGAAGGCCGACGGCGGGAAGAGCCAAGCCGGCCGCCAGAAAATCGCGACGAGTATAATTTGGTTTCATTCCATCCCCCTCGGTCTATTTTGCGCGATCCATCATACAGAGAAATCAAAGAATCTGCGGTGTCATTCTGAGCGGAGCGAAGAATCTGCATTTGGTTCGGGCCTGAAGGGGCTGAGGCAGTGCGTAGCTCTGCGATGGGCAGAGTCTCAGTTCCCGAAGACCGCAGAGATTCGGTCCGCGCCAGCCCCGTTCGTTGGGCGGCACATCGTTCAACCCTTTGGCCTTCTTGGAAACAACATCGGCGTTCTAAATTTGTAATCCAGATACGATGCCCCAAATCGGATTTCCAATTCCCGTTCTTCAAACACTTTCAGGAAGAAAAGCAATGCTGGTGCAAACAGAATGACCACCCAGAGCACAAACAGCGCTGACTGAAACCAGATTCCCAGTGATAGGAAGAAGGCCAGAACTGCAAGCACCATAGGATTACGCGTCCAAGCATACAGCCAATCTGCCGCCAATTTCCGGCTGAGCGCAATGAAAAAAGGCGCACCGAATCCTTTCAAGGCCAGGTTTGCCACGGTCAGCAAGAAAGCTGCCCCAGTGATAATGACCAGAACCAAGCCGATTACAGATGGTACTGGGAGTACCCAGCCAGACCAATCTTGATGAGTGGTTACGGCTCGAACGATAGGAACACCAAGTGTGAAACCCAGACCAAAATGTACAAACGCCGTTGTCCAGGTGGCTCGGCTTATCGTTTGGTGTCGGTCTAGTATCTTCCTCCCGAGCCAAACAACGGGGAACGTCAACAATACCCCTCCCACAATGATGGAAAGATTCATGCCATTTGAAGGCGGTGCATTGGACGCCCACCACAAGATAAACAAGATAAACGCCAAAAGGGCAGCCCTGACAAGAGATTCATTGACCTGTCTCATAGTGCCATCGTTTGACGTTGCGAGGCAGCGCAGACAGCGGCCCTGCGGCCTGCCCGCGCGAACGCTTCGGAAGGCAGGCCCATAGCCTTCGGCCTGCCTGCCGTATGATCCCAGAAGGCAGGGCGACGGGCCGGTTTTGCGGTCCGCGTGTTTTACGCAGGCATCGTCGCTCCTGTGCTGTATTCTACCCCGTGTCGAAGCTCCGGCACCCTTTTCTTTCCGACCGATCACGCGCGCGATGGGCAGAGCCTCAGTTCCCGAAGCGAAGAGCCGCAGACCCGTGAGCCGACGGGCGGTCTGCGCTACGGGCGGTGGTGCGCGCTACCTGCTTTTGATTTCTTGCGGCGGGAGGGGCGAAGTTCGCGGCTGATGGCCTTCAGGAAGTCGCCTCCCCAAAGGCCGATTAACAGCAAGGCGCCGAAGAGCACTACGGCGTCCAGGCTGGCTCGATCCCGCTCCGTCCAATAAACGCCTTCCTGGGGATTCAGCCAGAAGGCGAACTCGTCCAGAGTGAGAGCAGCGCCGACACCGTAGAGCAAGGACATCAAACGGCTGGCGAGGAGAGAGGACGACTTGCTGCCCGTGCCCACTTCGATCAGCCAGCCAAATCCCACAGCCAGCAGAATGGAAATCCCCCAGACTAGGTGATGGACATGTGTGCCGCGAATGTAAATGTAACGAAAGGGGCTGATGTTGCGGGAAGCCAAGAAAGCCAGCGAGCGGGCCAGGGCGAAGGTGGTAAAGAAGCCAACGGCAGCAAGGAAAAGGCGGCGTTTGGGGCGATCGGGGACATGCTGATGAAAAAGCTCACCCACGCGCGGAATGTACAGAATCAGGAGCACAGTAGCAATGGCGACAATAATCAGAATAGCGAGGAACCAGTTTGTGGGCGACATGAGCGCGGTATCTCCTATGCAGCATAGCCAGCTACCCGTTACCTGCCCCTCGGTGGACACCTCAAAACCAGCCGATGGTGGAGGGGTATAGACCGGTCGGCGGACGGTGTCCGGGACTAGGTGCTTTTACCCTTCCCGCTCCCCTTCTGGCAACCCAGTTCTCAGGTAGCCTTCATCAGCAGGACGTAGGTAACACCTGATGCTACGCCATAGGATTTCAGAAGTAAACGTAAACGCAAGAAAGGTAGTGTCTCAGTTCGAATCTCTTCCCCCTACATGCGGATTCCGGTGGAAGGCGGTCACGATTCCTGCTTCCATCGTGTATTGTGACCCGCGGGTCCGGCGATCTCGCCCCATTGTTACACGCAATAAAAGCAAACAGCGCTGACCGCCGCCCTGCGGTCTGCCTGCGCGAACGCTTCGGAAGGCAGGCCCATAGCCTTCGGCCTAGTTGCCGTGTGACTCCAAAAGGCAGGGCGACGGGCCGATCTTGCGGTCCCCGCCCCTTCCATGCCAAGGGGAATCCTATGCCATGGGGCGGTGGTCCGCGCCCCCCTTGCCTTTCGTTTACGTAGATTTGAGAGAAGCCATGTCGATCGAGAAGCGGTACTTTACATCGGACTTGAGCAGTCTCTCGTAGGCTTCGTTGAGCTTTTGGATGGGGATGACTTCGACGTCGGCGGTGATGTTGTGCGCGCCGCAAAAGTCGAGCATCTCCTGAGTCTCGGGGATGCCGCCAATGAGCGAGCCGGAGAGGCTCTTGCGTCCCAAGATGAGCCCGAAGGCAACGACGGCAAGCGGCTTCGCCGGGGCGCCGACCAGGGTGAGGATGCCGTCGCGGCGCAGGAGCTGGAGGTACGCGTTGACGTCGTGATCCGCGGAGACGGCGTCGAGGATGAAGTCGAAGCTCGCGGCGTGCTTCTGCATCTCGTTGGCATTTCGGGAAACAACGACTTCGTCGGCGCCGAGGCGGAGCGCATCTTCCTTCTTGTTGGGTGAAGTCGTGAAGACAACGACGTGGGCTCCGAACGCACGCGCAAACTTCACGCCCATGTGGCCCAGTCCGCCGAGACCGACCACGCCAACCTTCTTGCCCTTGCTGACGCCCCAGCGGCGCATGGGTGAGTAGGTGGTGATTCCGGCGCAGAGGAGAGGCGCGGTTCCGGCAAGGTTGAGGTTCGAAGGGACACGCAGGACAAAGCGCTCATCCACGACTATGCTGTCGGAGTAGCCGCCGTAGGTGACCCCTCCGAGGTGCTTGTCTGGGGAGTTGTATGTGAGGATCATGTTCGGGCAGAACTGCTCGAGGCCGGCCTGGCACTCGGGGCAGGTGCCGTCCGAGTCGACCATGCACCCCACCCCGGCGAGGTCGCCGCGCTTGAACTTGGTGACTGCGGAGCCGACCTTGGTGACGCGTCCGACGATTTCATGGCCGGGGATGCAGGGGTAAACTGCGGGCATGAGTCCGCTCCACTCGCCACGGACGAGGTGAAGATCGGAGTGGCAGATACCGCAGAAAAGGATTTCGATCTGGACATCGTGTTCGGTTGGATCGCGCCGCGCGATCCTGGTCGAGGCAAATGGCGATGTTGCACTGGCAGCGGCGTAAGCCTTCGCGTTGTACATGGGTCTATCCTCCTATCTGTTTCGTCTTCGGCCCGGATCAGGCCTGGTACTGTTATCTTTTTATTTGATGATCGCGTTTGCTAAACCGCTCGAACCGCTAGGCCATTTCCGGGCTGTCTACAACCTTTTACCCATTTCGTACGCTTGGTCCATGGCAGGACTTCGTAGGATATCCCCAACATCCCATGCGCCCGTGCCATAAACTATGCCTTTTTCTTTTGCCCTTGGCAGACAGGAAGTGAATGCACGGAGTCCTTCTACGGTACGTTCCAGAGCCGCCTTGCGGGTATCTGCCGCAGTTATGATGAAGTAGAACTCCTTGTCGGTAAGTTTTGTATACCGAGCAACAGTTCGGTCAATCACGGTTTTCATTTGGGCGCACATCATGTAAAAGTACACAGGTGTAGCCAATACGATAACGTGGGCGGCCACCATGCCGTCGAGGATATGGAACATGTCATCTTTCTGGACGCATTCCCCATTTCCCCCGCAGGCATAACAGCCAGTACAGTAGTTAATCTTTTTTTCCGCCAGGAGCACTTTCTCAACTTGATGATTGGCTTCAATTGCGCCTTCCATAAACCGATCGCATAATGCATTCGAGTTCCCACCTTTTCTAGGACTCGAGGAAAGTATCAGCACTCGTTTGCTCATTTGACTGCCTCCAACGGCCGCTCAGCGGCCGGTCATTCGCTCCACGCTCTCGGGATACCGAGCCCCTTGGATGGTGATTCTTGAGGCGGCGCTTTAAGGGAACGGCGGCCCGGCGGTTTACGTTTTCGCAAACCGCACTCGCTGCTCAGTGGCGACCACGTAGCTGCCCGGCAGCCGATCCGAATGACGCAACAGCAGCCGCCCAAGCGTGGCGATTTTGACGACAGGCCGTTCGTCCTCAAGACGCAGAAGCACGACGCCTCTGTGAGGCCGCCGTTGGCGATAGACCTTCTCTCCAAAACCCTTGTCGTTGGTGATCAGAATCCGCTGTTCGATGAGAGCTTTCTCGATGATCGTGTCGTCGTCCATTCCCGAGCTTCGTCATAGACTGAAAAGACATCGTGCCCCTCCTGACGGAGCCAATGCGCCACGTAGGGGCCGGTGCTTTCATCCACTAGGAAGCGCACCTACGCAGTCTCCACCATCAGCGGCATGAAGTCTGTGTTGTCAAGTGAGCGAGAAGCAAACAATAGGCAGGCCTGGATGTCTTCTTTGGTCAGGCCTACATACTCGGCGGTGAGTTCTTCTGCCGTCGCGCCGTGCGCAAGCTGATTGAGAATGGTTTCCACGGAGAGGCGGGTCCCCTTGACCACCGGCCTTCCCACCAGCACCCTCGGGTCCACATTAATTCGTTCCAGAAGCTTGTCGTCCGTCATGCTCTCTACTCCCGTCCGCTCCGCTGGACTTCTACTTTCATTATACTCCGCTTCGGATCACCCAGTTGAGTCCGCGGGGGAGCGCAAACGCGCCCGCCTCCGCGCCTTCTGCTGCGGCCACCGCAATGCGACCAAAGAACACATTTCTTGCCGCTCAGCGGCCGGTCATTCGCTCCACGCTCTCGGGATACCGAGCCCCTTGGATGGTGATTCTTGAGGAGGCGCTTTCGATCTCACGGAGATCGTCCGGCGTAAGTTCGACTGCGACTGCTCCGATGTTCTCTTCCAGGCGATTCAATTTCGTGGTGCCCGGGATTGGAACGATCCACGGCTTCTGGGCGAGCAGCCAGGCGAGCGCGATCTGAGCAGGTGTCGCCTTCTTCTGTTCTCCGATCTTGGCAAGCAAATCAACCAAGGCCTGATTCGCTTTCCGAGCTTCCGGCGTGAAGCGAGGGATAATGTTGCGGAAGTCGGTGCTGTCGAACTTCGTATTCTCGTTGATCTTTCCCGTCAGGAAGCCCTTACCCAGAGGGCTGTAGGGAACGAAGCCGATTCCGAGTTCCTCGACTGTAGGCAGCACTTCCTTCTCAGGCCCTCTCGTCCACAGCGAGTATTCGCTCTGGACTGCGGTGACCGGCTGGACGGCGTGGGCGCGACGGATCGTCTTTGCTGCTGCTTCCGAAAGCCCGAAGTGCTTGACCTTGCCTTGTTGAATTAGTTCCTTCACCGCTCCCGCCACGTCTTCGATGGGCACCTCCGGGTCAACACGGTGTTGATAGAACAGATCGATGGCATCGACCTTGAGCCGCTTGAGCGAGCCCTCCGCAACCTCTTTGATGTGCTCTGGCCGACTATCCAGCCCAGCCAAACCGCGCTCCGCCTTGGGATCAATTTTCCACCCGAACTTGGTGGCGATCACTACTTGCCCACGAAAAGGAGCGAGGGCTTCGCCCACGAGTTCTTCGTTGATGTACGGGCCATAGACTTCGGCCGTGTCAAAGAACGTGACGCCGCGATCAACGGCTGACCGTAGAAGAGAAGTCATCTCCTGCTTGTCTTTGGGCGGGCCGTAAGAAAAGCTCATGCCCATGCAGCCCAACCCGAGAGCCGAAACTTCCAAGTTGCTTTTTCCAAGTTTGCGCTTCTGCATATTTTCTCCTTCGAGGTGCTTTCGACGGTTTTGAGCCAACCGGTGGTGTCAGCCTCAAAACCGCGTGGCTGCCACAATTGTAGCGGCGGTCTCCGACCGCCGGGATTGGAATCAAAGCGTCGGCGGTCAGAGACCGCCGCTACAACCCGCAGACGAGGCTGCGAAGTTCCGGCTACCCCCAAAAGTGAAGTATAGTCTGCTTCCCCTTCAGGCGTTTGTCTATTGCGCGGAAGTTCTTGCCAGATCCTCCAAGATTCCACCGAATCGCGATTCCCGCTCCGTGGCCCTCCTAGGACCCAAGCGCGGAGTAATCTGGGAACGCGAGGGCCAGCTTCCGTGCGGCCGAAAAACCGTACGGAATCTTCTTCCGGACTCGAAGGTACTTGGCTGGCCACACGACCTATAATGAGAGTCTGATTAGGTCAAGCGTTCACGCCACTGGCCATATCGGATGCTAGCCTGGATGTCGGCAGTGAAGGGAGATCGAATGTTACAACTCACTCGGCGGGAATTTCTGGCTACCCAAGCCGTACTGGCTGCGCCGCTGGTTTTTCCCGGCCAGCAACAGCAAGCCGGGAAACGCAACCTTCTTACCTCCTCTTGGCCTGCAACCAAGTTGTCTGATGTGTTGGCACCACGCGAGCGCTTCCATCCCATGCCAACTGTGTCCGAGCGATCGGCGTGGGAAAGTCTGCCTGCGGATACACGTGCGGCACTTGTCGAGGTGGGAGAGCGGGAACTCAAGACAACTTGGGAAGTTCTACCCGCAAGCCTTTTCCTGGAATACCGCCAGACCGGCAACCGCTCCCATTACGAAGCGGCCCGCGATCGTCGCAGGAATAAGCTGAGAGACCTGGTGATCGCTGAATGCGTCGAGGGTAAGGGTCGCTTTGTGGATGAAGTTGCCAATGGAGTATGGCTCACGTGTGAAGAAACGTTCTGGGGTGTTCCGGCGCATCTCAATATGCAGGAGGCCGGCCCAGGGCTTCCTGACGTGAGCGAGCCCATCGTCGATCTATTTGCCGCCGAGACTTCCAGCCTGCTGGCCTGGACCGACTACCTGATGGGCGACCGGCTGGCGCACGTCTCGCCCCTCTTGCCGGAGCGAATCCACTTGGAAATCAATCGCCGGATCTTAACCCCCTGTCTCGCGCGAGACGATTTCGGGTGGATGGGACTCACTGGCTTGCCCGTTAACAATTGGAACCCTTGGATCTGCTCGAACTGGCTGACTTCGGCTCTTCTAGTCGAAGCTGATGAGGAGCGGCGACGGGCCGCGGTGGCAAAGATCCTCCGCTGCCTGGACGCCTTCCTGAACGGCTATGACGAGGATGGGGGTTGCGACGAAGGGCCAGGATATTGGGGCCGCGCCGCCGCTTCACTTTTTGACTGCCTGGAATTGTTGTACGCCGCCACCGGCGGCCAGTGGAACGGGTTCAGGATGCTGCTGGTGCACGAAATGGCGCTTTACATCTGCCGGGCGCACATTTACAACGAGTGGTACACGAACTTTGGTGATGCCCCGGCGCGCTTGTTCCCGGATGGCGATCTCATTTATCGCTTTGGCCAGCGCGTGGGGGACGAGAGGCTAATGGCTCACGGGGCGTTCTGCGCCTTTGAGAAGAACGAAGAGCTGGTTTTCTGGGACAGCATTGGACGCCAATTGCCCGCGTTGTTCAATCTGGCGGAATTACGTGGCGCGGCCCGCGCGCAAGCCCTCTTTCGGGATACGTGGCTGCCGGGAATTCAGGTGATGACAGCACGGCTAAGGGAAGGCTCAGCCCAGGGCCTCTACCTGGCCGCCGAGGGCGGCCACAACGGTAAGAGCCACAACCACAACGATGTCGGAAATTTCATCGTCTATGCCGACGGGGCCCCAGCCATCATCGATGTGGGTGTGGGAACCTACACGGCCAAAACCTTCAGCCGGCAGCGATACGACATCTGGACGATGCAGTCGGCGTACCACAACTGCCCCACCATCGATGGGGTGATGCAGTCGGCAGGTCGGGAGTTCGCCGCCACGGAAGTCAGCCATCAAGCCGATGACCAACTCGCAGTGCTCCGCCTGAATCTGGCAAAGGCATATCCTCCAGAGGCGCATTTGGCCGTGTGGAATCGCACGCTGCGGCTTGACCGGGCGGCCAATACGATTGAGGTAGTGGACGACTACCAACTGACGCAGGCTGCCAAGGTCATCACCCTTACTCTGATGACGCCTTGCGCGGCGCAAGTTCAAACTACCGGCGAGATTACTCTCCCGATGTCCTCAGGCCGGCCGGTGCGCGTAGCATACGACGGGCGTGTTCTCCATGCCAGCGTGGAAGCGATCCCGATCGAAGATTCGCTGCTACGGCGTTCCTGGGGCGTGCGACTGTATCGCGTTCTGCTTCACGCCAATGCGCCGCCACTGCGATCCCAGTGGACCCTTCGCATCACTCAGTAGGCGGCCCGCAGTCCCGGAGTCGAACACCGAGGGTCATGAAAAGGGCGCTGACCGCTCTGGCTAAGTCGGCGTACGGTACTTGTGGCCTGCATTCTCGTGGCATCGAGCCAACAGCACAGGGAGGCCATTTCTCATCTTTGTAGCCGTTCCCGCTGGAATTTCGGCATTACTAAACCTTTCCCAACTCGTTAGCCATGCGGCGAATCCCTAATCCGTCGATGACGTGTGGGTAGGCAGCGAGGAAGTAGGGGCGAGGCGGCGCCTCGCCCCTACAGGCACCACCCTCTAGGTGAAACCGGATGGGGCTTAGGGGCCATGCCCGTGCGCCCTACCAGTCTTGCCGGTGGTTATCAACGGATTCGGGCGAATGTTCTCCGCTTGACAGGTGTGCGTACTATCTGTCATAGTACGCGCGTGATATCCTTTAAGGTAGATTTTCGCCCTGGCATTTCGCTCTACCAGCAGGTGGTTTACGCCGCCAAGAAGGCGGTGGTTTCGGGCCGACTCCGTCCCGGCGACGTTTTCCCTTCGGTGCGCACGCTAAGCAAGGAACTGAAGATCAATCCCAACACGGCGCACAAGGTGATTGCGCAAATGGTTTCGGAGAACCTGCTGGAAACGCGCCCGGGCGTGGGCACAGTGGTGGCCCCGCTGCCCGAGCCCAGTGCGCAGGAGCGCACCCGCCTGCTGGGCGAGGAAATCGAGGCACTGGTCGTGGAAGCAAAAAAACTCGGCATTGAACTAGAGGACATTACGGCCTCCGTTGCGGAGCACTGGAGACGCCTGGGCCCGGGCGATGCGCGGGCGTCAGGTCGGGAAGGGCGCGGCAAACGATGAGCAGCGCGATTCGAACCGAGAATCTGGTCAAGAAATTCCGCAAGGTCACAGCCCTTGAGGGCGTCAATCTCGACGTTCCCGAGGGCGCCATTTACGCGCTGGTCGGACCCAACGGCGCGGGCAAAACCACGGCGATTAAGGTCCTGATGAACATCTTCCGCGCCACCAGCGGCCGGGCGGAGGTGCAGGGCACGGACTCCACGCGCCTCCGGGGTGCGGCGTTTACGTCTATAGGCTACGTCTCCGAGAACCAGGAATTGCCCGGATGGATGGATCTGCGGCAGCTCCTCGCCTTCCTCAGGCCGTTTTATCCTACCTGGGACCTGGGTCTCGAACGCGACTTGTTTCGGGAACTCGACCTGCCGCGTGACCGAAAGCTCTCAAAGCTCTCGCGCGGCATGCGGATGAAGGCCGCGATGCTGAGCTCGCTGGCCTATCACCCCAAGCTGATCGTGCTCGACGAACCCTTCGGCGGCCTCGACCCGCTGGTGCGCGACCAGTTGATCGAAGGCCTCCTCGAGCGCGCCTCGGAAGCAACGATTTTCGTCTCCTCGCACGACCTGGCGGAAATCGAGAATTTGGCAAGCCACATCGGCTACCTGGAGGAAGGGCGTCTGCGATTTTCCGAAGAAAGGGCGGTCCTGCTCGAACGCTTCCGCGAGGTCGAGCTGACCCTGGACGACCCGCCCTCCCTTGACCGTAAATGGCCGGAGAGCTGGATGCACGTCGCCGCCTCCCAACACGTATTGCGGTTCATCGAAAGTCGTTTCGCATCGGAGCGCACCAGCGCTGAAATCCGGCGACTTTTCGGCGAGGTGCGCGGCGTGACTGTCAGTCCGATGACCTTGCGGGCGATTTTCGTCGCCATGGCGCGGGCTGGGCGCCCCTCGGCCGGAGGCAGCACGGTATGAAGAACCAAATCCTCCACATCTTCAAGAACGACGTTCGCCACTTCTGGCGGGAAATCGTGCTCATGGCCGTCATCGTCATTGCCTACGGATGGCAGACTTCCACCCACTCGCGGGAGTCAGGCTTTCTCGCCGTGGATATAGCCTTCTCATTTTCTTCCCAAATCCTGTCTCTGCTGGTGCCCGTCTCATTCATCTTCCTGATCGTGCGCGCGGCGCACGCGGAGTGCCTTGTGGGCGACCGCCAATTTTGGGTTACGCGGCCGTACGATTGGAGGCAACTCCTGGCGGCGAAACTCCTTTTCATCGTGTCGTTCGTAAACTTTCCGCTCTTTGTTCTCCAAGTGGTCCTGTTGTGGCACAGCGGGTTCTGGCCGCCCAAGTACCTTGCAGGACTAATCGGACTGCAAGTGCTTTGGATCGCGTTCGTGTTCCTGCCCACGGCCGCTTGGGCGGTCGTCACGGCGGGAATAGGTCAGTTCGTGCTGACCTTGCTGGGTGTGCTGGTCTATGTCATCGCCTTGACCGCGCTATTGAGCAAGATTCCAAGCATAGGAGTTGCGGGTGCATCCAGCATCCCGGGATCGTTCAGTTCTATCGCCATCTTGGCAGCCTTCATCGTTGTGGTGTTGTGGCAGTACGCCCGTCGGAGAACCGCGAGGTCGTGGTTAGTCCTGCTCGGCCTGGCGGCGGCCATCCCGATCCTTTTTGCAATCACTCCGTATCGTACCATCATTGCGCGCCTTTATTCGGCACCGACCGCGGGCCAGACCTTTCCAGTCCGGTTGGCATTTGATCCCACCAAGCCCTCATCACTGAAAGGCGGCCACCCGGAAAAAAACAAAGTTCACATCAAGTTGCCGCTGCTGGTCTCTGGAATCGCCGAAGGTACGATGGTTTCCGAAGGGGGAAACAGGGAGAGTATCGAGGCGCCGGGGGGCCTGCGGTGGGAGTCGAGGTGGGAACACGGAAATGGATACCTGTTGCCAAACCGCCCGCATACTTCCAAGACCATCACAGTTGACAAAGACTTCTATGAGCGCGTGAAGTCGGTTTCCGTGAAGATTCAAATCACGTTTGCCCTGAGGCTTGGTCGGGCAGCAGAGACGGATCACGTCGTCGCCGGCGCTGCTCCCTTCACCGTTCCAGGTGACGGACGATGTGCGTTCTCCCCATTGGCTCGAAGCGAGGCCATTTGTCTTTTCCCCGTCAAGTCCCAGCTCATGTTGTTGACCGCCAAGTCGGAAGAAATCACCTGCCGGCCGGGCGAGAACGAGAAACCGTTGCCGACGGGAATCGTTGCGTACGGGTGGGTCTATGACTTTCCCGAGCTTGGCGCCGAGTTTGGGATCAATCCCGTTTCTACCAGAGAGTTGGGGTTGGAAGACTTTGGTGAGCTCAAGGTGGATCGATTTCCAGGGGGTATTTGCCCGGGAACGCCGCTCACCATTTACACCTCATGGCAAGATGGCCCGCGCTATCGCAGCGATTTGGAGATCGACGGGATTCACCTCGCCGATTATAAGCTGGACGACTCGCCGGGTTACAACAGCGGGTTCGGCGTGATGGTGCCTTAGCGAGCCTGGATTCCCGAGTCGAAGGCGGGAACGCTTCGACTGTCATCTGATTTTCTCTACCTTTAACGCCGGGCATTGAGCAATGCGTAAATGTCGGTGGAACCTGGCGACGTCTTTTCTTATTGCCGCATGGATTTGTCCTGGCATGGTTCTAACTGCTTCTCACGCCACTAAGACCCGCGCCTCCAGGATCTCCTGCGACGGATAATTGTTCCGCCGTGAGATTGCACGACCTGTCAGACCGTGGGTATCCTGTGGGCGCTCCCAGTTCACCTATGCTGTCCAACGCCGTCGTGTTTAGCTCTGACGACGAATGGTCGAACCGATGCATAGGCAGGAGTATTGTGTACCCACGCTGCGCAGCTGACCTTTATTTCCCTACAAGCCACCGGATGCGTCGCAATGCATCCCTTCCGACTTACGGAAAGACCTCCGACGCCCGGAATCGCCCAGACTCAGGATAAATGATGACAAGACGGTGTTCACCGCCTAGGATTTACTTGCGGAAATGAACCTTGGCAGGAAATGATCCAAAAGGGGGTGACTTTGGGCAAGCGGCATTTTACTTTTCCGCTGGAATAGAACTACTATATTGGGGAAGATCTTTCCAGAGAGACTTTGGACAAAGGGAATGACCGCTTTTTGCTGTCCGCAAAACCCCGGCCCAGAAC
>Ga0187782_10001286_pt1 | contig 18079 bp, 14 predicted proteins | sample 0715_SJ02_MP15_2_FD_132454 | JGI IMG/M metagenome (GOLD analysis project Ga0187782, IMG submission 132454) | Tropical peat soil microbial communities from peatlands in Department of Meta, Colombia - 0715_SJ02_MP15_20_MG | ecosystem: Environmental > Terrestrial > Soil > Wetlands > Peat | place...
ACGAATGAGCCAGGGCACGCCATGCGCCTTCATCGCCGGCAGATCGGGGTCGAGGTTGCGCGCGGCGAGAAGGCGCACCTCCTCGATTGCTCCGGCGGCGATCATGCCCTCGAAGCGCACCTCGATGCGGCGGAACACCTCGTCGCGATCAGGCGCGAGAAAGACCTTGGCGGCGCGGGCGGCATCGAAGGCGGGGGGTGCGTCCGCCTCATGCCAGTCGAGGAGCGAGCGGCCGGTCGATAGAATGACTTCGAGCGCGCGCGTGATGCGGGCGCGGTCGCCGGGCATCAGCCGCGCCGCGGCGGCGGGATCGCGGCGCTGCAGCTCAGCGTGCAGCGCCGCAATGCCGTCGCTGGCAAGCCGCGCGCGCACCCGTTCGCGAATCTCGGCCGAAATCGGCGGCACGGCCGCGAGCCCGCGGGTGAGCGCATTGAAGTAGAGCCCGGTGCCGCCGACGATAATGGCCGTGCGCCTGGAGCGTTTTATCGTCTCGAGCGTGGCCGCCGCCTCCGTCCGCCAGCGGCCCACGGAATAATTCTCCGCCGCGTCGATGTGTCCGTAAAGTCGGTGTGGCGCGCGTTTTGCCTCCTCCGGCGTTGGCCGCGCGGTGATGATGCTCAGGTCGCGGTAGACCTGCATGGAATCGGCATTGATGATCGTGCCGCCGCGTTTTTCGGCCAGCGCCAGCGCCAGCGCCGACTTACCGCTAGCGGTCGGGCCGGCAATGAGGACGACCTCGGGCTCGCTCACGGGGTTGACGTAATGCGTATTTGCACGAATTAAAATCCCGCACGGGAGAGAGGCCACTTGACCCTGATAAAACCTTTCCGCGCGTTGCGGCCGGCGCCGGGACGCGCGGCGGAAATCCTGGCGCCACCCTATGACGTGCTTTCCAGCGCCGAGGCGCGCGAGCTTGCCAAGGGCAAGCCGTGGAGCTTCCTCCACGTCTCCAAGGCGGAGATTGATTTAGATCCGACGACCGACCCTTATGACCGCGCGGTTTACGCAAAGGCCGCGGAGAATTTGCGGCGCATGATTACCGCCGGCGTGCTCAAGCGCGACGACAGGCCGTACTACTATGTCTACCGGCTGACCTGGCAAGGCCGCGTCGAGACCGGCCTCGCGGCGATCGCTTCGCTTGCCGCCTACGCCGAGAACCGCATCCGCAGGCACGAATACACGACGCTCGCCAAGGAAGACGATCGCGTGTGCCAGATCGAGGCCGTCAACGCGCAGACCGGTCCGGTCATGATCGCCTATCCGACGGCGCCTGAGATCGACGCGGTGCTGGCGCGCGCCGCCGCCGGCAATCCAGCGGTCGACGTCAGCACCGCCGGGGTGCGCCATCAGCTTTGGGTGATCGACGACGACGCGACGATCGCAGCGCTCACGCGCGCGGTCGACGCCTTGCCCGCTCTCTACATCGCCGACGGCCACCATCGCTCGGCGGCGGCAGAGCGCGTCGCGCAGGCGCGAGGCGAGAACGGCCGCGGCTATTTCCTGGCGGTTCTCTTTCCGCAACACGAGATGACCATCCTCGACTACAACCGCGTGCTGCGCGACTTGAACGGGCACAGCGCGGACGAGCTTCTCGCCGAAATCCGTCGCCGCTGCGCAGTCGAGGCAAGCGACAAGCCGGTACGGCCGGCGCAAGCGCGCGAGTTCGGCATGGTTCTCGCCGGCCGCTGGTACCGTCTGACGCTGCCCGCCGAGCGCGTCGGCGCGCGCGGGCAGTCCGACGATCCGGTCGCCCGGCTGCCGGTGACGCTGCTTGCGCGCAACATTATCCAGCCTATTTTCGGCATCACCGATCCGCGCACCGACAAGCGCATCGACTTCGTCGGCGGCGGCCGCGGGCTTGGCGAGCTGGAGCGGCTCGTCGCCTCAGGCAGGATGGCGGCGGCGTTCGCGCTCTACCCGACGCAGATGCGCGACCTCATGGCGGTCGCCGATGCCGGCGCGGTCATGCCGCCAAAATCCACCTGGTTCGAGCCCAAGCTCGCCGACGGCATGGTCAGCCACGTGCTCGATTGAGTAGCCCTCACCTGCCTGCCCTATTCGGGTGGCTGAGCCGAGCGATTCTGCGCGGCAACCTGCATTCATCCTTCTCGCGATGCAGCTTGCGAAGAATGAAAGAACTTCCACCATGAACCTCGTCTCCGGCGGACAATCGGGCGTTGACCGCGCCGCGCTCGACGCGGCGATCGCGCGCGGCGTTGCTTACGGCGGCTGGTGCCCCAAGGGCGGCTGGGCCGAGGATTTTCCCGCGCCGCCCGGACTATTGGCGAAGTATCCGCGGCTCAAGGAGACGCCGCTCGCTGATCCGGCACAGCGGACGGAATGGAACGTGCGCGACGCCGACGCGTGTCTGATCATCGTCGACGCCGACGGATTGCAGGTATCCGAGGGAACGATATTGGCGCGCGACTTGGCGCACCGTTATCGCAAGCCGCTCTTGATCGTGAAGCTCGACGATGCGGAGGGCCTCGCGCGGGCCGCGCTCTGGTTGCGCGTACAGCAGGGAAGGCACGGCAGTAATCTCAAACTCGCCATTGGCGGGCCGCGCGAGAGCGAAGCACCCGGCATCTATGCCCGCGCCCAGGCGTTCATCGGCGGCTTGCTGGGCTGAGTCGATGGAACGAGAGACCGGGTGAGGGCGGCGGCGCTTCTTTCGCTGTCGGACCGGCGCCGCGCGTAACGACGCCCGCGGAGTATCCGCCGCGACCTTGTGCGGCCTTCGTCCGCTCCTCATTTAGCGTTAAGCTTCCGGCGCGACTCAGCCGCAACTTGCAAAGCCGCAATAGACCCATGCGCCAATATCTCGATCTGATGGAACGCGTGCTCACCGAGGGCGTGGAAAAACGCGACCGCACCGGCGTCGGTACGCGCTCGATCTTCGGCCATCAGACGCGCTTCGATCTCGCCCGCGGTTTTCCGCTCCTGACCACCAAGAAGCTGCACTTCAAATCCATCGTCTATGAGCTGCTCTGGTTCCTGCGCGGCGACACCAACATCAAATATCTCAACGAGCACGGGGTGAGGATCTGGGACGAATGGGCCGACGCCAACGGCGACCTCGGCCCGATCTACGGCCGGCAATGGCGCTCCTGGCCGGCGCCGAACGGAAGCAGCATCGACCAGATCGCGAATGTTTTGAGCGAAATTCAAACGAACCCGGCGTCGCGCCGCTTGATCGTCACCGCCTGGAACCCGGCGGAGAATGACCGCATGGCGCTGTCGCCGTGCCACTGCCTGTTCCAGTTCAACGTTGCCGAGGACGCGCTGTCGTGCCAGCTTTATCAGCGCTCCGCCGATGTCTTTCTCGGCGTGCCGTTCAACATCGCCTCCTACGCGCTGTTAACGCTGATGGTCGCGCAGGTCACCGGCCTCAAGCCCGGCGTGTTCGTCCACAGCTTCGGCGACGCCCACCTCTACCTCAATCACCTCGAACAGGCGCGACTGCAGCTTACGCGCAGCCCGCGGCCGCTGCCGAGGCTGCGGCTGAACCGGGCGATGAAGGACTTATTTGCGTTCCGCTATGAGGATTTTGCGCTCGAAGGCTATGAGCCGCACCCGCACATCAAGGCGGCGGTGGCGGTGTGATGGCTTCAACCGTCTTTCGCGGGGAGGCGAAGCGCGACGCTCGCAATCCATGAGCATTGCTGAGCATCGAATCCGAAGGCACGGCTTCGCCTTGTTCCGGAACGACGCGCGGTGATTTGCACACCCGACATCCTTCTCCTCGCTGCCGTATCCGAAAACGGCGTGATCGGCCGCGGCAATTCGCTGCCGTGGCGGCTCAAATCGGACCTGCAGCATTTTCGCGCCTTGACCATGGGCAAGCCGGTCGTGGTCGGCCGCAAGACTTATCAGTCGATCGGCAAGCCGCTGGCCGGTCGCACCATGATCGTGGTGAGCCGCGACCGCACCTTCGCGGCGCGCGGCATTGTGGCGGCACCTAGCCTCGCAGCGGCCTTCGCAGCGGCGTGCGGCGACGCATTGCGCCGGGGCACCGACTCGATCATCGTCGCCGGCGGCGCCGACATCTACGCTCAGTCCTTGCCGTTGGCCTCGCGTCTCGTCATTACTGAAGTGCATCGGCGCGTTGCCGGCGACACCCTCTTTCCCGCGATCGATCGCAAAGTGTGGCGCGAGATCGCGCGCGAGGAGCATGCGCCGGCCGCGGACGACGATGCCGCTTTCGCCCTCGTCACCTATGAACGCCGAATGGCCGGCGCGTTCGCAAACTAGGGAAAGCCGAGCCCGCGCGCCGGCGCAAGGAGCGCGGCGTCGGCGTGCGTTGCAAGGGGCTGCGCACTCCCTTATATCCCCCGCACCAGGCCCGGCCGGGTTGGCCCGGCGGTGAGGAGAGATTATTCGATGCCGTGGAGCAACCAGTCCGGCGGCCCCTGGGGTTCGGGACCGCGCGGCCCCTGGGGCTCGGGCCCGCAGCAACAAGGGCCGCGGCCGCCCGACCTCGAAGAATTGCTGCGCCGCAGCCAGGACAGATTGCGCAGCGTGCTGCCGGGCAATCTCGGCGGCCGCGGCATCGCACTGATCGCGCTCGCCGCGGTCGCGCTCTGGGGCTTTTCCGGCTTCTTCAAAGTCGAGCCCGAAGAAGTCGGCGTGGTGCTCCGTTTCGGCAAGTTCGTCCGCGAGGTGCAGCCGGGGCTCAACTATCACCTGCCCTATCCGATCGAGACCGCGCTGACGCCGCAGGCGCTGCACGTCAACAAGATCGACATCGGCATGCGCCCGGTCGAGGACATGCGTCGGGGGACCTCGGTGCGCGAGGTGCCGGAGGAAAGTCTGATGCTCACCGGGGACGAGAACATCGTCGACGTCGATTTCTCGGTGTTGTGGCGAGTCAAGCCGAACGGCGTCGGCGATTATCTGTTCAACATCCAGAACCCCGAGGGCACGGTGAAGGCCGTGGCCGAGAGTGCCATGCGCGAGGTGATCGGACGCTCGACCATCCAGCCAATTCTCACCGGCGCTCGGCAGACCATCGAGACCGCGGTGCAGGAGCTGATGCAGAGAACGCTCGACAATTACGGCGGCGGCGTGCTGGTGCAGCAGGTGCAGCTGCAGAAGGTCGACCCGCCCACCCAGGTCATCGACCCCTTCCGCGACGTGCAGGCGGCGCGTGCCGATCTCGAGCGCGCGCAGAACGAGGCGCAGACCTACGCCAATCGCGTCGTGCCCGAGGCGCGCGGCCGCGCCGCGAAAATCATCCAGGACGCCGAAGCCTATCGGCAGCAGACCGTCGCCGAAGCCAAGGGCCAGACGTCGCGCTTTCTGCAGATCTACGAGCAATACAAGAACGCGCCCGACGTGACCCGTGAGCGCATGTATCTCGAAACCATGGAGCGCGTGCTCGGCGGCAGTGACAAGACGATCATCGATACCGGCCCGCAACAGGCCGGCCCGGGCGTCGTGCCTTATCTGCCGCTGACCGATCTGCCGCGTTCGCGTCAGTCCCCGGCCGCGCCGGCCGCCGGCAGCCCCTCCTCGGGAGGCAATCAATGAAGCTCGGCTTGACCGGCGGCGCCATCGCCGTTCTGCTCGTCTTGGCCGTGATCGTCGGCTACAGCACCTTCTTCACCGTGAACCAGACGAAGCAGGCCCTGGTGGTGCGCCTCGGCCAACCGGTGCGGGTGATCACCGAACCCGGCCTCGACGTGAAGGCGCCGTTCATTGACAGCGTGATCTACATCGATAAGCGCATTCTCGACCTCGAATCGCCGGCGCAGGAGGTGATCGCCTCCGACCAGAAGCGGCTCGTGGTCGACGCCTTCGCGCGCTACCGCATCAAGGACCCGCTCAAATTCTATCAGACCGTCGGCGAGACCGGCGCCGGCTCGCAACTCGCGATCCTGCTCAACTCGGCGCTGCGGCGCGTCCTCGGCGAAGCCACCTTGACCGACGTCGTGCGCGACATTCGCGAGCAGCTCATGGCGCGGGTGCGCGCGCAGCTCGATCATGAGGCGCAGGCATTCGGGATCCAGGTGGTCGATGTGCGCATCCGCCGCGCCGATTTGCCGGAACAGAACAGCCAGGCCGTCTACCAGCGCATGCAGACCGAGCGTCAGCGCGAAGCGGCCGAGTTCCGGGCCCAGGGCAGCCAGAAGAGCCAGGAGATCCGCGCCAAGGCCGACCGCGACGTGACCGTGCTCCTGGCGGATGCCAATTCCCAGGCCGAGCAGGTCCGCGGCCAAGGCGACAGTGAAAGGAACCGCATCTTTGCCGATGCCTATAGCCGCGATCCGGACTTTTTCGCCTTCTACCGCTCCATGCAGGCCTACGAAAAAAGCATGCAGCACGGCGATACCCGCCTGGTGCTGCGGCCGGACTCGGATTTCTTCCGTTATTTCTCCTATCCGTCGGGACAAGTGCCGCCGGACCGTGCCGAGGCCGCGGCCACGCCTGGCGCGCCAAAGCCGACCCCGCCCAAGCCGGCGGGCGCGAAATAACATCGCGCGACAGCGCCGCTACGCCGCACCACTTCGAGCCCCGCGTTCATGTCCGACTTCCTCGCCGCGCTCGGCCTGGTCTTCACGATCGAGGGCATTCTTTTTGCTGCCTCGCCGTTGATCGCCAAGCGTGCCATGGTGGCCGCGCTCGACATGCCGGATAGCCGATTGCGCGTCACCGGCCTGGTTTCCGCCGTGCTCGGCGTGCTCATCGTCTGGCTGGCGCGCGGCTGACCAGGTGTGTTCGCAAGGAGTCGCCTTTCCGCCCCAATCCGGTTCCTAATTGCCGCCACGCTTCGGGGTACGGCCTTGCGTCCGGAGCGGGACGGGGGCACCCTTCCATGACTCATCCTTCAGGAGCATCGACCTCCATGTGCTGCCATCTTTCCCGTTTGCTGCGGCCCGCTTTGACATTCGCCGCGCTTGCGGCAGCGATCATCGTCGTGCCGGCCTTCCCCGCGGCCGCGCGCGGACCGGAAAACATCGCGGACGTCGCCGAACAGGTGATCGACGCCGTGGTCAACATTTCGACGTCGCAGAAGGTCGACGCCCGCATCAGCGGCCTGCCTGAACTGCCGCCCGGCTCGCCGATGGAGGAATTTTTCGACGAGTTCTTCAAGAACCACCACGGCCATGGCGATCAAGACCACGGAACCCGCCGGGTCAACTCGCTCGGCTCCGGCTTCATCATCGATGCGTCCGGCATCGTCGTCACCAACAATCACGTCATCGCCGACGCCGACGAAATTAACGTCATCCTCAACGACGGCACCAAGCTCACCGCCGAACTCATCGGCAGGGATGGCAAGAGCGATCTCGCTTTGCTGCGCGTACATCCCGACAAGCCGCTCAAGGCGGTCAAATTCGGCAATTCCGACAAGCTCAGACTGGGCGAATGGGTGATCGCCATCGGCAACCCGTTCAATCTCGGCGGCACGGTGACCGCCGGCGTCGTCTCCGCGCGCAATCGCGACATCAGTTCCGGGCCCTACGACAACTACATCCAGACCGACGCGGCGATCAATCGCGGCAATTCCGGCGGGCCCTTATTCAACCTTGACGGCGAAGTGGTTGGCGTCAATACGGCGATTATCTCGCCGTCCGGCGGCTCGATCGGCATCGGCTTTGCGGTGCCGGCCGCATCGGCGGTCGCCGTCATCGACCAGCTGCGTCAGTACGGCGAGACGCGGCGCGGCTGGCTCGGCGTGCGCATCCAGCAGGTCACCGACGACATTGCCGAGAGCCTGGGCATCAAGCCGGCGCGCGGCGCGCTTGTCGCCGGCGTCGACGACCGCGGGCCGGCGAAACCTGCGGGCATCGAGCCCGGCGACGTAGTGGTCAAATTCGACGGCCGCGACATCAAGGAGATGCGCGACCTGCCCCGCATCGTCGCCGATACGCCGGTCGGCAAGGAGATCGAGGTCGTCGTCATCCGCAAGGGCAAGGAAGAGACCCACAAGGTCAAAGTCGGTCGGCTCGAGGACGGGGAGAGGATGGCGGCGGCCGACACCAAGAAAGACGCCGCGCCGGACGGCAAGTCAGTTGTGCAGAAGACGCTCGGGCTCGAGCTTTCGCGGCTTTCCGACGATCTGCGCAAAAAATTCCGGATCAGGGACAACATCAAGGGCGTGGTGGTCACCGGGGTGGATGCCAGCGTGGCCGCGGCCCCGCCCGACAAGCGGCTGGCGCCAGGCGACGTCATTGTCGAGGTGCAATACGAGAGCGTGGTCAATCCGGCCGACATGCAGAGTCGGCTCGACCAACTCAAGGCCCAGGGCAAGAAGGTCGCCATGCTGCTTGTCTCCAACGCCGACGGCGAGACGCGATTTGTCGCGTTGAGTCTGCAGTGAGCAATTGAGCTTGCAATAAGCAGAGAACGCTAAGCGGGTTCGCCGCGAGCATGACTCACGGCCGATCCGGCCTCTTTTTTCGTCAACCTTTTGCGCTTATATTCCTCGGGCTGGCGCAAGCCGGCTATGGCGATAAATGGCCGTCGCAATAAACCTTTCGGACCCGGGGGCAGTACCCGGCGACTCCACCAATCCGGAGGGCAGATGACGGACGTCGGATGAGCAGACTGGCTTAGCTCAAAGCTTGTGACTTCCGTCATTCGTCGTCTGTCCTCCGTTACGGGGTCGAAATAGGATCGACGAGGGCGTAAAGGGCGTGCTTTCGCTCGGTATGGTTCCGCCGTTATCGGGCCAAATTCATAGTTGCCAACGACAACTATGCTCCGGTTGCTCTGGCCGCGTAAGCGGCTTGAAAGACCGATCTGAAGCCCTGGCGTCTTAGCAGCGCCAGGCGGGGTTCGGAGGCACCTGGCAACAGAAGCCTCCACTTTTCACATGCCGGATGCAGGATGACGCAGGACAGAATCGACCGGCAGGCCTATGCTCCGTCCAGCTTTGATCCGTCGTTCATCGTCTGCCATGGCTACCGATCACATTCGCTATGACGTTCTCGCGCAGGCCGCTCTGCGCGGAGTGATGCGCACCGTGCTGTCCGACGTGGCCAAGAAGGGCCTGCCGGGCGAGCACCACTTCAAGATCACCTTCAACACCACGGCGCCGGGCGTGCGACTGTCGGACCGCATGCGGGCGCGGTATCCCGAAGAGATGACGATCGTCCTGCAGCACCAGTTCTGGGACCTGGCGGTAACCGAGCAGGCTTTTGAGGTCGGCCTCTCGTTCGGCGGCGTTCCGGAGCGAATTGCCGTGCCGTTCGAGGCGGTGACAGCTTTCTATGACCCGGCGGTCCAGTTCGGATTTCAATTCGAGACCATCGAGGCCACCGCCGGCAGACAGACAGCCGAAAAATCGACTGGTTTGGCCGCGATGCCACCCGCCGGCGACACCACGCCAGGCTCCTTGCCGGCGCCCTCTCCCCTCGCTTCGGAGGTTGCTCCCGCGCCGGTCGCTGCCGGACCCGATAGCGGCACCGGCGGCGAAATCGTGCGGCTCGACCGGTTCAGGAAGAAATGAGGACGAAGAGTTGCACGCTCTTCGGAATGAAAGCGAACCCGCACAATCGATAACAATTTTGTGTCGATCACCCCCCGATTTTTTTCCTTCACAAATCACGTCAATTAGTCGCTGCCTGCGGAGCGATCAGCGTCCTTTTCCATCTTAACTATAGTATAACTTGCAAATATCGAAGCGGATAAACAGTCTACGTTAAGTATTACGTTCTATTGATTCTTTTCATTGCGAACTGATCTGCACGCATTACTTTTGCCAAACGCAAGGGTTTCTTGCCAGATTCGATCGACACGGCCTTGCTTTGGTTGCGTAACCAGGAGCCACAGCATACTTGGCTCTTTGCGTTCCCGATCGAACGTCACTGTATCGGCGCAATTTCTGCAGACCTAAGCGGGCCAGGAATGGTCTAAGGCCAAACATCTGGTTACCGCCGAGCTTTGCATGGGAGACTTGGTCAACCTCCGCACCGAACGCAAGCGGGCCAAGCGGCGCCGGGCCGAGCAAACAGCCGCGTCCAGCCGCCTCGTCCATGGGCGCTCTAAGGCCGAACGAGCGCTGGAGCAGTCTCGCAGTGATAAGGCCCGCAACGACCTAGACCAACATCGGATCGGAACGGGAGAGGGGCAATGAAATCGCCGGTCGTCAAACGCTCAATCGTTATCGCCGGCCACAAGACCAGCGTGAGTCTGGAGGACGCTTTCTGGACGGCACTGAAGGAAATCGCGCTCGGCCGGCGCATGCGGCTCTCCGACCTCGTCGCCGGGATCGATTCCGAGCGGCAACACGGCAATCTATCTTCAGCCATTAGGCTGTTCGTTCTTGACCATTATCGAGCGTGCACGGTTGTCCGCGGCGACGGCGGAGACGCTTCGCGCGAGATGATGATGGCGCCGCCGCCGGCGGCGTCAGTTCTGCGACCGGAATAAAAAATCGAGAGGGGGTCGCGCGGACGGCAGCGGCACGGCGCGGTGCCGGTTCGACTCGGTAGTTCCCCCGGCCCCGGACGCGGTCGCATTGTCGGCGCGCGGCGGCGAACGCTGCGGAATGGGGACAATTTCGAGGGGCGCGGGCAAGGCCGCCGCGGCAGCGCCGCGCTCGGCGCTTTCCGGGTGCGCGCCGGCTCCGTCGGGCGCGGCTCCAGGCCCTTGCGGCTGCAGGCGGTCTAACCCACGGCTTCCCGGCGACGCTCCGACCACCCCGTCGCCGAGGATCGATGATTCGAGCGCGGTGCCGAGCGGTACGAAACGGATCGCCGGCGATACCGGGCGCACGACCGGACCGATGACTTCCTGTCGCCGATTGGCCTCGATCGATTCGAGGCGGCGGGTCTGCAACTCGGCGGCACGCAGCGTCAACCAGCCGACCAATGCTGAAACGTCGAGCGTCCGCTCCGGCGTCGCCAGCGGACCCTTGATGATGACGGCCAGTTCCGGCCGCGTGCGCGTAAGCGCGTTCGCTGCCGGCCGCCCCGAGAGCGTCATACGCGCATCAATCGCCCCCTTGCCAAGATCGAGGACGCCGGCGAACGCAAGTTCAGCTCCGTCTTGTGCCTGCAGCGCAGCGTTGGTCAGATGAATCTGCCCACCCGCGATCGTCACGTCCGCGGCGCCCTGCGGCACGGCAAGACGACCATTGTCTATTGCAGTCGTCACCGCGGCGCGGATCTTCGATGCATCGATCGCGCCGCCCTGGTCGGCGGCGTGAACCGCAGCGTCGAATGCCGCCACGTCGATTCCGATGAAATGCGCGTCCGCCAGCGCAATCGAGCCGCTGCCGTGCAAAGAGCCGACGAGGCCTTCGGGGCTCAGTCCCATGCTCTCGGCTTGAAACTGGACGGTGAGCAGGCCATCGATGGCCATCGAGGGAAGAATCCTGGCGGCATCGGCGCCGGCAAGCGCGACACGTCCCTGCGCGGCCAGCGCGTCGGCATTGCGGTGGAACCCCAGCGTGCCGGTGAGACGCCCGCCGGCGAGGCTGCCGTCAATGTCGCTCACGGAGATCTGAGCCGGCTCGAACCGCGCGACGCCCCTGAAGTCGCGCACGACCAGCGACGGCGTGAACGCCGCACGTTTCAGCGTGAAGGTCAAAGTCCCATTCACCGCGCCGAATGCGCCGGCCCCGATCGGTTGGGGCGACGACCAGGGCGCGCCGCTACCCGGCGTTGCGCTCGGCAGCCCAAAAAGCATCGCCGACAGCGCCGCGGCGTCCGCGTCGTCGGCCTCGACGTCGCCGTCGATCCCGATCGGACGCGAAAGCTTGAGGGCGAGGCGGCCACGCAGCGACTCCTTGCCGACTGCGACCGCGATATTCGTGAATGACAAACCGTTGTCGCCGACGGCCACAGTCGCGCTCGCCGAGACCGGAACGGCGGCGCCCGGCTGCCCGGTCATCGCCCGTTGCAGCGGCCGCATATCGGCCGCCGACGCTTTCACTTGCAGGCTGCCGTTCGGCGCCTGGTCGCCGCGCAGGCGGAGCGCGCCTTCGACCGTGGTGGAAAAGCCGCCGGCAACGGCCAGCCCGTTGACGCGGACAGCGCCGGCGATTGGCCCAGCGGCTGAAATCGTCATCTGCCCCGGGAGCTGATCGACCGCGAGGACGCGGTCGAGCCCGATGAGCCTGATCAACGCGCCGCCATCGTCGGCGTCAAACCGGCTGTCGACGCGCACGAGAGCCTCGCCAAGGCGATCCGGCTCGCCATCGGCCTGCCCGTTGAGCGCGACGCGCAACGCTCCCGCCGTTCCGTTGAGGTCGAGCTTGGCGATACTGCCGGCGGGCGCCGCGTGCTCGACGGTCAGCACGCCGTGCACTTTTGCCGGGGCCAGGCGATCGGCAAAGCCTCGGATCAAATCGGCGGGCTGCGGCGCGAAGCTGCCGACAAGACTGGCGAGGCCGGCGAGAGACTTGGCATCGAGATCGAGCGTCAGGCGACCGCGCGGCTGCGACGACAATTCGTCGATGCGTCCGCTGATGTCGAGCGCTGTCCCGCCCAGATCGCCCACCGAGAGCCGGTCGATGTGCAAAATTCCGGCGTCGAATTTGAGCCTGGCATTCACCGTTCGTGCGTCGACGCCGGCGAATTTCGCCTTGCCGATATCGAGAACGAGGGCGACCTCGCGCGGCACCTCGAAGCCGGCGTCGGACAGTGTCGCCTTCGCGAACGCCATCATGGCATCGACGTCGAGTTTGGCCGCGTGCAGCTCGCTGTCGAGGACGGCCGGCCGATTGCCCGCGGCCCAGCTGTAGGCGAGCCGGCCCTCCACATTGTCCTGGTCCAGCGCCGCCGTCATGCGATCGAGCGCGAAGCGATCGCCGGCGATCGTGACGTCGCCACGCGCGGTGAACGCCTCGACGGGGCCCGCCGGCGGATTGCCGCGGCCCTCGAGCCGCGCCACCAGCGTTTTCAGGTCGCCTGATTGGAGGCTGGCGGGTCCGCTGAAGGCGAGGCCTTTCGCCGTGCCGTCGAGCCTGCCGCTCAATTTCACCTCGGTGAAGCCCGGCGCATGGAATTCGAAATCATTTAGGCTCCAGCCCTTGCCATCGAAGCGGACGGAGCCATGCAGCGACTCGATCGAGGTGCCGCCGACCGTCACCGCGTCGACACCGATTGCGATCGCGGTCGGTACCGGCGGCTTGACCGCCGCGACGAAGCGTTCCAGCACAGCCTTGATCACCTGGAACGGCGGCCGCTGGGTCACGTCGGGGGAGGCCAGCGCCCGATCGACATCCACCTGTCGTGCCGAGATCGCGCCATCGAGATGCGGATGCGCGCCGAATGTCAGCGCCGCCTCGCCGCTGAAATTGACCGCCCGATCCTCCGGCCCGTATTGGAATGCGAGGTCCTGCAGCGATGCCGAAGCGGGCGTTGCGCGCAGCCGCCCGCCGAGGTGCCAGGGGTCGCTCAATACCCGCTCGCCGTGCGTTAGTGCTGCCGCGACCGGCCGCGCCATAACCAGCGTGCCCTCGAATTGCGGCACGCCGCGCGCGGCGCTGAGCAAGCCCTCGATCTCCGTCGTGAGCGGATAGTCGGACGGATCGAGGCCAAGCCTGAGCTTGACGCCGCCATCCTCGTCGACGCCCGAGACCCGAAAGCCGTAAAGCTCCTCGTCGACGACGAACGCACCTTCGCCCCGGAATGGTCCACTGAACGAGCGGACGTCGCCCTTGAACCAGAGTTTCTGCAGCACCAGTCGCCCGGCCGAATTTGCGTCGGTGAGAACGACCCGGCCGTCCTCGATGCTCAGGCGTGAAATCGTGAGCCGATCCGCGTGCCATGACGGCGAGATTGCGAGCCAATCGAGCGCGCCGGCGTGGTCGAGGCCGACGCTGATCTGCGGCGCAACGAGCCGCATCTCCGTCGCCTGCACCTTACCGCGCAGCAGCGGGCCGAGCCCGAGTTCAAGCTCGAGCGTGGCGGCGCGAACTTTGGGTTCCTGGCCCGCCGCGGCAACATCGACGTTGCGCAGCACGATGCGCGGAGTAGGCAGAATGCGCGCGTCGATCGTTCCGTTCACGCGCACGGCAAGGCCGGTCAGACGCATCGCCTCCTGCTCGAGCGCCGGCCGATAGCGGTTCCAATCGACGACCAGCGGAGCGACCAGCGCCGAAACCAGCGCCAGAATGATCGCGATTGCCAGTCCGAGCAGCGTGGTCTGCACGGCGTGTCCGAGCCTTTTCCAGCGCGCGATCGCTTCAGGTTGAATCGACCGCGCGCTCGTTTCTTCAGTCGAGCATGTTCTTTTCGGAAAACCGACCCCCACTTTTCCGGGTCATGCTCGCACCGGCGGCGCGACTCCCGCGCCCCGCATCCTGAAGCCTAAAGCAGGCCTCGGCGGATTGCACCTTCCGCTGCCATTGCCCGCCGCGCATTAATGTCGCCGGCCGCTCGCCTCACCCCCGCCTCAAGCGCCCTTGTTGGCGGCGTTCGGGGCAATTCTGTGTCGTTTGCGACCGCCAAATCAGAGGTTAACGATCTTCCCCGGATTCATGATGTCGAGCGGATCGAGCGCGCGCTTGATCGCGCGCATGGCGTCGAGCGCGGCTTCGCCGTGCTCGGCCTTGAGATATTGCATCTTGCCCTGGCCGATTCCGTGCTCGCCGGTACAGGTCCCGTCCATCGCCAGCGCGCGCTCGACCAGGCGTTCGAGGAACTTCTCCACCCGCGCCTTCTCGTCGGCGTCGGTGAGGTCGACGCTGAGCGCGACGTGGAAATTGCCGTCGCCGACATGGCCGACGATCGGCGCCACCAGGCGGTTCTCGGCGATGTCGCGCTGCGTTTCGGTCACGCACTCCGCGAGCCGCGAGATCGGCACGCAGACGTCGGTGGCAATGCCGAAGCCGGTGTTGCGCAGGCTGCGCAGCGCCCACGCCGCGTCATGCCGCGCCTGCCACAGCCGGGTGCGGTCCTCCGCCTTGGTCGCCCAATCGAACGGACCGCCGCCGAACTCCTTGGCGATCTCGCCGAAGCGCTGCGACTGCTCGGCGACGCCGGCATCGCTGCCGTGAAATTCGACGAATAGCATCGGCACTTCCGGCAAGGAGAGCTTGGAGTAGAGGTTGCAGCCGCGCACCATCAGCGCGTCGAGCAGTTCGATGCGCGCGATCGGAATGCCGGACTGGATGGTGGTGATGGTGGCGTTGCAGGCCGCCTCGACCGTGGGGAACGGACAGACACCGGACAGGACCGCCTCCGGGATGCCGGACAGCCGCAGCGTCAGCTCGGTGATGACGCCGAGCGTGCCTTCCGAGCCGACGATCAGGCGGGTGAGGTCATAGCCGGCCGACGACTTCTTTGCCCGCCGTGCCGTCGACACCACCTTGCCATTGGCGAGCACGACTTTGAGCGCCAGTACGTTGTCCTTCATCGTACCGTAGCGCACGGCATTGGTGCCGGAGGCACGCGTCGCCGCCATGCCGCCGAGCGAGGCGTCGGCGCCGGGATCGATCGGGAAGAACAAACCGCGATCGCGCAGATGCTCGTTGAGCTGCTTGCGCGTGACACCGGGCTCGACGACGCAGTCGAGATCCTCGGCGTGGATCGCGAGCACGTGGTTCATGTCGCGGAAATCGATCGAGACGCCGCCGCGCGGCGCATTGACATGGCCCTCGAGCGAGGTGCCGGTGCCGAAGGCGATCACCGGAACCCGCTCGGCCGCGCACAGGCGCACGATCTCTTGCACCTCCGCCGTCGTGTGCGGGAAGACCACGGCATCGGGCGGTTGGTTGCCGAGCCAGGTGATGGTGTTGGCGTGCTGCTCGCGCACCGCTTTCGAGGTGACGAGCCGGTTGCCAAGCATGGCGGCGAGCGCGGCGATGACCGCCTCGACCCCCTTGCGGTCGTGCTTCAGCCCCTCCCGTGCTTCGGTCATAACCATGGCGTCTACCTTTTTCGGCAAGGGTGGCGGCAGCGTTCTCGCCGGTCAAGTGGCCGCGGCCGACCTTGCATCACGCGCCGAATCCGCCACAGATGCTCGCGAATGCTTGAGCGCCTCGACCTCGAACCCGTGTTCTTCGCGCCGCTCGTATCCTCGGTGATGCGCGTCGAGCGGGACTGGATCGACTATAACGGCCATCTCAACATGGCCTATTACAACGTGCTGTTCGACCGCGCGGTCGACGAGGCCTATCTGCTTCTCGGCTGCGGCGCAACCTATGTCGAAGAGTGCCGGCATTCCTGCTTCACCGCCGAGGCGCATGTGCGCTATCTGCGCGAGCTGCACGTCGGCGACCCGGTGCGGGTGACCTTCCAGCTCCTCGATTATGACGCCAAGCGGATGCACTTCTTCGAGCAGCTCTTTCATGCCGTCGACGGCTGGCTCTCGGCCACCTCGGAGAACATGGCGTTGCATGTCGACATGACGGCGCAAAAGACCGCGGCCTTTCCCGAACCCGTCGCCGCCCGCCTCGCCCGCATGAAGGCCGCGCACGCGCACCTGCCGGTGCCTGAAAGCGCCGGACGGCGCGTCGCCATGCCGGGGAAGGCTTGAATATTCACGCCGCCGTCGCGCCAATCGCCTGAGCGACGCTTCCGCCCTCGTAAATCCCCGCCGGGGATGCCATTTTCCCACCGTGAGAATCACGGATATTGCGCGCCTTGGCTGACCCCTTGCGAGACACCCCTAACCCGCTCACGGCGCCGCCGGCACCGGCTCCCGGCGGCATTGCCGCCCGCGCGCGCGCGGCGGCCGGCCCCGCGCCCTATCTCGCCGGGCTCAACCCGGAACAGCGGCTCGCGGTCGAAACCTTGGACGGGCCGGTGCTTGTGCTCGCCGGCGCCGGCACCGGCAAGACGCGCGTGCTTACCGTGCGCATCGCCCATATTCTCAGCCTCGGCCGCGCCCGGCCGAACGAAATCCTCGCCGTGACCTTCACCAACAAGGCGGCGCGGGAAATGAAAGCACGCGTCGAGGAGATCGTCGGGGGCGTGGTCGAGGGCATGCCCTGGCTCGGCACCTTCCACTCGATCGGCGTGAAAATCCTGCGCCGGCACGCGGAGCTGGCCGGTCTCAAGCCCGATTTCACCATTCTCGACGTCGACGACCAGATCCGGCTCATCAAGCAGCTCCTCGAGGCCGAGAACATCGACGAAAAGCGCTGGCCGGCGCGGGTGCTCGCGGCGTTGATCGATGGCTGGAAGAATCGCGGGCTCACGCCCGAGCAGGTGCCGCCCGGCGAAGCCGCCGCCTTCGCCAACGGCAAGGGCCTCAAGCTCTACAAGGCGTTTCAGGAGCGGCTGAAAATCCTCAACGCGGCCGATTTCGGCGATCTGTTGCTGGAGAATATTCGCTTGTTCCGCGAGCACCCCGAGGTGCTGCGCCAGTACCAGGCCCGCTTCAAATACATTCTGGTCGACGAATATCAGGACACCAATGTCGCGCAGTATCTTTGGCTGCGGCTCTTGGCGCAAAGGACGGCGGCGAAGAGCGTGCCTCAACCCTCCCCCCTTGTGGGAGAGGGTGGTTGCGAGCGGAGCGAGGAACCGGGTGACGAGCCCGACAGTGCGGCGCATTCGATCCCCTCACCTGCCTCGCTCGCTGACGCTCGCTCGGCACCCTCTCCCACAGGGGGAGAGGGGAAGAGTGTGGGCCGAGAGAGGGTGCAGCAAGCGGCTAAGAACATCTGCTGCGTCGGCGACGACGATCAGTCGATCTATGGCTGGCGCGGCGCCGAGGTCGACAACATCCTGCGCTTCGAGCACGACTTTCCCGGCGCCAAGGTGATCCGGCTCGAGCGCAACTACCGCTCGACCGGCCATATCCTCGCCGCCGCCTCGCATCTGATCGCGCATAACGAAGGCCGGCTCGGCAAGACGCTGCGCACCGACGACGTGCCCGGCGAGAAGGTTTCCGTCACCGGCGCCTGGGACTCGGAAGAGGAAGCCCGCGCCGTCGGCGAGGAGATCGAGGAGCTGCAGCGCGGCGGCCATGCGCTCAACGAGATCGCAATCCTGGTGCGCGCCTCGTTCCAGATGCGCGAGTTCGAGGACCGCTTCGTCACGCTCGGGCTTCCTTATCGCGTGATCGGCGGCCCGCGCTTCTACGAACGCGCCGAAATCCGCGACGCCCTCGCCTATCTGCGCCTGATCAATTCGCCGGCCGACGATCTCGCCTTCGAGCGCATCGTCAATGTGCC